>Ga0315280_10008300_pt1 | contig 13617 bp, 11 predicted proteins | sample YL17G06_40_MG_FD_203697 | JGI IMG/M metagenome (GOLD analysis project Ga0315280, IMG submission 203697) | Sediment microbial communities from Yellowstone Lake, YNP, Wyoming, USA - YL17G06_40 | ecosystem: Environmental > Aquatic > Freshwater > Lake > Sediment | place: USA: Wyoming | collected...
ACACTTGAAATCCTCTTGATAGCGTTGATACTTTCCGCTTACCCAGTAGTTGAGATAGAAATGCAGGCATTTCAGGAAACCTTTTTCTGGATTGGTAAGCGCCTCCGTGCCTCTGTCTATCTCAAGAAAGAATAATGCTGGTTTGCCATCTTTCTCCAAAGCGAAGACAGCGTCAGGCGTATGATGGATAATTACTGACTGATCGTGCATATCGCAGATGAAATCCCTGATGTACTTGACCGCTCCACCCTTGTCTGTCCTCTCTCCGTAATACTCAGGTATATACCCGAGAAGCTTTATACCAGTGTTCATTGATTCAACAGCCTGAGTCAGGGCGATCCTGAAGTCATTGGCTTTCAGAAAGTGTCTCAGGAAATAATAATCCTTCGGCGTTCTGGTGCTTTTGATCCACTTGAGATCATTCAGCGACACCTGTAAATATGAGGCTACTATCTCTGCCCCCTTGCGTTCCAGATAGTATATGGTTTCTGGCGTTCCCGGGGCTGTGAAACCGCCAACGTAATTATCAGCAGTCAGCATTCTCAAACGCCTTCTGGCTGTCTGCACAGATGGAAAATCAAGCGCAGCGATCTGGGAGACGCTGAGATAGCGGTGCTTGTATATATCCAGAATCACCTGAACATCACGATCCATTAGACGGCTATTTTGTAAACTATCGGTCATTAATATATACCCCGGACTAAAACACCCTCGATGGGTCTATGTCCTCATCATCGAAGTCCTTTTGTTTCCTCTCTACATTATCGGGTGTTTTTTGATATTTGACTCCGTAGTTTCGTCTCGACTGTACGATTATATAATCAGACCTGCTTTGATCTGGCGATTGATCAGCCAGATAGGTCTGCATAAAGAATGAGTGCTGCCCTATCTTGCAGTAAGCCTGCCCTGTTTTAAGGCTCAGGAGTTCCTCTGATGGAACATTAATGACTTCGCCATTGTATTGGGTGACAAGCTCTTTAGATAACCTGCTGGCATCATCCCCTGAAACCTGAAAGCTCACGATGGTCGATACGTTACCCATTATCTCCCTGAGAAGCTCCAAAGGGATCTGATGCGTCTGCTGGTGGGCAAGTATTAGTCCAAGCCTGTATTTTCTGGCACGTGACAGTATCTTCTCGTAGGAAGCGGTGACTGTGTTCGTGAAGGTCTGAAACTCGTCTATGTAGAGATAGAAAGGTTCTCGTTCGTATTTGGAAGTGTCTGCCCGGCTCATGACAGCCATCTGGAACTTAGAGACTATGAGCTGACCTAGAAGCTGGCTGTTGGCTTCTCCCAATATCCCATCAGAAAGGTTGAATAACAGTATTTTCTTACTATCTATGGCTTTCCTGAAATCTAAGCTGTTATGTGAGTTGCAAAGGATGTTTCTTACCATCTTAGGTCTTATGATTCTCCCTAAGCGATTGGTAATTGGCAAGTGAGCGTCCTTTGGCATCTGCGGGTAGACGTCACGCCAGAAATGGATGGTGCCTTCGTCCTTGCTCTCTCTGATGATTTCGTTACGGAAGGTGGAATCGTTCCTGTCAAAGAGCTTCTCCATATCCAGCAAGGTGCTGTCCGGTCTTTCTATCAGGGCATATAAAGCCTGACGCAGGATCTCATTCATCCTTGGACCAGCGTCCTCGCCGAAAGCCCTTCTGAATATGGTGAAGTTCTCGTCAGCTTTGAGGTCAATGTCCTCTCCCTCATCCAGATGCAATGGGTTGAATGTCACAGGAGTGTCAGTATCAGCAGGATCGAAGTATATGACGTCATCGACCCGGTGTCCTGGCACGTAGGGCATGATCTCCTCAGTTATCATCTCAGCTTCTGGCGCTATGACACCGACACCATTACCAGCTTCCACGTCCTGGTAGATCATGTTGCGTATCAGGTTCGTCTTGCCAGAGCCAGACTTTCCCACTATGTAGACGTGCCTGTCCCTGTAATGCTGTGTCAGCTTTACGTCAAAGTGCCAGTCACCGAAAGGCTGATAGCCAAGACTCATGCCATCTATATCGTCTATCCTGCTCGCTATCTCAGAAGACAGATTCTCGGGACTGATTCCAGCGTCTATAATCTCTTCGAGTTCGTCTCTGGAAATGCACTGCTTCGCAATATACCCCAGGTGGTTAGCGTAGAAAAGGACTACATTCCCGCAATCCTCAATACGCTTCCTTTCGGCAGCCTTAGCTTGTTGTCTTTCTTTTTCTCGTCGGTTTTTAGTAACCTTATAGACAATCAGGGTTATTGGTCCAAAGATTATTAATGCCCAGAGAAGGATAGCGAAAAAACCACCTATTACGTCTCCCATGAAGCTTCTTCCTGTAACGTTCCTATAACGTAGAGTATAACGAGACTATAACCTGCCTATAACTTAAAGTGTTATAGCTGAAATATTATAAGCCATTGAACCATAATATTTCAAGTAAAATATTACTGTTAAGCTGTTTGCTCATTTCATTCGCAAACACTCCGCACCACCACACGCATGGTGCTTTATAAGACGCAATCGCAAGCCGAAGCATTCAGAGCATTAACCAACGTCGGATATATTACAGACTAAAATCGCTGTAATAACAAACTATTTTAGGATTGCTTCGGCAACCGAGATGAATTCCCGTGACCAGCTAAGAATCTCCTGTGCCTGTTCAGGAGATATTTTCTTACCCACTCCGTAATCCCCAAGGTTCCGCAAGTCTTGTGCATCAATTATATAGCGATGAAATTTTGCGTCAATTTTACCAGTCTTGATGAACTCTCTGCCAAAAGCTGAAATAACGGCAGAATGACTCGAAAAAGAAAGCCCTATACTCAACAATAAGGCTTCCGCAACATAGAACATGGAATAATATGCTCTGGAAGCGGCAAAACCGGGATAGCCTTCGTGATTCAGGAGTGCCGCTGCGTCAAGGCTTTCTTTCGCTTTCTCCAGCAAATACTCTATATCATCCTTCATATTCTTATGCCCTCTCGCCGAACGTTCAGAAGAAACGGATTCTGATCATGCTCGAAATGTTCTTTTGAAATAAAAGCCCTTGAGATTGTTATGTCATTTTGAAGAGACAGTTCAGATACGACATCTGAGGTGCGTTTTATGAGATCCCCATAGTCAAATTCTCCACGTATTACGACAAGCACATCAACGTCTGAATCAACTCTGGCGTCTCCTCTTGCCTGAGACCCAAAAAGCAAAATGGTATCCAGTCTTTCGCCTAGTATTCTTGAAAATTCGTCCTGCAAATTTTTTAGAATTGTTGTCAATCGTGGTTTGTGCATATTTAACACCTGTAACACCTGTTTAAAATATCTTTTTGACTTGACAAGTTATAATAGCACGAGGTATATCGCTAAATAAAATAAGTGTATTTATTAAGCTATTTCTAACAGATCCATGCCCAGTACCTTGGCGACAAGTTCATTTTCTTTAATTTCAATTAACATATCGGTGATAAATTCTTCTCTGTATTGCCCGGAGTCTCTAATCTCCTCTTTGGCTTTCTTGCGAAGCTCCTCTCTTTCTTTTTTGGTTAAACTTTCCTTGTGTGTTTTGATCTTAGCTCTTTTTTCCGCTTTTGCACTCTCTTCTAGTTGCTGTTGTTCTTTAATTCTATCTCTTTCTAATTTTTTGGCATTTTCTTCCTCTACTTTTATTTTTGCTGCTTTGGCTTGTCCGATAGTATAGTTGATTAAAGAAAAATCGTAAGGTTCTTCTCTTGCGTTCTCAAGTGTCCAGATAACTGCGTATTTAATTTCTTCCAGGGTAAAACCCTCTTCTAACAGCCTTTTAATATTTACTTCTGCTCTCTCTCTTTTTTCTCTTGGAATCTTTCCTTGTCCTATTCCTTCGTAGAAACTGGAAATAATGTCTTGTACGAAATCGTTGTCTTTAAAAGAGAGAGAGTCTTTAAATATGTCTTTAAGATCTTTAAAGGGTGGAATTTTTGTGGAGTCCACGTTTTTTGTATACTCCTTAGCAGACTTTTTTGAGGACTCTACATTTCTTGTATACTCTTTCGAGCTATTTTCTGGAGTATCAGTGATCGGTGTCATCTCTATATTGGTATTATTTTCATTATTTAGGATTTCGTGTGGAAAGAAGATTTTATACAGTATTCCTTTGTTGTTTCTGTTAATTATCTGAATATGACCCTTTTCAATAAGTCCATCTATTCCGGAATTAAGAGTGCGCCTGTCTTTAATATTGCAAGATTTCATAAGGGTTTCAGCACTTACTCGACAATAGTTTCTGCCCCACCCAACAGATAATCTGTAAAGCCTGTTATATATGCTCTGCTCAAGAGGAGTTTGCTGATTATTTAAATGGTCGCTAACTTCATTATCAAATTTGGTGAAATTGCTTTTTATATTTACGTTTGATAAAACCGGAATTCTGGTGTTGGTTTCATTGTATGTTCCTGTTGTTAGATTTGTTCTGGGAATCAAGGACTCCACAGATATTGAGCCCTCATTTTTTGTGGACTCTACATTTTCTGTATACTCCTTTTGCATGATAGAGGGTACATTATTTGTAGACTCCACAAAATTTGTGGACTCTACATTTTTTGTATGACCAGACTCTACATCTCTTGTATACTCCACATTAGTTGAGTATACATTATTTGTACGCTCTTTCCCCTTATCAGATACACTTTTCTTTTCTGAAACAGACTTCAGGAAATCTCCAATATCGTTCCATTTCTCACGCTTGAATTTCTGAATTAGCTGATATTCATCCCGAGACAATAACCCGCTACTGTATGCGTTAAGCAGGGCAATCCCGGTAGCTTCTTTATATTCTTCTAATTTTTCGGGTTCCATAGAGCTTTATCTCCATATCCCCATGGTACTTGACGATTTCTCTGGTAACTACAAAATCCCCGTTCATAATGCAAGTTTCTAAAGACATAGCGCAAAGCTTAACTACCTGTCGTGGAAATCCTTTGGTATATTCATAAATTATTTCGTAGGCATCGTCTTCAAATAATTTCTGTCCGTTCCATCCAGCAACCTTTAACCTAAAATCGATCATCTCTCGCATTTCATTTATGTTTAATGGATTGAGAATGTATGACAGACTGATGCGGTCAACGAAATTTCTTCTGCGACGAACCTTGGGAAGCAGCTCCATTTGACCAAATATTACCATTTGAAGAAATTTTTGGTCGGGAGCTTCAAAGTTTAATAAAGTTCGAAGTATATCAATATTGGTTGGGGTTAGAGCTTCTCCTTCGTCTATAATCAGTATTATTGTTTTTCCTTCACCGATGTTCTTTTCAAAAGAGAACGTTTCCAGTAGGGTCCTGGAAGATAAAGTGGATCGCGCTGCATTCTTAACGTTAAAAGCGTTCAATACTAATTGATAAAATTGGTATTCGCTTTTAGCTTTGGCTGTTGCCATTTTCGCTACTATATAATTCTCATTTTCTCCGTAGCGTCTCTGGAGTATCTCAACCATAGTGCTTTTGCCGGTTCCGTAATCACCGTAGATTACATTAAGACCGTTCTTTTTCTCTATTGAGAGATAAAGACGTTGAAGAGCGTCATCATGACCTATCGTATGGTAAAAGTACCGTGGATCTGGGCTGATACGAAAAGGGTCCTCTTTGAGATCAACTAATTCATAGATGTTTTGTGTAGACATCTACCTCCTCCTCTTCTAGGATACCCCTAATATACTCTATGGATTTCCCTTCCTTTCTGAGACGGATAATGTGTTTTAATCTATCTAGATCGGATTCGTCAAATATTCTCTGGCGGTTGCCAACAAGAACTGATTCTCTTATTAGCCCTTCTCTAATGTAAAAGTATAATGTGTGGTAGGATATGCCAGCTTCTATGGCTAAATCGGATATAGAGTAAACCAAAAAAATCCCTCCTTTGCTAAGGGTTACTATCTTACTCAAATTTATTTGAGTAAGATTATAAACTTATGTCAATACTATGTCAAGAAAAATTTATTGAGACTGAGGAAAATTAGCCCTTCATTTATGTTCTTTTGTCGCACGGCGGAATGTGAGAAGTAAGAAGCCCTTTGCTGAACGTCAATGAAGATAAAGGGGGTCGTTTACTTACCAACTAACTGATTCAGTTTAGCTTTGGTGGTTTTACCAACAATGCCTGTGCCTTTGGTTAAGCCCCAGGGTTTTAGAATTTCATCTTTGTATTTCTCTTGGAATTTGATCACTGCTTGCTTGGTTTTTTGCCCAAAGTAGTTTGTTTCTTTGCCTTTTGAGCCAACTCCTGTTTGAGCCACTTGGGTATCTGGGTCTTGGTTAAGGATTATTTGCAGGTATTTGACTACTGTGTCTGCCGTACCTTGTTTGAGAGTATCCTTGAATGAAAAAGTGTTTGGCATGGTTGAGATCGAATTGGATGCCGTTTGCGCTTTGCCTAAAGTGATTGCAATTGAGCGATAGCTTGGGTGATTTGAGTGATTTTGGCTTTGATCTCCTCTTGGCTCATTTGGCTGATGGGTTTTTCAAAACTGACAGTTGAAGTAGCTTGAGTTGAGGTTGCAGAAAGATTATTAGTAGTGGATGTTGCTTGGATAGTAGAAGTAGTATTGCTTAATGTAGTAGTAGCTTGCACTGAACTTGTCGAAGTGGTTTGCTGTGGAATAGTCGGAGTTCCTCCTCCACCATAACTGCTAACAAACGAAACTCCACCCAAAGTGGTGGTTGCGGTTTCAACGCCATCACCATTGCGGTATTTCACAGCGTAAGTGTAAGCTTGCCCCTCAACCGTATTAGCGCCATGCCACTGGTTAGTTTGAATCCAGCCAGAGTTGTAAGCAGAGTTGTCTGTTCGCCAGAATAAATAACCAGAAGAGCCAGAGTTAGAGTTTGGAAAGCCATCAACATATATATCAAGAGAGAGCGGGTGTCGCATAAAATTAAAACCAGTGGGAGTGTCGGCTAACGTGTAAGTTGAGGTTGCCGAGGAAGAAGCGCTTTCGCCATAGCTGTTGTATGCCTTAACATATCTTGTGTATTGGGTGTTTTCAGATAATCCTGTTTCGGTGAGCGAGGAGAGGCCGGCTGTGGCACTGCTGGTGGCTATAGCATCGGCATTGGTATAAACCCGGAAGCCGGTTTCGTTGTCAGCGTTGTCGGTGAAATTCCAACGGATAGCGCTTGAAGATAAAACGGTTGGCGAGGTAATAGTTGGAGTGGCAGGTTTTTGTGTGAGCGAAAAAGTGTGAATTGAACCTTTCATAACGATTGTCATCCATCATTCTCTGCTAATCTACAGGTTTTTGTGTGAGCGAAAAAGTGTGAATTGAACCTAGGGTTCCGCTGAATGTTATTGTGCCAGTGGCTGAAGCAATATACTCACCAATATCGGTGCTGGTTGAAGTTATATCTCTAACCACAATCGTTTTGTTGGCTAGTGATGGTATGGTGACCGTGAAAGAACGACTGCCACTGTGCGCTTCTGCTGTCATTATCAATGTTTTAGTTGCACTGTCCCAATAACCAGTAATCTCATTTACCTTGTTTTTGCCTGTATCATCGGAAACAATGGTTGGAGTGGAAGAATCCTTGGTGCCATAAGTAATATTTAAAACTACTGCGGCTCCGGAGGCTAAAGTGGGCAAAACAATTTCTTTATCTCCGTAGGACCCGCCAAAAGAAACCAAATCATTATTATCAATGGTAACGGATTGAATATTGCTTTCAGCTAACAAAGTGATTCCGGTTACAGAGTTTGAGCTATTGTTAGTAACAGTAATAGTGCCATTGCTGTTATAGGTTATTAGTACATCTTTCAAGGGCACTAAATAATCTCCCATGGTAGCCATGGTTGGCGACCAAAGCAAGCCAGACGCTCGCTTGCTGGCAATATATTCTAACTCAGAGTCAAAAGTTGGATATATTTTAATTGTGCCACTATCGTTATACCAAGTTTTGTTTTCATGTCCGTCATCGCCATAATAGGCATGGGATATATGCACCCCTCTTTCGCTAACCAGAGTATCAACCCTATCATTAGTATAGTAGGAATTTGGCAAACCATAAGTAGATATAGTTGACCAAAGATAGATTTTTTTGTTATCGCTCAAATTGTCATCTACCCGATTATTGTAAAAAAGGTATGGTCTATTATCTGAAGTAGCGCTTGGTTTTATAATATTAAGGGCGTAACTATTAGTAGTAAGGTCTATAAACGACCAAGCATACTGATAATTAAATTCATCAAAAATATCTAAAATATAGTTATCATCTCCTTTGAGTGCCCCTTGAGAGCCAAGGTCTTCCCAATTCCCTGTGCCACCGCCTGCACCATGATCAATCCAATTCTTCGCGTTATATTGAGATAGTGTTGTTAATCCGGCAGAAACAACTGAACGGCTATCAGTGAAGGCTGTAATGCTATGCCCGACTATTTCCACGCCATCTTGATACAGTTGACCAATCAATGCCTTAAAATCAGTATCCTCCAAATCGGATTCTGGAGCACCAGCTCTTGATAAAAATATAGATTCTGTCCAACCTATACCCCTGCCAGCAATACCCTTTGCCCCATAATCCGGATCTGACGCATTCTCTGAACCGTAAGCTATCGCTGTTTCTCGTGACAATCTTTGACCATCAGCATGATTAGTTATGATAAATGTGGCATCATAACCATAAGGCTGTCTATTTTTAACAAGCGTCTTAAAAGTTCTGTTTGGATCAATCGCAAAACTAACAGAGGCAGAATAAGTATCGCCTGTAAACCTTTGGGTTTCACTCACATAAGTTGTTGAACCACCGCCGTTTTTAACATAATAGTAATGAGGATGATTTTCCTTATAGTCAGAATAAAAACTTAATTGACTGTTAGTGCTGGAGGCCTGCAACCGCATTGATTCCATTGTGTCACTGCCAAGAAAAGCCAAGCCATTGGTAAATTTAACTACCTTAGGAGTATAAATATCTGACCAGTAAACACTTGAGGTAACAAAACTATTCAGCTGTAAATCTCTGGTCATCACTTGGGCACTCTGGGTGGGAACAATAAAATCAAATCTCTCTTCGGTAGTATAGACATTCTGTTTGTATTGCAAGGTGGCGGTATAGCTAACATAAGGAGAATGGCTGTTTAAACTATATTGATGAGTGATTTTAACATAAGCATTTGTGTCATCAACTGAAGAAATAGCAATATTATCGCCCTCAACACTCAAAGTGCTATTTAAATCACTTCCATTACTTGATGTGCTGTAGCCGACATAACTAAAAGAGATAGTGGGAGCACTGCTTAAAATAGTTGCGCCCGTGCTTTTATTGGTAAAAGTTAATGAGCCATCTGAATTGATGATTGTGCGATAATAATCTGTATCTACAGCCGCTGTTTTAAAAGAAAGGATTGAACCTTGAGTTGTTGTTGAGCTATTTTGAACAAAAGCCTGAAAATAATAAGTAGTATCAGCAACAAGACCGGTTATTGCCTGGCTAAAAGATCCATGGTCACTCATTGCCTGCGAAGCTGTGGTTTGGTCGAGATTGTCTTGACTTAGGCCGTATTTAAAATAAACAGTGGCTGAATTTTCTCCACCAAACCCAGATATCAAACCATTTAATGTAGCACCAGTGAGAGTAATAAGTGTCGCCGCTTGCGTAGAAACAGTTAAAGCATATAGCTCTTGACTATCTGGTGATGCCCACGTTGGTGCTATGCTTGCATATTTACTACGGATATAAAGGCGTGAGATTTCGTCAGAGGATAGGGCGCGATTATATATTCGCATTTCATCCATTAAACCATCGAATCCTCCACTTGTTAAATCTCCATAAGTCCCAAGTTTCTTTATTGTTTGTGAAGAATTAGCTGCCGTTTTATTAGCTAAACTTGTTGTATTAAGATAAGCTCTTATTGTGGATGTAGATGCCCCATCGCAAGTGAAAACCAAAAAATTCCAGACTCCCGCTGTAATACCTGTACTACCCCAATAAGCAACAAGATCATTACTGTCATTATACACACCCAAAGCACTTGTGTTACTTATCATTGCTCGCGTATACTGCCCAGAAGAAAACGCATTACCCCATAAACCCAAATAATTAGCAAGGGCATCTGGTTTAATCCACATACTGATACTCCACGCCTGATCATCAGCAATAGTAATAGTAGGAATGCTTACATAATCGTTAGCATCAAAGTTTAGTGCGGAGCCCGTGGCAAATACTGTACTACTACTGCTCCCCCATTGTCCCCCGTCTGTTCCTGACCATAAAGAGCCTGTTATAGTACCGGTATTAGAATTCCCAGAAGAATCAACGGTAGAACTTCCTGACCCTTCCTCCATATGCCAAAGACCGAGTAAGCCAGACTCGCCATAATCTTTAGTAAAAGTGTTGTCGTAGCTAGAGGTTGAAGTGTCAGCTGATTTTCCGTAGTAAAGGTAGTAGTCAGTGGAACCCGAGGCAGGCGTATCAAGCTCTACGTATACAGTAGCTTTTCTGCCACCTGTTTCATCTTCCACTTTTTGAATCCAAAAATCTTTTAGAGTGGTGCCATTAGCGGCAGTAAATCTAATGTCGTTAAAATTAGTTGTATCCTGTAAATTTTCGTTAAGAAAAGCCTCCCCTGCACTATTGGTGCCGGATTTAGAATGAATAACTATCTGCATTTGATGATCTGTTTGAGCGCCAGCAACAGTGGCGCTTACTGGAATTTTAACTCGATAAGAATAAGTAGAATACCAGCTTGCACCATTGGCTTTGGCTTCTTGAGGTTTTGGCACAAGCAAAAATAACCCAACCGTTAGCTGAACAATCAAAAAAGAAGTTAGAAAAGTGGAGAGAATTTTTGAGATTCTAGAAGGTTTTATCCTCATACATAACGAAGCGTTAGATAATTATCATTATCAAAACTTTACCCTTATCTAATAAAATAATAACCAATTTCAAAACAGTAATCAAGGTTTGTAAAATACGGTTTGAAAGTCCGTAAATTCCGATTTAAAAATCCCCACCTTTCAGGCATAATCTCCCCATCAGATTCGGTTGATAGTCAACTGATTAAGATGGGAGGAATGAAAGGATGTTGGATTTCATGGAAAGAAGTGCCATAAAGCTTTTGAAAAAAAGAGGAAATACTGATACCGAGATCGCTAAAGTGTTGGATAGAGATAGAAAGACTGTAAGAAGAATTTTAACGGAACCGTCAGACAAACAGCTTGAACGTCAGAAGCGTGGTTCTCTTGTTGGTCCATACAAGGACAAGATTCTCCAGTGGATACAGGAAGGTGTTCCAGTAAAGGTGATGCTTGAGAGAGTAAAGAAAGATTCCCAAATGCCATATCAAGGTGGCAGTAGTATCTTCTACCAACGGGTGCGTTCTATTCGTCAAGAGAATCAGATGACAAAACAAAAAGCTATCTGGAGATTCGAGGGATTACCCGGAGAATATCTTCAGGTAGACTGGGGTGAAAAGCGGAATTTTTCATTTACCCAGATTCCGAGAGATACCCGATACTGTTTTGTTGGCAGGCTGAAATATTCCAGATGGATTCATGCGGAGTTCCATACAGATATGCGATACGAAACTCTAATCCGTTGTATTCTCAGGTGTTTTGAGAGTCTTGGTGGGATACCATGGGTATTGGTCTTCGACAATATGACAACTGTGGTAGAAAGACGTGATGAAAACAGGGACCCCATATGGAATCCAAGATTCCGCCAGTTCGCTTCTGAACTGGGATTCTATCCTGAGTTGTGCGACCCGGGAGCAGCAAACCAGAAAGGAACTGTAGAGAATGGCGTTAAGTTTGTAAAACAGAATTTTTTAGCAGATCGTAATTTCCGTAATGATGAAGACCTTTCCATAAGGAGGCGATATTTTGAACAATATAACGCCAAATATCGAACAATTAATAGATACTGTAATTATACCTGCTTACATACAGTATTCGGGAGTACAAAGTTATATAAACATATTAGAGGATTCTGTCAAATCCCTTAACGGTGAAATCGGCAAACTGCAAATCGCTTTGAATCAGGCGCAAGCTAGATTGTCTGAATTGGAAAGTAAGAAAGAAACTTCTGAGGTTAGGCAATGCTCTTATACCCTGGGTATGAATGAGTAAAAAGTGATACGACTTTTTCAGTTAATGAAACATAGAGACACGCAAAAATCATAAGGAATGAAGATAAATAAAGCATTAATCTTTACGGGAAAGCACGTTAGAAAGATCGAGTTCTTTATTGATATTAAAGCGGGATAATCTGGATGATTCTATACCCATCCTGAAATATTCGGCGTTTACTTTTTCATAAACTTCCATAGTTCCGAGATCCTGCCATTCACCGTCTATGTAGTAAGTTTCCACTTTTCGGTTCTGGTCTATAAGTGCTTGAATTAAATCTGTCATGTTATAGAACTTATCTATGGGTATTATATCCAAAGCAGAAGGAGAAACGACGTATACTCCAGCATTTATCAGAAATTTCAACTCAGGCTTCTCGTTTATTGACGTAATTACATTGTCCTGCATGCCTATAACACCATACGGTACTTTATAACTATAGCTGGTAGTTGCGACTGTCAGTTCCGCTGATTTATCAAGGTGCATCTGGTACATTTTGCTAAAATCCAGATCGGTTAGCAGATCACTATTCATTGTAATAAATGGTTGACTGCCAAGTAAATGCTCAACTAATTTTACAGGACCGGCGGTTCCACAGGATATACTTTCCTGCCAATAGGTAATATTAACATTCAAACTATTTCCATCATGGAAATAAGCTTCGATAAGTTCCGCTTTATATCCTGTATTCAGGATAATATCTGTAAAACTGTAATCTCTCAGCCGTTCTATTATTATCTCAAGGATTGGTTTTGTACCAACAGGAAGAAGGGGTTTCGGTATTACATAGCTTAAAGGCCTTAATCTCGTCCCTTCACCACCCGCAAGAATGACAGCTTTCACTACATATCACTCCCCATTATTAAAGGTTTAGTCACATTCTGAAAAATTTGATTGTTTGTTCTAAGCCGCCATCCAGAGAAACTTCAGGCTTCCATCCAAGCAGATTCTTTGCTTTTGTTACATCTGCTACCAATTGACCTATATGATGATCTTGTAAACGGATACGTGTTGCGTCAAATATTATTTCGGCGTTACTGCCAATTAAGCTTATTATCTTATTTGATAGTTCCCCTATTGAAATTCCCTGTCCAGAACCAAGATTTATGGCTTCTCCTGTTGATTCAGGTATTTCAGCCATCTTTATAAGTCCTGCAACAACGTCATCAACGTAGATAAAGTCTCTTATAGCGTGCATATCCCCAAGTAGTAATTTTAATTCTGTAAGTCCTTGTTTAATAATAGTCGGGATGATAGCGTCTTTTGACTGCATAGGTCCATAAGCATTAAACAGCCTTGCTATCGCCACTGGCAACTTAGAGGATGAATAATATCCTTCAACCAGTTTTTCTGCGGATATGTCACTGCTGATATGTGGAGATAGCGCTTTGAGGGGACATTCTTCATTAATTGGTACGTCTTTTACTTTACCATATACCTCCGCAGTAGATATATGAACAAACTTTTCCACTCTGTATTGACTCGCAGAACTTAGTACATTAAATGTGCCGATAACGGTCGTTTCCAGATACTCTCGAGCG
>Ga0315280_10008301_pt1 | contig 13616 bp, 11 predicted proteins | sample YL17G06_40_MG_FD_203697 | JGI IMG/M metagenome (GOLD analysis project Ga0315280, IMG submission 203697) | Sediment microbial communities from Yellowstone Lake, YNP, Wyoming, USA - YL17G06_40 | ecosystem: Environmental > Aquatic > Freshwater > Lake > Sediment | place: USA: Wyoming | collected...
GGAAATCGGAGCAAAATTCGGCGGCAAGGATCATTCGACAGTGATTCATGCTTTTCGCCAGATAGAAAAGAAAGCCACCGATGATTCTTACATTAAAAATGCCGTTGAAACCTTAAAAAATGAATTACAAAAATAGTTCCCTTCTATACCTGTGGGTAGCCTGTTGATAAAATAATTTGATTTGGGCGAATAAATTTATCCACAAATTTTTCCCTTATATTCCACCCCCTTTATTAAAATAAAGTAGTTGAAATTTTTAACCATTTTATCTATAATGGTTATATAAACAAGACTTGATAATACTAATAAAAGTATTGTCTTAATTATTTAAATATTAGAAGTAATAAAGAGAGAAAACAAATGCAATTCAAAATTGATCGAGAAGAATTCGCTAAAGGTCTTTACAGAGCCCAGAGCATCGTTGAAAAGAAAGTGACCATGCCGGTTCTTTTAAACGTGCTAATCGAGGCTAAAGGGTCGGGAATTTTCATTACGGCAACGGATTTGGAAATTGGCTTCAACGGATTTCATCCGGCTCAAATTTTCCAGGAAGGGAAATCAACCCTTTCCGCAAAAAAACTCTATGAAGTGGTCAAGGAACTGCCGGAAAAAGAAGTCTCCTTGCGATTGAAAGAAAACCAGTGGGTAGAAATTTGCAGCGGCAGGTCGGTCTTCAACATCATGGGTCTTTCGGCGGAAAAATTCCCTTCCCTGCCCAGCTACGAAGAAGAAGAATTTTTTTCTGCCGAGACAGAGATATTGCGGGAGATGATTGAAAAGACAATCTTTGCAGTATCCTCCGATGAATTGAGATACAATCTAACGGGGGTTTTTTTTACAGAAAGGAAAGAGGAAGGAGGAAAGTGGCTGCGAATGGTGGCCACGGATGGCTACCGCCTTTCCCTGATCGATCGCTCGCTGAAGGGAGAGATCAAGGGTCTGGAGAATGGGATCTTGCTTCCCAAAAAGGGTCTGGGGGAGTTGAAAAAGCTTCTAGAGGAAGGCGGGGAAAGCGTCCAGATTAAGTTAAAGAACAACAACTTCATCGTGAAAAAGGATAACGTCGTTCTCATCATGCGCCTGTTAGATGCAGAATTTCCCGATTATCAACAGGTTATTCCCTTGCAAACGAGGCGGCAAATCCGAGTTGCCAGGATTAAAATTTTGGAATCCCTCAGGCGGGTATCCATTCTTTCCAGCGAAAAGACGAAAGGAGTCAAATTTCATTTCAGCCAGGACCTTTTGGAACTCTCTTCCTCCAATCCAGAACTGGGAGAAGCCAAAGAGGAACTATCCATAGAATATAAAGGGGAAGACCTGACGATTGGTTTAAACTCTCGTTTCGTTTTAGATGTGCTCAATATCTTGAACAGCGAGGAGGTTCTTTTTTATCTGGATGACGGGGTGAGCCCCGGGATCATCCGCCCGGCGAATGATGAAAGGCATACCTGCGTCATCATGCCGATGCGGGTTTAGGAAAGGGAAAATTTTGCTCAATAAGGCCGAGAAAGAGAAAGAAGCGTCGGTAGAATCTATAGATTATACCGCGGAGAAAATCAAAGTCCTTCAGGGTCTGGAGGCCGTGCGCAAGATGCCGGCGATGTACATCGGTAGCACGGGGAGTTCCGGCCTACATCATCTGGTCTTTGAGGTAGTCGATAATTCCATCGATGAAGCCTTAGGGGGCTTTTGCAGCAAGATCGATGTGCATATCCACGAAGACAACAGTGTGACAGTGGAAGACAACGGGCGGGGAATCCCTGTGGATATGCACAAGGAGGAAGGGCGGCCAGCTGCCGAGGTGGTCATGACTACCCTGCACTCCGGGGGCAAGTTCGACAGCGAAAGCTATCAGTTTTCCGGAGGACTGCACGGGGTGGGGGTTTCCGTGGTCAACGCCCTTTCGGAATTTTTGGAGTTGGAAATCTGGAGGGATGGGAAAGTATATTTTCAGAGGTATGAGAGGGGAGTACCGGTGTCCCCCTTGGAGGTCACGGGAAACACGAAACGGCGGGGCACAAAGGTCAAATTCCTTCCCGATAGAGAAATATTTGAATCCATAGACTTTAGCTTCGACATCCTCTCCCAACGCCTGCGGGAGCTCTCCTTTCTCAATAGCGGCCTGAAAATCATGGTCGCCGATGAACGTTCTGAAAACAGGCAGGACTTCCAATATAAAGGGGGCATCGTTTCCTTTGTAGAGTACTTGAATAAGAATAAGACCCCCATCCATCCCAAGCCCATCCACCTCGAGGGAGAAAAGGAAGGGATATACTTAGACATCGCCCTGCAGTACAACGACGGATACACCGAGAACCTCTTTTCCTTTGCCAACAACATCAATACCTACGATGGCGGTACTCACCTGGTGGGCTTTAAATCCGCCCTCACCCGGACGATCAATAATTACGCCACCAGCAGCAACCTTCTAAAGAACTTAAAGGTGAGCCTCACTGGCGAAGACACTCGCGAGGGACTCACCGGGGTCATCAGTGTCAAGCTCTCCAACCCCCAGTTCGAGGGACAGACCAAAGGCAAACTGGGCAACAGCGACGTCAAGGGATGGGTGGAAGCCCTGGTGAATGAGAAGTTGGGCATTTATTTTGAGGAAAATCCCTCCGTGGCCAGGCGGATCATCGAGAAAGTTGTGGATTCTGCCCGGGTCCGGGAGGCGGCCCGCAAGGCCAAAGAACTCACCCGCAGAAAAGGCCTCCTGGAGACTGATTCGCTTCCGGGAAAATTGGCCGATTGCCAAGAGCGAGACCCGCGGGAGAGCGAACTCTTCATCGTCGAAGGGGACTCGGCCGGAGGGTCGGCTAAGCAGGGGAGGGACCGGAGGACACAGGCCATCCTGCCCCTGCGGGGCAAGATCCTCAACGTGGAGAAAGCCCGCTTCGACCAGATGCTTTCCAACCAGGAGATCAAGACTCTGATCACGGCCTTGGGCAGCGGGGTGGGTAAGGAGGAATTCGACGTCGAGAAGCTCCGCTACCATCGGGTAATCATCATGACCGATGCGGACGTGGACGGATCACACATCCGCACGCTCCTCCTGACTCTTTTCTACCGGCAGATGTTTCCTTTAATCGAGCGAGGCTACTTACACATCGCTCAGCCGCCCCTGTACCGGGTGAGGAAGGGGAAGGAGGAAGCAAAATATCTGCGCAGCGAGGAGGAACTGGAGGGTTACCTGCTGGAGAAAGGGATCGAAGGACTGTGCCTGATCCATCCCGCGAGCAGAGGGCAGCTCAGCGGGAGAAACTTGTTGGAAACGATTAAAAAGGCCATCCGGCGGGAGAAAATTTTGAGGCGCCTGGTCAAGCGACGGATGGACCCGGACATCCTCTGGGCATTCGCTCAGGAGGAATCTTTTACCAAGAGCATGCTCAAATCCCAGCCGGATGTGAATCGGATCATCGCCGAAGCCCAGCGCTTCCTGAAGAGACAGCAGAAGCCGAAAGACAGGGTGGAGTTTCATCTCGAGCCAGACCCTGAGCACGGCAGTTACAACCTTCGCTGCCTTTCCAGCGCCGATGGCACCAGCCTGGAGACCCTCTTGGACTTAGAGTTAGTGAGCTCGGCCCAATTCGAGGAACTGCGCAAGTTATCCCAGCAACTCCGCCCCCTCGGTCAGCCGCCTTTCATTTTAAAAGCCGGGGAAGCCTCGAAGGAGGTTACGGATTTCTCTCAATTGCTGCAGGAGATCTTTTCCTACGGGAAGAAGGGCGTAGAGCTCCAGCGCTATAAAGGGTTGGGAGAGATGAACCCGGAACAACTCTGGCAGACGACCATGAACCCGGAGACCCGCACCCTCTTGCAGGTTCGCATGGAAGACGCGGTCCGGGCCGACGAGATCTTTACTGTCCTCATGGGCGATCAAGTCGAGCCGCGGCGGGATTTCATCCAGCGGAACGCCTTAAGCGTGACGAACTTGGACATCTGATAAAAATTTGGACGCAGATGAACGCCGCTTATCAAGATTTTAAATGTCGAAAATCTGCCTCCCTAATTAATTTACCTCGAACCCATGACCCCTTGAATCCTTGACTCCCTTTTTCGTGAGACCTCTATGACAGCGCAGACCTTTCAGAACCGACTCCCCGTGAAGCTTGAAGAGGAGATGCAGAAATCCTACATGGACTATGCCATGTCCGTGATCATCGGCCGCGCCCTGCCGGATGCCCGAGACGGGCTGAAACCCGCCCACCGCCGGGTGCTATACGCCATGTACGATTTGGCCAACGACTGGAACAAGCCTTACAAGAAGTCTGCCAGAATTGTCGGGGACGTCATCGGAAAATACCATCCCCACGGGGACATGGCCGTTTATGATACCCTTGTGCGCATGGCCCAGGATTTTTCCCTCCGTTACCCTCTGATCGACGGACAGGGGAACTTCGGCTCCATTGACGGAGATCCCCCAGCGGCCATGCGTTACACTGAGGTGCGCATGGCCCGCCTGGCCGGGGAGCTCCTGGGGGACCTTGAGAAGGAGACGGTGAACTTTGTTCCCAACTATGATGGGTCGTTAACCGAGCCGGCCATCCTTCCGGCGCGCTTTCCCAATCTATTGGTCAACGGATCCTCGGGAATTGCCGTGGGGATGGCTACAAACATTCCCTCCCACAACTTGCGGGAGGTCATCGATGCCACGGTAGCGACGATCAACCAACCCGAGATCTCTGCGGAAGAACTGATGGCCATCCTCCCCGGACCGGACTTTCCCACCGCCGGGTTTATTCTGGGACGCTCGGGGATCCGGGAAGCCTACCTCACGGGCAAAGGAATGATCCAGCTTAGGGCGCGGGCTCTGATTGAGCGCCAGAAGAGGACAGACCGGGAGTCTGTCGTGGTCACGGAGCTCCCCTACCAGGTGAATAAGGCCAAGCTTTTGGAAAGGATCGCCGAACTCGTGCAGGAGAAAAAGATTGAGGGCATCTCCGACCTGCGGGACGAGTCCGACCGCGAAGGGATGCGCATCGTCATCGAGCTCAAACGAGACGCCGTGGCCCAGGTGGTCCTCAACCAGCTCTTCAAGCACACCCAGATGCAGGTCACTTTCGGCATCATCATGCTGGCCATCGTCCGCGGGCAGCCGCAGGTGCTCAACATTAAAGAGCTGATCCAGCAGTTCATCCATCACCGCAAGGAAGTGGTCACCCGCCGCAGCCAGTTCGAGCTGAGAAAGGCCGAGGCCAATGCCCACATCCTGGAAGGGCTGAAGACCGCCCTCGACAACCTGGACCGGGTCATCTCCCTGATCCGTTCTTCGAAAACCCCCAAGGAGGCCAAGGAGGGCCTGATGGCCAAATTGTCGCTCTCCGAGGCTCAGGCGCAGGCCATCCTGGACATGCGCTTGCAACGCCTGACCAACTTGGAGCGAGAGAAAATTAACGAGGAGTATAAAGAGGTCATCAAGCTCATCGCCCGCCTGCGGGAGATCCTGGGCAACGAACGGCTCTTGCTCAACCTCATCGTCGAGGAGCTGAAGGAGATTCGGGAGCGATATGGCGACGAGCGGCGCACGCAGATCATCGAGGAAGCCCAGGAGATCAACCTTGAGGACCTGATCGTGGAAGAGGACATGGTGGTGACCATCAGCCACTCCGGGTATATCAAGCGCAATGCCATTAGCCTCTACCGCAGCCAGAGGCGGGGAGGTCGGGGCAAGATGGGCATGACCACCAAAGAGGAGGACTTCGTCGAGCACCTCTTCATCGCTTCCACCCATAGCTATATCCTCTTCTTCACAGACGCTGGGAAAGTGTTCTGGCTCAAAGTCCATGAGATCCCTCAGGGTGGCCGCCTGGCCCGGGGGAAGGCCATTGTCAACCTGCTGAACATCTCCGGGGAAGAAAAGATCACGGCTATCCTTCCCGTTCGGGATTTCGAGGAAGGGATGCACGTGATCATGACCACGAAGCAGGGTGTGGTTAAGAAGACCGACCTGATGTCTTACAGCCATCCGCGCACTGGAGGAATTATCGCCCTGACGCTGGACAAGGGGGACGAGTTAATATCGGCCGGTCTCACGGATGGCACGAAGGAAATCCTGTTGAGCTCCCGGGAAGGAAAAGCCATTCGTTTTTCCGAAGAAGAAGCCCGGGTCATCGGGCGCACGGCCAGGGGCGTCAAGGGAATCAACCTCGGCAAGGATGATTTTCTGGTCTCTATGGACATCCTTACCCCCGGAGTCCAAGGAGCGTCGATTTTATCGGTTACCGAGAATGGGTTTGGGAAACGCAGCCGGGTTGAGGAGTACCCCCGCCAAAGCCGGGGCGGGAAGGGCGTGATTACCATCAAGACCACTTCCCGGAATGGGAAGGTGGTGGGCGTGCAGCAGATAAGCGAACAGGACGATGTCATGCTCATCACGGATAAAGGGAAAATCATCCGCCTACGGGGCGGGGAGATTTCCATGATCGGGCGGAACACCCAGGGGGTGAAGCTCTTCGATTTGGAGGCTGGAGAGCGGGTGATGGCTGTGGCCCGGCTGGCAGAGCGCGAGGAGGAGCAGAGAGGCGAGGGGGCAGAAGCAGGAGAGGAAGAGACGGAGGAAGGGGGCGAATCCTGATCGGTGGCCACGTTCAGCAAGAAGGAAGGACGGATTGGCGTCATCGGGGCCGGAAGCTGGGGAACGACGCTGGCCAACCTCTTGGCGGAGAAAGGCTTGCAGGTCGATCTCTGGGTTTTCGAAGAAGAACTCTTCCAGTCCATGGAACGGAAGCGAGAAAATGAAGTCTTCCTCCCGGGAATTTGCCTATCCGAGGGCATTCACCTCACCCATTCGTTGGAGGAAGCGTTCAGCGGGAAAAGCATTCTGGTCTGTGCCGTTCCCTCCCACGCGGTACGGGAAATTTTCTCCCAGGGCCGGCCTTATCTTCAAGAGGGTGTCCTGATCGTCAGCGCCACCAAGGGACTGGAAGATGAGTCCCACCTGACCGTATCCCAGGTCCTAAGGGAAGTCATCGGCCGGAAGCGGGAGGCCGAAATTGCCTGCCTCTCCGGCCCGAGCTTTGCCAAGGAAGTCTGCCGCAAAATCCCCACGGCCGTCGCCGCTGCCGGGACCAGCCCCGCGGCCGCGCAGAAAACCCAGGAACTGTTTGCCCGACCTTTCTTCCGGGTCTATACCAATCCCGATATGATCGGCGTGGAACTGGGAGGAGCGACCAAGAACGTAATGGCCATCGCCGCCGGGGCCTCGGACGGCCTGGGCTTTGGGCACAGCTCCCGGGCGGCCCTGATCACCCGGGGATTAGCCGAAATGACCCGCTTGGGGGTGAAGGTCGGGGCGGATGTCCGGACTTTCTTCGGCTTGGCGGGGCTGGGAGATCTGGTCCTCACCTGCACCGGGGATCTGAGCCGAAATCGAAGCGTCGGCCTGGAATTGGGGAAAGGACGGCCGCTTGGGGAAATTTTGCAGGGAATGAAGATGGTGGCCGAGGGGATCCGGACAACCAAGGCTCTACGGGCATTGGCCCGAGATCTTCGAGTGGAGATGCCCATCACCGAGAAGGTTTACCAGATTCTTTACGAGAGCAAGGACCCGCGGGAAGCCGTGGCCGACTTGATGTCCAGGCTTCCCCGGTCCGAGCGAGAAGGTCAGTGAGTTAGGGGTAGGTTTATTGTTTCGGAGAGAGTGGGGGGATGTTCTCGAGGAGGCATTCGACCAGTCTCCTTCCCAATACCTCGGCGGCAGTGCTCGGCCCGCGAATCCTTCCTTCGGCAATCCAGACGACAGAGCTTTTCTCAGGTTCTACCAGCCTCAACTTCAGCCCGATCTGGCAAGTCCCTTGATGATAGGTCGGGAGAGTGCGGTATTCGTAACTCGCCCCCTCCCATACTTGAAAGGCTTGCGGGCGCATGGAGGATTTCTGCACCCGGTATTCTAAGATCGTCCCTACCATCAGAAGCTTGGCCCTGAGGCGTTCGTTGGCTTTTGTAAGAGAAGCCTGATCGGAGAGCAGGGCTGGAGGCGTCAGGCCGAGCTCCTCCAGGGCTTGGGAAACCTCTGCCGCATTGATCAGGGTGTATCCTTTTGCGGCCAGAACAGCCCGGGCGGATGAATGCAGGTTGGCCCCCGATTGCGGATAACCGCTGGCGTCCTGGATGGGGAGGACGGCGATGGGCTGGTGGTCCTTAGGGTTCCCCGGCAGCGGAGATGACTTCTCCAGGTTCAGATTGTAAACGCATCCGGCGATGAGGAGGATCGCGGCGAAGATCGGTGTTGAAGCGAAAAGGTTTCCTTTCCCGAGTTGATGCCGCAAAGACTTGCTCCTTTTAAGAAAATTCGTTAAAATAGATTGCCTTCAATGGCTGGGTTCTTATTTTTATTACCGCGGAAAAAAAATCCTGTCAAGGGAGAGGGATTGTTCCATGCCCATCTATGAATACCGCTGTCAGGATTGCGGAAAGGTTTCCAGCTTCATTGTTTTGAGCATGCGAAATGCTTTTCGTCCAAAGTGCCCGCGTTGCCAGAGCGAGAAGATGACCAAGCTTATCTCCCGGGTGGCCCGGGTGCGCTCTGAAGAGAGCCGTTTAGAGTCCCTGGCGGACCCCAGCAAGTTCGGAGATCTCGACGAAAAAGACCCGGCCAGCATGGCCCGCTGGATGAAGCGCCTGGGGAAAGAACTGGGGGAGGACATGGGCGAGGATTTCGGCTCTCTGGTAGATGAAGCGATGGAGGAAGAGAGCGCGGCCAGGGGGGAGTCCGCCGGGGGCGAGGAGGAGCCATGATCCATACGGAGATATGCGACCTCCTGGGAATTCAGCATCCGATCCTCCTGGCAGGCATGGCCGGGGTTTCCTTTGCCGGGCTGACGGCAGCGGTCTCGGAAGCGGGTGGCATGGGGATCCTTGGGGGAGCGAACCTCAACCCCGGCGCTCTGCGGCGGGAGATCCGCAAGACCAGATCCTTAACCGGCAAGCCTTTCGGCGTGGACCTGCTGATGGCGGTCCCGGACATGGTCCAGGAGCAAGTGAAGATCATCTTTGAGGAGAAGATCCCGGTCTTCGTTTCCGGCCTGGCCGTTCCCGAGGGGTTGATCGAGCGGGCGAAAAAAGAGGGAATGAAAGTTATCTCCATGATCGGCAAAGTGGCCCATGCGCTTCGGGCTGAGGCTGCCGGCGTTGATGTCATCGTCGCTCAGGGGACGGAAGCCGGAGGACACACGGGAAGAATCGGAACATTTGCTTTGGTGCCGCAGGTCGTAGATGCCGTGAAAATCCCGGTCCTGGCCGCCGGCGCAATCGCCGACGGCCGGGGCCTGGTGGCCGCCCTGGCCCTGGGCGCCAAAGGTGTTGTCATGGGCACGCGATTCGTGGCCTCGCCGGAGGCCCGGGCCGCAGAGACCTATCAGAAGCGGATCCTGCAAGCCAGAGATGAAGACACGGTGGTCACGAAGTGCTACACGGGAAAGACCCTGCGGGCGATCCGTAATTCCTATACCGATGAATGGGAGAGAAAGGCCGATCAGGTAAAGCCATTTCCCTTTCAAGCCCTGGCATCCATCGAGAACAACGTTCTCTCTTTTGTGACCGACGGAGAGATTCGAGATGCAACCCGGGAATGCCTGCCCTGCGGCCAGGTCTGCGGGATGATCAAAGAGGTACGGGGAGCAGGAGAGATCGTTCAGCAGGTCATTCGGGAAGCAGAAGAGATCATGGAACGGCGGAGGTGAAGGATGAGTGATCGGGTGGCCATCGTGGGCTTGGCCCAGACGAAGTTCGAAGAGCAGAAGTCCCACCAGGGCTTCTCCGAACTGGCCTATGAGGTTGTGGAAAAAGTGCTCCGGGAGACCGGCTTGACGATCGAGGAGGACATTGACAGCACGGTGACTTCCTCGCAGGATTTTTGGGACGGGAGGACGATCTCGGATATTCCCATCGGAGACGTGGCCGGGGGTCATCTCCGCCCGGAAGAAAAAGTCGCCATGGACTCGGCCCAGGCGGTCTATTATGCCACCATCCAGATCCTCTCGGGGCATTCCGAAGTTGTTCTTTTAGTCGCCCACTGCAAGGAATCCCAGGCCTGTAGGCCGGTCATCGAAAACGCCGCCTTCGACCCCATCTACCAGCGGATCGTGGGATTCGATTTTCTCGCCGCTTCAGCGCTTCAAGCCAGGCGCTACATGTATAAATACGGGATCACCGAGGGACAATGCGCCAAGGTGGCGGTGAAGAATCTGAGGAACGCCAGAAGAAACCCTTATGCCCAGCGGTCCATGGACCTGACGGTTGAGCAGGTGCTCAATTCTCCCATGCTGGCCTCCCCCATCCATCGCCTGGAAACAAAGCCCCAGTCTGATGGAGCTTGCGCCATGATCTTGGCTGGTGAGGAGAAAGCGCAGAAGATCACCGCCAGACCCATCTGGGTGAGGGGGCTGGGAGACTGCTATGACTCTTATTATTTGGGAGACCGCGACCTGGCCGATTGCCAGTCGTTAATCCTTGCGGCCAAGCGAGCTTACAAGATGGCCGGGGTCAAGAACCCCCTGCGGGAGATCGATGTGGCCGAGGTCTCGGAAGAATATGCCTACCAGGAGTTGCTCTGGTACGAAGGTCTGGGATTTTGCCAGCGGGGGGAAGGGGGAAGGCTGATCGATCGCGGGTTCACCGAGATCGACGGAAAAATTCCGGTGAACCCCTCGGGAGGAATGTTAACGGGCAATCCGGTCACGGTCGCCGGGATGGTGCGGGTGGCCGAAGCCACCCTGCAGCTCCGCGGCGAGGCTGGGGAGAGGCAGGTGCCCGGTGCCAAGACGGCCCTTGCCCATGGCCAGAGCGGGTATTGCGGACAATACCATTGCGTGTTGGTTCTGGGAAGAGATTAGGGAGGAAAAGGATGGCCAAGAAACGGAACGTAGCCATTGTGGGCATCGGACAGACCCATCACCGCCAGAGGCGGCCGGACGTAAATCAAGTGGAGCTGGTCAACGAGGCCGTGCGGGCGGCCCTGGATGATGCCGGCTTGAAGAGGAAGCAAATTGATGCCGTGCTCATAGGAAATATGGAACTCTTCGAGGGGAATTACCTGGTGGACATGTGGCAGGTAGATGGGAGCGGGGCGTACCTGAAGTCCGGAATGAAGATCACCACCGGCGGGACGACCGGGGCCGCGGTGGCCGCGGCTGCCGACCAATATGTAGCCTCCGGCCTCTTTGACACCGTGCTGGCCATCGGTTACGAGAAACAGGAAGAAGGGGACACCAATGCCGGTCTCAACGCTGTGGCCGATCCCCTGTGGGGCCGGACCATGGCCTCCGGGGCGATCGGCTACTTCGCCTTTATGGGGGCGAACTACATGCAGCAGTATGGAGCCACGGAGGAGCAGGCCGCCAAAGTCCGGGTAAAGGCGGCGAAGAATGCCCGGAAGAATCCCTTCGCTCACTTGAAGCTCAATCTCACGGTGCAGGACGTTCTCAATTCCCGGCTCTTGGCTTATCCCATCCGGCTCCTGGATATGTGCCCCACTTCTAATGGGGCCTGCGCCCTGATCTTGGCTTCAGAGGAGCGGGCCAAGAAGATCACGGAGAAGCCAGTCTGGATTGTGGATACCGTCACCTGCCATAACGAAGGGTACTTTGGAGCGGTGCGCGAAGGCCCGACCAGCCTGGAAACTGCGGCCAAGAAGCTCTACCAGCGAAATGGGATCACCCAACCGCGGAAGGAACTCGACCTCATCGAGATGTACGAACCCTCCACCTGGGCCGAGCTTATCTGGTATGAATATCTGTTCCTCTGTGAGCGGGGCGAGGGAGGAAAACTCATCGACCAAGGGGTGACCGATCTTGAGGGAGAAATCCCGGTGAACCCTTCGGGGGGGGTTCTATCCACGAACCCCATCGGGGCCACAGCCATGATTCGAATTGCCGAGGCAGCCTTGCAGATTCGCCAAGATGCCGCAGAGAGGCAGGTGGCCAAGGCCGATCGCGCTCTGGCCACGGCATTTGGCGGCAGCTTCTGGACGGTCCTGACGCTGCTGCAAAAAAAGTTATCCTGAGGAGGGGAGACCGCCATGCAAAAAACAGCTTCCAGAGAGTTTCTGGCCATGCCCTTCACCATGAACCTGCCCTTCAAATTCTCTGGCGGCCCTTACCTGGGAAGATTTTTCCGGGAACTTCGCGACCATGCCAAGCTGTGGGGCAACCGCTGCCCGCGATGCCAGCGGGTGATGCTGCCCCCCCGGGTGGTATGCGGAGTCTGCCATGTCCCAGCGGGTGAATGGGTGGAGGTTTCGGAGAAAGGGAAGTTGATTACCTACACGGTGGTGGCCTTTCCCATGACCGACCCCATGACCGGGAAGGTCAAGCCCGTGCCCTATGGGTTCGGGGGAATTCAGCTGGATGGAGCTGATTCGGGCATCGGGCATTTCCTTGAGGAAACAGACCTGAACAATTTGCGGGTCGGGCTTAGGGTGCAGGCGGTCTTCAAGCCGCGGGAAGAGCGGGTCGGCGACCTGACCGATATTTTATACTTCCGGACAATAAAAGGATAATCCCAGAAAAAAAGATCTTTTTATTCGGGGGAAAATGATGAGCCAGCAGACTGCGGAACAAGAACCTTTCATCGTCCATCAAAACCTGGTGATCAACTATCGCTACTTCGCCGGAAAGGTGGGGAGCCGCTTCTTCTCCCAGCTTAGGGACCAAAAGAAAATCCTGGGCATCCGCTGCCCGAAGTGTAACCTGGTCTACCTCCCTCCCCGTTCCACCTGCGGCCGGTGCTTTTCGCAGTTGAAGAAATGGGTGCCGGTAAGCGACAAAGGGACCCTGCAGACCTACACCGTCATCTACCATCCTCAGCCCACCTATCCGGCGGAAGTGCCTTTCGCTTATGGGGTGATCCGGCTCGACGGCGCAGATACGGGTATCGGCCATCTCTTGGGGGAAGTGGATTTTTCCCGCCTGCGGGTGGGCCTGCGGGTGCAGGCGGTCTTCAAAGAGGACCGGCAGGGGAACATGCTGGACATAAAATATTTTAAACCCCTTTATTAAACCTCAAAAATCTTTTTAGAGTTTGAGGAGGGAAGATGCCCAAGACCTTCATCAACGGAATCGATCTCCATTACAACATCTATGGCAGCGGGGCGCCAATCATTTTGGTCCACGGCCTGGGAATGGACCAGGGCATGTGGGACCTGCAGGCCCCGGAATTCTCCCGGAATTATCAGGTGATCGTCTACGACCTTCGGGGTCATGGCCAGTCGGAAAGCCCCGACTATTCCTATTCCATCGATCTTTTTGCCGATGACCTCCATCATTTTTTGCGCTACCTGGGTCTGAAGAAATCGGCAGCCCTCGGCCTCTCCTTGGGCGGAAGAATCGTCCTTCGATTTGCCCTGAAATACCCGGAAGAGATTCGGGCGTTGCTCCTGGCCGATGCCCAGAGCGAGACTCCAGAAGAGAGCAAGCAGCGCTTTGGGGAGTTAGTTGAAGTGGTCCGGCGCCAGGGGATGGGACCAGCAGCGGAAGTGTTTTTCTCCTGGCCTTTGCTGCAAAGGTTCGCCCAGCTGAACCCGGAGAGATTCCAAAAAGAAAAGGCCCGTTTTGCCAAAAGCTCGGCCGTCGGCTTTATTCATAGCTGCTTAGCCATCGCCCAAATGGAGCCCCTGACGG
>Ga0315280_10008302_pt1 | contig 13613 bp, 14 predicted proteins | sample YL17G06_40_MG_FD_203697 | JGI IMG/M metagenome (GOLD analysis project Ga0315280, IMG submission 203697) | Sediment microbial communities from Yellowstone Lake, YNP, Wyoming, USA - YL17G06_40 | ecosystem: Environmental > Aquatic > Freshwater > Lake > Sediment | place: USA: Wyoming | collected...
GCTGCTAAAGGGGCACTCAAAGCAGCGCTACTTCCCCCCCAAAATTTAGAATTAATCATTGTGGCCACGATTACCCCGGATATGCAGTTTCCTTCGGTTTCCTGTTTAGTGCAGAAGGCATTAGGGGCTAATCGTGCCTGCTGTTTTGATATTTCCGCTGCCTGCGCCGGTTTTGTTTATGGTATCGTTACTGCCCAGCAGTTTATCGCCCGCGCTACTTTTAAAAATGCATTAGTAATTGGGGTGGAGGTTCTTTCGGCAATAACCGATTGGCAAGACCGGAATACCTGCGTTTTATTCGGAGACGGTGCCGGTGCTGCGGTTTTGACGGAGGTAAAGTCAGGCGGAATTCTTTCCACTTATTTGGGTAGCGACGGTTCGCAGTTCGAGTTGCTGATGTTACCCGGTGGCGGTTCAAGGCATCCGGCAAGCCTTCAAACCGTGAAAAAACGCATGCATTACATTAAAATGCGGGGGAATGAATTATTTAAATTGGCAGTAAAAATAATGGCGGATACTGCTCAGCAGGCGCTGACCCGCGCCGGGCTTAAATGTCATGATATTGATTGTCTTATACCGCATCAGGCAAATATCAGGATCCTTCTGGCAGTAGCTAAAAAATTGGGCCTGCCTCAGGAAAAGATTTTTCTTAATATAGAGAAATACGGCAACATGTCTTCTGCTTCCACAGCCATAGCCCTTTGCGAAGCAGTTAAAGAAGGCCGGATAAAAAAAGGCGATATCGTTCTTTTAGATGCTTTTGGTGCAGGTTTGGTTTGGGGCGCTTGCGTAATTAAATGGTAAGCTATCTTTTTGCTGGTCAGGGCAGTCAATATATAGGGATGGGAAAGGATTTGTATGAATCCTTTCCGGAAAGCAGGCTGGTTTTTGATAAGGCGGATAAGGTTTTAAAAATCGCTCTGTCAAAATTGTGTTTTGAAGGGCCACGGGAAGAATTAACCCGGACTGAGAATTGCCAGCCGGCAATATTGACGATGAGCATTGCGGCTTGGGAGGCGTTTAAGTCAGTTGTGAGACCTCAGACCTCAGACCTCAGATATGCGGCGGGTTTAAGTTTGGGAGAATATTCGGCATTGGTCGCTGCCGGCGCAATAAGTTTTGAGGATGCGGTTTATTTGGTAAGGCGGCGCGGCCAGTTTATGGAAGAAGAGGCACTCAAGCATCCCGGCAAGATGCTTTCTGTGATTGGCCTTGATTCCGCGGCAATTAAACAGATTTGCGCGGATACAAAGACAGAAATTGCCAATATGAATTGCCCGGGCCAAATTGTGATTGCCGGAGACATAAGAGAAATTGAACAGGCGCAAGCCCTGGCAAAAGAGCGCGGGGCGAAAATGGCGGTGATGCTGGAGGTAAGTGGGGCATTCCATTCTTCGTTTATGAAGGAGGCCTCGCTAAAGTTAGCCAAAGAATTGGATAAAATAAAGATAGATAAACCTAAGACACCCGTAATAAGTAATGTTACCGCTAAACCGGTTGGTTCCGCGGGAGAAGTCAAAGATAATTTAATCAAACAGGTATCTTCGCCGGTGCTTTGGGAAGATTCGATGAAATTCATTCTCTCTAAAGGCATAATGAATTTCATCGAATTCGGCCCGGGAAAGGTTTTAAAGGGTCTGATGCGCCGTATCGGCGTAAATGCGCAGGTAATAAACATAGAAAAAAAGGAAGATGTCATAAATGCAGTAGGTAGTAGTTAGTAGGTAGGATATAGGGGGGGGCAGTAATAAAATGAGATTAAAAGATAAAATTACCTTGGTTACTGGCGGGGCGAGAGGCATTGGCCGTGAGATTGCCCTTTTATTCGCTAAGGAAGGTTCGCACATCGTTGTATGCGACGTAAATGTGCAGGAAGCGGAAAAGACCTGCCTTGATATTCAGGCGCAGGGTAGAAGTACCTTGGCACTAGCCGTGGATGTTACCGACTATGTAAAAGTGGAGGAAGCGATAAATAAAATCCTTGACAAATTTAAAAGGCTTGATATATTAGTTAACAATGCGGGAATTACCAGGGATAATCTGCTCTTGCGGATGTCAGAGGCCGAGTGGGATGCGGTAATTAACGTAAACCTTAAAGGCACATTCAATTGTACGAAAGCCGCTTCCAAGGTAATGGTCAAGCAGAGAGGCGGTCGGATTATAAATATTGCTTCGATTATTGGCATAATCGGTAATAGCGGCCAAGCAAATTACAGCGCTTCCAAAGCGGGAATTATTGCGCTTACGAAAACAACCGCGAAGGAACTCGCCTCGCGTAATATAAATGTAAATGCTGTGGCTCCTGGTTTTATCCAAACCGAGATGACCGCAAAGTTGCCGCAGGATTTAAGAAACAAGATGCTTTCAACGATTCCGCTTTTAAGGTTTGGCAGCCCGCTGGACGTGGCGAATATATGTTTATTTTTAGCATCCGAGGAGTCATCCTATATTACGGGCCAGACCATCGTCGTTGATGGCGGAATGGTTATGGGGTAAATAGAAAAGGAGGAAGAAAAAAATGGCCGTTGCAGATAAGGTCAAGTCTATAGTAGCTGAACAGTTGGGTGTCAAAATCGAAGAGGTAACACCTACAGCTTCTTTTATCGATGATCTTGGGGCAGATTCGCTAGATACAGTAGAATTAGTTATGGCTTTAGAGGAAGAGTTTGGCATCGAAATACCGGATGAAGATGCCGAGAAGATTACTACTGTAGGCGATGCCATCAAATATATTGAGGAAAAGGCGCAGAATAAATAGTTTATTCGTGGCAATAAGATTAGACTATTTGATTAACCGGCCCCGCTTTTAGCGGGGCAAATTTTTAAACGAGGACATAAGTTTAATGAACCCCGTTAGAACCTTTAAGGCTAACGGGGTTAAGGGGGAGGTCTAACGGGGTGAACCGAGTGGTGGTTACGGGGTTAGGGGTGATTTCAGCCGTCGGTAATGACACCGCCAGTTTCTGGTCGGCGTTGAAAGAGGGCAAAAGCGGTATTGGTATGCTTACGACTTTTGACGCCCGGGAATTTGATTCGCGGATTGCCGGTGAGGTAAAAGGGTTTAATCCCGCTGCATACGGTTTATCCGATAAGGATATAAGGCGGATGGAAAAATTCGTTCAGTATGCGGTGGCATCGGCAAGACAGGCAATAACCAATGCCGGCCTGGATTTAGATAAAGAAGACCGTAACCGAATCGGCGTTCTCGTAGGTTCCGGTATAGGCAGTTTGCATATTATTGAAGAAGCGCACAGCCTTTTTTTACAAAAAGGGCCTTCGCGCATAACGCCGTTTCTTATTCCCCGGCTTATTGTCAATGAGGCTGCTGGTCAGATATCGATTTCCTTCAGGGTTAAAGGTCCGAATTCTTGTGTGGCAACTGCCTGCGCTTCGGGAAGCCATGCGATTGGCGATGCCTTCAGGATTATTGAGCGCGGCGATGCCGATATCATGATTGCTGGCGGTACTGAAAGCTGTATTACAGTGTTGGGGGTTGGCGGTTTCTGCGCGTTAAAGGCACTCTCTACGAGAAACGATGAACCTGAAAAGGCAAGCCGTCCTTTTGACCGGGAGCGCGACGGTTTTGTAATGGCAGAAGGAGCGGGGATTGTCATCTTGGAAAATTTAGAACATGCCAAAAAAAGAAAGGCTCACATCTATGCCGAGATGGTGGGTTACGGGATGTCGGCGGATGCTTATCATATGACCGCCCCTGACCCGGATGGCGATGGAGCAATGAGGGCGATGTTAGAGGCGCTGAAAGATGCAAATTTACGCCCCGAGGAAGTAAATTACATAAATGCGCACGGAACATCAACGAAACTTAATGATAAAATCGAGACGTTGGCAATAAACAAGGCGTTCGGCAGCCACGCTAAAAAATTGATGGTCAGTTCCACTAAATCCATGACTGGCCACTTATTAGGTGCTGCGGGAGGTGTGGAGTTTATTGCTTCCTGCCTTGCCATAGAAGAAAGCATTGTCCCGCCCACAATTAATTATGAATATCCTGACCCAGAATGCAACCTTGATTACGTTCCCAATACTGCCCGACGTGCAAAGGTGGATGTAGCAATGTCCAATTCTTTAGGGTTCGGCGGGCATAACGCTACCCTCATCGTAAAGAAGTTTTCCCGCTAAGCGGTTTAGTCCTCAGGCGGGATCCCGCCCAATAATTAAAAATAATTATGGCGGGAAAATAAAAAATCAGATATTGAATGAAGACGTCTTACACAATCTCCGAAAAAATATTATTGGCTCATACCGATAAGAAAGATATCGCTCCCGGAGAATTTATTGAGGCAAAGATTGACTTGTGCCTGGGTAATGATATTACGGCACCTTTGGCGATTGAAGAATTTAAAAAGGTAGGCTTTAAAAAAGTTTTTGACAACAAAAAGGTTGTGCTGGTCCCTGACCACTTTGCTCCGGCAAAGGATTTAAGAAGCGCTAACCAGTGTAAGATACTCGCTGATTTTGCTAAACAGCAAAAAATAAAAAATTATTTTGAAGTGGGCTGGATGGGCATTGAACACGCGCTTTTGCCTGAGCAGAAATTAGTTTTGCCGGGTGATTTGGTGATTGGCGCGGATTCGCATACCTGTACTTACGGAGCCTTGGGTTGCTATGCTACCGGCGTGGGCTCAACGGATTTAGCCCGCGCATTTATTGACGGAAAATGCTGGTTTAAGGTTCCCAAGTCAATAAAATTTATCTATAAAGGTAAATTAAAAAAATGGGTGGGCGGCAAAGATTTAATACTTTATACCATCGGTCAAATCGGCGTTGACGGAGCTTTATATTGCGCAATGGAATTTACCGGAGAAGTGATTAATAAACTGCCGATGGATGATAGATTTGCCATGTCTAATATGGCAATTGAGGCTGGGGGCAGAGCCGGTTTAATTGAACCGGACGGAATAACCTTAAAATATATTAAGCCAGCGCCGCGCAAATTTAAAGTCTATAAATCTGATAAAGACGCTCTTTACGATAAAGTTTATGAATGGGATGTTTCTCGATTAGAGCCGCTGGTAGCCTGTCCGCATTTACCCAGCAATGTTAAACCGGCGAGCGAGTTAGGCAATATTACGCTTGATCAGGTGGTAATTGGCTCTTGCACGAATGGCAGGATTTCCGATTTACGGATTGCCGCCAAGATTTTAAACGGGAAAAAGATTAAATCGGGCTTAAGGTTAATTGTTATTCCGGCAACCCAAAAGATTTATTTAGAGGCGGTAAGAGAAGGCCTGGCGGAAATTTTTGTTAAGGCAGACGGCGTATTTTCTACGCCGACTTGCGGGCCGTGTCTGGGCGGCCATATGGGAATTTTGACCGAAGGCGAGACTTGTCTGGCTACGACAAACCGCAACTTCATCGGCAGGATGGGACATCCCAAGTCCTTCGTCTATTTATCTAGCCCGGCAGTAGCCGCAGCATCGGCAATTAAAGGCAAAATTACGCATCCGCAAGAATTATGATTATTAAAGGTAAGGTTCATAAATTCGGCAATGATATAAACACCGACGATATTATTGCAGCAAAATATCTTGTCTCAACCGACGCAAAAGAATTGGGCAGTCATTGCATGGAAACGATACAACCGGATTTTGCCAAGACCGTGCAGGGTGGCGATATTATCATTGCCGGCAAAAACTTTGGCTGCGGTTCATCGAGAGAGCACGCACCATTAGCAATAAAGGGCTGCGGTATCAAAGCAGTAATTGCTAAGAGCTTTGCGGGAATATTTTTCCGCAATGCCATAAATATCGGCTTACCGTTTTTAGAATCCGAAGATGTAGATAAAATCTGCGATGACGATTTACTTGAAATAGATTTATCCGGTGGTATAATAAAGAATTTAAGCAAAAACGAAACCTATAAAAGCCAGCCCTTTCCTGAATTTCTCCAAGGGATAGTTAAGGCAGGCAGCTTGATTAATTACGTAGTAAAAAGGAAAAGAAAATAATTAACCCGAAGATCCTTGCCGCCAACGGCGGCAAGGATTAATTCGCACATTGACTTACTTGCACTGGCGTGTTCGTAAGTCAAGTGCTCATTTAAAATGTACAAAATCGCGGTAATCCCCGGCGACGGAACCGGGCCGGAAGTAATCAGGGAAGGTCTAAAGGTTTTAGAAGCCGCAAGTCAAAAATACAACTTTAAATACGAAAGCAAAATCTTTGATTTCGGCGGCGTAAGGTATCTAAAGACCGGCAAGACCTTAGAAGAGGGGGATATCGAAGAACTAAAAAAATATTCCGCCATTTATCTGGGCGCGATCGGACATCCCGACGTTAAACCGGGAATTCTGGAAACCGGAATACTTTTGAAGTTGAGATTCTCCCTGGATCAGTATATAAATTTGCGGCCGGTAAAACTTTATAATGCTAATTTCTGCCCTCTAAAGGATAAGTCGCCTTCGGACGTTGATTTTGTGGTGGTGCGTGAGAATTCTGAAGGCCTTTATAAAGGTATGGGTGAATTTAAAGATAAGGAAACGAAAAATGAAGTCGCAATCCAGATTTCTTATAATACGCGAAGAGGGGTCGAGCGTTGCATCCGTTATGCTTTTGAATATTGCCGGAAGCGCAATAAAAAGAAGAAACTTACCCTTTGCGGCAAGACCAATGTTTTAACCTTTGCCTGGAACCTTTGGGAGAGAACTTTTAATGAAGTGGCCAAGGAATATCCGGATATAACCACTGATTATGCCCATGTGGATGCCACTACCATGTGGTTTCTAAAGAATCCCGAATGGTTTGATGTAATTGTTACGGATAATATGTTCGGCGATATTATTACGGATTTGGGTGCGATGATTCAGGGCGGAATGGGCATTGCTGCGGGCGGCAACATTAATCCCGAAGGGGTATCTATGTTTGAGCCAATCGGCGGGAGTGCCCCTAAATATACCGGGAAAAACGTGATTAACCCTCTGGCTGCGATTTGTGCTTTAGGCATGCTGTTAGAAAATTTAGGAGAAGAGAAGGCAACTGTTGCAGTGGAGAGTGCAGTTATAAAGGTAGTCCAGAAAAAGTTGAAATCTCTGGCAGCGGGGAAGATGGGGTATTCGACGCAGAAAGTCGGAGATTTGGTCGTTGATAATTTGTAAATTTTAGGAGTTCAGCAAATGAAAAAATATAATGTCGCAGTAATTGGTGTTGGTGCGGTGGGAATTGAGATGCTGCGGGTTTTAAAGCAGCGCAATTTTCCCGTGGGGAACTTAAGCGTTTTTGCGCGTTCGGCCAGGGACATTCATGTAGACGGCGAAAAACATTCTGTAAAACCAATTTCGCCGGAGGGTTTTGAAGGTCTAGACATCGCTTTATTTGCCGGCACCGAAGGCGAAAAAGGCGCTGCCGTAACTTATGCATCAGAGGCAGTAAAAAGAGGGGCAGTGGTAATTGATAACGGCGCGGATTTTCGGATGGAACCCAAAGTGCCTTTAGTTGTGCCAGAAGTAAATGCCGAGGATTTGGATCTCATTAGAAATTGGTTACTTGAAAAAAAACACAGGCCAGAAGGCCGTGGTTTGGCTTCCGATAGCCAAAGCCACAAAGGAATAATTGCCAATCCGAACTGTTCTACTATTCAGATGGTGGCGGCATTGTGGCCGATCTATAAAAGGGTCGGAATAAAAAGAGTGATTGTTACTACTCTTCAGGCCTCTTCCGGAGCAGGCAGGGGTGCGGTTGAACAGTTAAAAGAAGAGACTTCCCGGATTGCGTCCGCAGGATTTGAAAATGTCCGCCTCGAGGCAGAAAATAAAGCCCTGCCTCAGCAATTATCTTATAATGTTTTTCCGCATATCGGCAGTTTCATTGACGATGATTATACTAATGAGGAATGGAAATTAGTCAGAGAAACGCATAAGATTATGCATGACGATAAGATTAAAATTTCCGCCACCGCTGTTCGGGTTCCGGTAAGGACCGGTCATTCAGAATCGGTATACATTGAGACCGGAAGACCTCTTGAGCCTGATAAGGCAAGAGATATCCTTTCCAAGGCGGAGGGCATCATCGTAATAGACGACCCTAAAAATAATCTCTATCCGATGCCCAAAGATGTGGAAGGAAAAGACGAAGTGTTTGTGGGGCGCATCCGTAAAGATCCTTTCATAAAAAATGGCTTGTGGCTGTGGGTAGTTTGCGATAATCTACGTAAAGGTGCTGCAACAAATGCTGTTCAGATTGCCGAATGCGTAATATCAAACTTGAAATAGAATACGATGGGACAAACTACTGTGGCTGGCAAGTTCAAACCCACCAGAAGCACAAGCCAACTATTCAGGATACAATAGAAAAAGTCCTCCGGAAAATTCTTCAGGAAAAAATAAATCTTATTGGTTCGGGCAGGACCGATGCAGGAGTGCATGCCAAAGCCCAGGTAGCAAATTTCAAGACCAGCAGCGGTATAAACCTCAACAAGCTACGTTGGGCTTTGAACGGCCTGATGCCGGATGAAATCGCGGTTAGCAAAATAGAAGAAGTGCCACTTGATTTTCACAGCCGCTTTGACGCTAAATCAAAGGTTTACCGTTATACCATATTAAACCGGGGTTTTCCTTCGGCAATGTTAAGAAATACGGCTTATTTTTACCACTATCCTTTAAATGTAGTGCTGATGCAAAAGCAAGCCAGGCCACTTTTAGGCAGGCATAATTTTAAGTCGTTCCAGGCTTCTGATAATAAAGAAAGAGATGCCACGAGGACGATAAAGAGGATTAAGATTACCGAAGAGAGAGATCTTATATATATAGATATAGAAGCCGACGGTTTTTTGCGCAATATGGTAAGAAACATCGTGGGTACTCTAATAGAAATAGGCAGGGGTAACCCTATAGATATGAAGAAGTTAATATCCTTAAAGGATAGAAGAAAGGCCGGGCCAACCGCCCCGGCAAAAGGCCTCTGCCTGATGAAACTGAATTATAAGTGAAGGCATAACTTATGGAAGCTCGTTAGAGCGACATAAGTTATTTGCCTGAACTTATCCCCCCTTCTTGCTTTCGCAAGAAAGCAGGGGGGATTAATTCGTCCTACGCTTCGCTTTAGGACTCGATGGACGATTCTGAACGAAGTGAAGAATCTCGTAAGTTATGTGTCATTAAAATAATTATTTGACTTTCGAAGAATTTATGTTATACTTTATCCTTTATGAATAGAACCTACATACCCAAAAAAGAAGATATACAAAGGAACTGGTATATTATCGATGCCAGCGATAAAATCCTTGGCCGGCTCGCTTCGCGGGTTGCCATTATATTAAGGGGCAAGCATAAGGCGATTTATACCCCTCATCTTGATACCGGCGACGGCGTAATCGTGATCAACGCCTCAAGAATAAAAGTAACCGGCAAGAAGATGAAGGATAAATTATACCGCCGTCATTCCGGCTATCCGGGCGGGTTCAGGGAAATACCATTAGAAACAATGTTAAAGACTAGGCCCACGACAGTGATAAAATTAGCCGTTAAGCGGATGTTGCCTTCTGGGCCGTTGGGAAGAGATATGTTTAAGAAATTGAAGGTCTATGCTGACGATAAGCATACGCATAAAAGCCAAAATCCAATTCCATTAGAGGTTTAAATATGGTTGACATTACCAAATACGCAGCTACAGGTAGACGTAAGGAAGCTGTGGCAAGGGTAGAAATGATACCAGGAAAAGGTAAAATCATGATTAATAAGCGGGAACTTAATGCTTACTTCATCAGGGAAACCGACAGAATTATTATAAAACAGCCTTTAGAGGTGAGCAATAATTTGAATAAATACGATATATTCGTTAAAGTTGAAGGGGGAGGTCTTGCCGGACAGGCAGGTGCTGTTCGTCTGGCCATAGCCCGGGCCCTGACATTGGCAGATTCCGCTTTAAAAGATACATTGAGGAAGGCGCAATTTCTAACTCGCGACCCCAGGATGAAAGAGCGTAAAAAATACGGCCGCAAGGGTGCTCGTAAGCGCTTCCAGTGGACTAAGCGATAGGAGGTCTTTTAAAAATAATAGATAGCAAAATTTTGGATTTCAGTTTAGCCCGCGCAACAAAGCGGGCTTTTATTTTGCCGCAACACCCGGCCATATAGGAGTGGCCGGTGTGCCGCCTTCTGCGGCAGAATGCGGCATACTTCGCAGTAAGCGAACACCAGCCCATCCAATAGGGCTGGGTGTCTGCCCATCCATTTGGGCAAGGTATTTATTCCGACGAAAAAAACATTGACCCCGCTAGAGATGTCTATTATAATGAATTCTCGTAATCCCTAACGGGGTTGACCCCGTCGGTTTAAGGGTCAAGGAGAATGAGATGTTGCATGTTGGCATAATTGGCGTAAGTGGATATGCGGGAGAGAAACTGCTGGATATTTTATTAAAACACCCGGAAGTTAAAATAAGTTATTTAGTCGCCAAGATTGATAAAAAGCAAAATATAAACGAGATTTTTCCTTATCTTAAAGGGAAAATAGATTTAGAATGCGACAATGCGCTGGATAAAGAAAAAGCAGTTAAACTCTGCGAGCTTTTATTCTTGGCCCTGCCCCATACCGTCTCAATGCAATTTGTTCCGGCTCTTTTAGGGAGCGGAAGAAAGGTCATTGACCTGAGCGCTGATTATCGCCTTAAAAGCGAAGAAACCTACGAACGGTTTTACAAAATAAAGCATTCCGATAAGGTTAATTTTAAAAAAGGGATTTTCGGCCTGCCGGAAATTTACCGGGCGAAGATTGCAGGCGCTAAACTGGTAGCAAACCCCGGCTGTTACCCGACAGCGGCAGTCTTGGCTTTAGCACCCTTATTAAAAAATAAACTAATAAAGCCCGACCCGATTGTTATCGACGCAAAATCGGGATTTTCCGGGGTAGGAAGAGAGTTTTTCGCTAAGCACGGAAAGGAAATTCTTGGTAATTTTAAGGCCTATAAAGTAAATAATCATCAGCATATGCCGGAGATTAATCAGGAGTTTTCCAATATCTACGGCAAAAAAATTGAAGTTGTTTTTGTGCCGCACCTATTGCCGATTGAGACGGGGATTTTAGAGACGATATATGTTAAGAAAAGTCGTAAGTCGCAAGTCGTAAGTTGCAAATTAATAAATTTGTATAAAGAATTTTACGCAAATGAGCCGTTTGTCAGAATTTTAGGTGAAGGAAATTTCCCCCAGATTAAAGACGTGGTGGGAACTAACTACTGCGATATTGGGATCAAAGAGGATGATTGTGCAATAATCGTTATCGCTGCCATAGATAATTTGTTAAAAGGGGCGTCCGGCCAGGCAGTGCAGAATATGAACATTATGTATAAATTTCCCGAGGAAACGGCATTAAAATGAACCCCGTTAGAACCTTTGGATAACGGGGTTGATAGGAGGCCTAACGGGGTGAAAGTATATAGAGAAGCGATTCTGCCTTCGGCTTTTATGGCAAATGGGATTGCCTGCGGCCTTAAGAAGTCCGGCAAGTTAGATTTAGCCTTAATTTATTCGGCTATGCCCGCCGAGGCTTCCTGCAAATTTACGGCTAATAAATTTAAGGCAGCGCCGCTAAGATTAAACAAAATAAATCTTGCGCGTCATAAACGATTTCAGGCAATCATCGCTAACAGCGGCAACGCCAATTGTTTTACCGGAGAAAATGGCTTAAGGGATGCCGCAGGTGTGGCTGGGGCATTAGCCAAAACTTTAAAACTAAAAAAAGATTCTGTATTAGTTGCCTCAACGGGCATTATCGGACCAAGATTGCCATTGCTTAAAATAAAAAAGGGCATTCCCGCTTTAGTTAGGGGTTTATCCAAGCAGGGTATAAATAAGGCAAAGAAAGCAATCCTGACTACCGACACCTTTGCCAAAGAGATTACCGTCAAGTTTAATATAGGTAATCGCCTGGTTACTATTTGTGGTATTGCCAAAGGCGCGGGTATGATTGCCCCCGATATGGCGACCATGCTTGCATTTATTGTAACCGATGCCAATATCGCCCAAGGAGCTTTAAATAAAGCCTTAAAAATAAGCGTCGATAATTCTTTTAATTGCATAACGGTGGACGGTTGTATGAGTACGAATGACAGTGTAATGTTATTAGCGAATGGCGCGGCAGGGAATACCTTAATAGGCCTAAACAAAAATTTTGCCACGTTCGTTAAGGCCTTGAATATTGTATGTCAGCAGTTGGCAAAATCAATTGTTAAGGATGCCGAGGGAGCGAGCAAATTTATCGAGATAAAAGTAACCGAAGCCAAGGATTTTACCGAAGCAAGAAAGGCAGCCCTGGCAATTGCTAATTCTAACCTGTTTAAGACGGCGATGTACGGAGAGAATCCCAATTTCGGCCGGATTGTGGCAGCGGTTGGCGCCAGCGGAATTAATGTTAATGAAAAAGATATAAAGATAAAGGTAAGCCCTTTAGATAAAAAAGAGATTAGTGTTGTGGTCTCTATTGGCCGGGGAGGAGCAAGTTGCGAGGTTTATACCTCTGATCTGACCCCCGAATATATTAAAATCAACGCAGAATATAACTGAGGGCATAACTTAGGGAGCGCGTTAGCGCGACATAAGTTATCTGCCCGAAGTTATCCCCACTGCTTCGCTTATGCGTTGCAAAGCGGCGGGGATTAATTCGCCCGAACAACTTACGGTCACTTTCGTTCCGTAAGTTGTGGGCTCATTTAATATGGAAGAGGCGATCAAGAAAGCAGAGGTTTTGATTGAGGCCTTGCCTTACATCAAACGATTTCACAAAAAAGTTGTAGTAATAAAATACGGCGGCAGTATTTTAGGCGAACAAAATATAAGGCAGTCGGTATTGGAGGATATCATATTTCTAAGTTACATGGGCTTAAGGGTTATTTTAGTGCACGGCGGTGGGCCCAACATAAGTGAGCGGATGAGAATAATGGGAAAGAAGACGGATTTTGTGGACGGAATGCGGGTAACGGATGAGGAAACGCTGGGTATCGTAACGGAAGAATTAATCAAAATTAATGAATTGATTGTAAATGAGCTTAAGGAGTTAGGCGGTAAGCCCAAAGGTTTAGATGGGAGCAAGGATAAGATAATTGAGGTGGAGAAAAAGAAATCCAAGATAGACCTGGGGCTCGTCGGCCATGTAACGCAAGTGGATTCGCAAGCGATGCTTGATGAACTAAAAGCGGAGACAATACTGGTTGTTTTGCCGCTGGGGGTCGGCAAGGATAAGAAGGCTTATAATATTAATGCGGATGAGGTTGCCTGTGCTGTTGCTTCTTCTTTAGAAGCGGAGAAACTCGTATTTTTGACTAATGTAAAGGGGATTATGCGCAACCCTTCTGACCCTAATTCCTTTTTATCTACGCTGACGATAAACGAGGCAAGGGGTTTGATTGAGGATAACGTCATTCAGCAGGGGATGATTCCTAAAGTGAAGGCCTGTATTGAAGCGTTGGAAAAAGGTGTGGCAAAATCGCATATGATTGATGCCCGTATTCCGCACGGCCTTTTATTGGAGATTTTTACCGATACCGGAATCGGTACTGAGATTATAAAATAAGTGAAGCCACAACTTATGGAACAAAGTGAACATAAGTTGTTTGGCTGAACTTACCCAGCACTAATTTCTGATTGACGGTTCTATTAGAAATT
>Ga0315280_10008303_pt1 | contig 13612 bp, 15 predicted proteins | sample YL17G06_40_MG_FD_203697 | JGI IMG/M metagenome (GOLD analysis project Ga0315280, IMG submission 203697) | Sediment microbial communities from Yellowstone Lake, YNP, Wyoming, USA - YL17G06_40 | ecosystem: Environmental > Aquatic > Freshwater > Lake > Sediment | place: USA: Wyoming | collected...
AGAAGACAACGAACCTCAACAACCACATCCATGCCGGCCTTACGATCCTCTAACACGTACCTGTCATTGAACCAAAACAGATTTTTCACACAGTCTCCAAATGGATGCACTGGAGCACGGAAGTCCTAGAGAACATACTCCAAATCATCCTGGTCAGATACACAAACCCACAACTCTACAAACAGTTCTGGAAAACCTATATCCACCCATCACAATACCAACCCACACTCACAACACCAGTCTAACCCATCATTGCACAGGACCAATCTTTTGCGAGAAGTCACGGCAAGCAAATATCTCCTCTAGATCTTTACCATCTAGGACGATTATTTTGTGTCCTCCTTGCAAGGCTTCCTTAACGGCCCCCCAAGCACCCTGTAATCCATTCCCGGACAAACCGTTTACTGAGACCAGAATTCCAGCTCTCAAGCCGCTGTTACGGAGCTTACCTTCGAAATCTCTTACATCTTTGCTTTTGACTGAGTTAGACCAGTTCTTGCATTCGATGAAGACCATAGGGTCGAACACAGTTTCCCAGACGTTCTCTTCATTGCGATTTCTAACCTGAACATCGATTTCTTGGATTCCGTTATCAACATTTGAGCCTACTACTTCGAGTCCATCTACAAGGAAGATGAGATCCTTGACAACTTCTTCAAGTTGGTCTCCCTTTCGGTTTGGATCTGTTTCCGCAAGTGCGTTGTGATACTTCTCTTGTATTTCCTTCTTCTTTGACTTCCGAGCGGGGGAAATCTCACGCGGTTCCTTGGTGATTGCGCTTAGGATTTCATACGGTGGCACCCATTCTGTTAAACGATTTGTCAGTTCGCCTCTTGGCACCTTCCTTGGGAGAATCTCGACCAATTCGTCTGGCGAGAAATACTCTGTCAGGAGGCTTGTGAGGTGGTTTTTTGGTATTGTTCGAACTAGAGATTCGAGTGGCTTCTGTGTAGCAAACAAACAGTATCCAAGAGAGCATGCATGATGTCTTATAAGCCCCGATCTGAAATGCCACTATATCACAATCTTGTGATACAGATGCCCCGCAGAAAACGGCCGCTTGGAATGAATGAACTGACCCCACCCAAGTGGAAGATCCTTGAGGAGCTGGCACTTCGAGGACCATCAGATACCAAGCGACTTTGACAGAGGTATTATTTACTCATGGGCATGGCGGGTCCTTCGGGAGTTTGAGGATGCAGGACTTGTATCACAGGTGGCAAACAAGGACCGTGGACATTACTGGCGCCCCGACGACTCTCCCGCTAAACGTTTGCAAAGGACTTACGCCCTCACACCGAGCGGCATTACGCTATTCCTCACAAAAGAAAGAAACTTGGATCGCCTACAAGGGGCCCATCGATCCCCCAGACAGAACGACGTAGATGGACAAGAAGAACGCGAGCAAAGAATACGCAAGATAGAGAAAGCGCATGCCTTGTGGAATATCGCACGCATGCATATTCCAGAAAGCATACGGAAAACCATTCTCGACCATGCGCGAACCGAGCTTTTCCTGCAAATCGATATGTATCGCACAAACAAGCATACCCTAGGGCCGGGGCTCTTTCATGATCTTCGAGATTTCGACGAGCTGTTTCTCAGGAATGCCATTGAAGTTGGACTCAGCCAGATCGATTGGACGACCGTGCTTGCTTCTCGACGTTACAAGAAGAAAATGGGCCACAGGAGTTACCGCCGGAAGGGGTCGATGCCTCCATGGCTCATACATTTCCTCAAAGACCTCGGAAGACAAGACCTAGGCTTCTGGGCAATGGTGCACCTGAGAATCTTCGAGGACATTAGGAAAGTCGAACTGGAGGCAATTCGCGCAGCCCAAGCCAAAATGAGATCGGCATCCCTTCTAGAAACAAGAGTCAGCTATTTTGTGCCGCTAGGTACCCATTCAACCGCGTTGTAGTACGCGTGATTGTCGAGGTTCCCCCCTTTGGCGGTTCAATATTTCTTTAGGGATGATGATGTGCGCGTACGAAGGCTTGAGTCTCAAGGACGAACTCTACAAGCTCACCTGATGTGGATACTTGGCGTGATTTCCCCTGACGTTCCTCTCGCGCTACCTTAAAGGCCTCCTGTCATTCATCCGATTCCAATAGAAACGATTGTACGAGTGGCAAGTTGTCAGTTTTCTCCTTTCAGTCTTGGTGTCCTTCTCAATGATCCTCCTAGTTCAGTGGCTCAACGAATCCTTTCCGTTCAATTTGGTTACAGAATCCATTACGATCGTTGACACCCATACGCATTCTGTCCGGGATTTTTCTGGTATCAGCTACCTCGATCTACTTTGCGGTGCGTCAATATGATTTGGACAAATTGCACAAGTGGTTGTTTTCAAAAGAACTCGTGAGTGGCATGCCGTACAAGAGCAGGCTGCAGAGGTTCGATGAGGTATTCAGAACGCTGCTCGTGATAGCAGCTGCTCTTTCGGGAATCCACCTAACAAGTATTTCGCGGGCACTCCTGCCAGCGGCTTTCGATTGGCTCTTGCTCCTTGTGGCGGCCATAACGGTCTGGTCGATCGCAGCGCTTTGGGGGGAAAATCCTTGGGCAAGCACTGTAAGGATCATCAGTCTGCAAATGCTATCGGTCTATCTCGTGGCGCTCTTCTCAGAGCTCTTCGTAGTTTTTCCTCTTCCTGTCTGGTCAAGTTCTTTGAAGGGAAGTTCTTTGAATATAGGTTCATAGCCATGATTGTGATCTCCCTTGCGATGACTGTTCTGGGTGGAATCTACCTTCGACTTGAGCGTCGTGAAATGTCTTTGGCGCTTCTGGTGTGGCTAGTGCTTGTCATCGTTCTCTGGGCCCTCACCATGTCACCGCTCCATCTACTCGTTTAGGTCAAGCATGTCTATCAGTGCATCGTGTGTGGATTGAAACGGCGCTTGACCCATCGGTTATAATCTCGTCCAACGTATAGCTAGCTTTCTGGGGGTCTCGTCAGTCCAATGTTGAAAGTCGTCATCCCGATTCTGTTGTTGTCACTGTCCATCTTTCTTGCCTCCCAGCCTGGAGTTTCAGAAGCGCAACCCATTCCTCAGTTGCTCTACGTCAGTCTCTTGCTTACCAAGATCGCTCAGGTTTTTTTCACAAATGGGTCGTCGCTGTTCCAAACGAACGTGGCAGCGGAGATAACTTACACAGGAGACGACCCTCCGAAGTGGATTGCATTTACAGAGGGCAGCGTCTCGGCTGGTGCTTCGATCGATCTGGAGAAGAGTGCCGTCGCGGGATTTGGAAACAATACTTGGACCCAAATCGGAACTCACACCTGGAAACCCGCTCTGATGGTGTCCGGACCTTACCAACTGCCAGGGCGATATGACGCTTTCGTGACAAACGATATCAACAGCTGGCCAAACGAGAACATCTCATTCATTTTTGCCTCCAAGACCTAACGGGGCCATGACTACTAGTAGGATCCTGCAAATGAGCCCATTTCATGCCAGGTAGATGTGGGCAATGAGCGAAGTAAGCGATATGAGCACAATGAGCGAAGTGAGCAAAGTAAGCGCTCTGAGGCCCTGCCCCATCAGTGGTCGAGATCTTCACGACATAGTGAGGCAGAATCCAAGGAGCACCAGTGAACCAAGATCAGTTGTCCTCAGCCCTCCTTCGTGACTGCTAGTGCCGCTGCGCTGACGCGCATAAGTGCACAGTCGAGGAACCATATCTGACCTTCATGCCTCAATACGAGTTTTTAAGATGGCTAGCGTTCAGTTCACGCATGAAAAACCCGACTCCAGCGACGCCTGTCGTAATTTTGTTTCTTATGACTTTCCTGTCTGGATTGTTCAGATACGTATTGATTGGCGTCTTCGATGCCGTCTGGTGGGACGAGGCGGTTTACATGGGCCTGGCTAAGAATCTTCATGATCGGTTCGTGTTTTCCTTCCCGTTTGGACTGGAACGTTTTCGACCAATTCTTCTTCCATTGCTGTTGTCCCCCGCGTATCAGTTCGGCAATCCGGAGTTGATAGCAAGAGCCATAGTCTTAGGCTTCTCCACGGTTTCAATTCCAGCCGTTTACTACTTGGGGAGAACGTTGTATGGGTGGAGGACTGGGCTGCTGGCAAGCCTCTTTCTGTCCACGAACAGCCTATTCCTTCTTAATGGACAGAGACTCCTATCAGAATCTCTCTTCATTACATTCTCGAGCCTAGCAATTGCACTATTCTACAAGGCTGTTCGAGGAGACCAGCGCCTGTTGTTGGCAGCGGCTTTCCTGACGGGGTTAGCTGCCTTAACCAAGAATTTCGGATTGCTCCTGCCCTTCCTTTACCTTGCGTTCTTGATATTCAGCAGGAGCCTGAAACGGCTGAGGGCTAGCATTGTCTCGCTCTCAATCCTAATCTTTCTTGCCACCTTGCTGCCCCTGTTCTATTTTGACTGGGTGAACTACGGAAATTTGACTGGAGTCTTTCTTGATCAGATTCGAAACGTTCCGGCGGCCGTCTCATATTGGTATTTCTACATCCAGAAATTCCCCGACACATTTGGCTGGAATTCGATTTTCATTCTATCGGGTCTCCTGCTGGCCCTTCGGAAGAGAGCCCCCAAAGATATTCTCGCCTTATGTCTTACACTGGTTCCTCTGCTGCTCCTGAACACGGCGCTCTATTATCACATGGAGGAAAGATATCTCATCCCTTTCATGCCCGCCTTCTTCGTTGTTGGGGCCAGCGTCGTCGAAAGGGTGAGAAAGGTTGACAAAAAGGTCCTTGCCGCAATATTGCTGGTTGCAGTTGTATTTTCATCAGTCTCTCTGAATGATGGTTACAAAGCGATCATCAATGACTCGCGAACTAACAGTGTCTTGAAGGAGGCGAGCTTGTACCTAAGAGACGTCACGCATGGTAACGATGTTGTGGCCTCACCGTCGTACCCCCTAGTGTACTACTATTCGCAGAGGCCGACAATCAAATTGCCGCAAGAAAGGAATTTGCTGTACTCTGAGCTTAACAATAATCATGTGACATACGTTTTGGTCAACTATCAGGAACAAGAGGACCCGGCGTATTTGGCCAAAGAGTTTCAGAGCGGGAGCTTCATCAAAATCCGAGGCTTTCCGGAGAATTCATCAGTGGAGGTCATCGGTATCTTCCGATACGTTGGGGAGTCGCACGGGAACTCCTCGGGTTCGAACACACTTCGAACAGCATCGACCAATCGAATTGGACCAGATTTCTCTCAAAACTCGATCGTTCTGGTCATATTGCGAACAACTTGGCTTTCGAGGGTTGACGCCTGACTCAGATTGTGACAACGACTGTCCTCACCGCAGAATGCAGAAAAAATACGGGATTAGACTGAAGGAAGGCCACATAGAGCCACTTCCGCCATTACCCCTCGCCTTCGCCAAGGGAATCATTGATTTGGGTTATGACTTGGATCTGAACTTCCAGATAGCCTATGCGGACCGCTTGTTCTGGAGCGAGTTCTATGAAAAGCACATCGACTCTAACACGTGCAACGATTTCCTGATCCAGAACGTTGGACTCCGCCCTGAGGCGGTTCATTTGGCGCTTGACCAGCATACTGGCGGCAATACAGCTGTCAGCCTACCTCAGAAAAACTTCTGCGCGCTCGCCGAGGGCAATGTGTGTGTGGGTCACTTGGTATGTAACGTGCGCTGGTCTTCTGCTGCCGTCTAGCTAGAGATTTCTCTTCACCTCTGGTATAACCTATGCTCCTTTTGATGGGGGTAGCAGCACACCGTGCCCTCGTCTTTCCCACAGTCGCGTATTAGCGCTCAGTGGCGCATTCTGACGATTGAGTGGAGACGGGGCTTCCACACTCACACCAAAGAACTGAATGGTTCACGCACACCACCAGTGGTTCAGTGTGCTGCTCGATCCCCTCTATCCGGAGCTAGGATACGTCACCTCCTCCCATCTCAAGCCTTGCCATCTTTCGTTCTGTTAATTGCGGGTTCTCCCACTTCCAGTGTTGCCTGGTCTTGAGCATGTGGTAGAGCATCCTGGTTAGCTTCCTCATCGTTGATACATGCGCAAGCTTGCCGGAGCCTGTTCTCTTCTTCACCGATTGGTAGTATGCTTTGATGGGTTCGTTGTGCTGCGTTACGGTGTCAACCATCACTGATAATGCCCACCTTGCGATGGATGATCCATCCTTCGTCATTCTACCTCTCCGCTTCACGTTGGCGCTGTCTCTGCTTGTTGGAATTATGCCGAAGAAGCTGAGACCGTGTGAGAATTCGGTTTGAGGAAAGATGGGTTGGTCAAGTTGGAGATGTCGCACGAATGAGATTGCTTTTTCTTCTTCGTATCTCTCCTTCTTCGAGTTCTGCTCCTGCTAATTCTCCTGTAACGATCACGGTTACGTTGAAGGGTGTCTGGCAGGACCTGGTCGGGGTGGTGGAACACAAGACAATCACGGTCACAGGATTCGGTCAGAACCCACAACAGTGCAATACAGGGGATACTGGCACCTGTACCGTTCAGTTCACAACCCCCACGACCGGAGGATCATATCCAATCACGGCGCAGTTTGCTGGTGACACATACTTCCAAGCCAGCTCAGGTCAGGTTACTGTCACTGTTACTATTTCGGGAAGTAACATTGTTGTGGCCGCGGTGAGTAGGTGCCCTGGCTGTCAAGATTACATCTCCGTCACGGTGTATCAGAACGGACAGGTTGTTGCAAGCCCATTCGGATACTGGTATGGAGGACACACGTTCACCTTCAGTAATCTCCCAGCGGGAACGTACACGGTGAAACTTCACGCAAAGGAAGCAAAAACTACCACGGATATGAGCTGGACGGTTACCGTTCCCCCAGACGCTTACCTGCAAGTGGACATATCAGGAGAAGGAAACCAAGGCAAAGCTGGTTCAGCCCTCTAATCTGCACGAGACTCGTGCGATCAGTCCTAATCTATTCGCTCTCCGATAGACTTCTCCAGCTCTAGTCGGAAAGGGGGCTATCCAACCTCTCTGCCACCTTGCGATACATTTTGAACGGAGCATCTGTTCTCGCATGTTTCCTGAGATAAAACAGAGTATTGCGTCCTATACCGATTTTTCTAGCGTCAGCAGCCGTCAAATACCGTATCTTGTTTCTGATTGCTGCTGAATCATTCCGGTACAATGTGGGTGCTGGCTCGTCGAAACTTAGGTTCGGGCTTTCACGGAGAAAATGGTTCGCTAGGTGTTGTGCTTTGAGTCTAATTATCGTATCCCAGCTTTGGTGTTTTCCGTTGTATTGTACTGCGGAAGGTTTCAAGTAACAGTTCCACCGTCACGTCGGGTTCGTACTGGAAAGCTACAGCCTTAACCGCCGACTCCGACAAGGTCTCCTACACGTATTCGTCTCTTATTTCGCATTAAAACGAGAGAGACCCGTAAAACTAATCACCAAACGAAGACTTGACAGAACCTGCACCTGAAGTATGCGAATCGTTTCTACGGTTATTTGTGGGAAATCGAGCGTGTTCACTAGGTTCGGATGAAAAAAGGGAAAAAGGGGTTTTGGGGAGTTTCGGGCTCCCCATGGTTGGGTTTAGGTTCCGTAGTATGCTATGGTGAAGGTATCGCTCGAGTCGGGGATACCGTTGCTGTTCGAGTCGGTCCAGTGGATCACGTAGGATCCCTGGGTTAGGTTGTTGAGGTTGCTGTATTGCATGTCGAAGTAGACTCCGCTCGCTAGGGTGCCGTATTGTTCGATGCCCCATAGCACGACGACTGTGTGGCCGCCGTCCTGGAAGCTTTGCAGTACGAAGTAGTCGTTGCTGCTGGTTATGCTGGATAGGGGTACGTTCAATGCACTTACGCCGTCAGGCGTGTGCATGATGCTGATTGTTCCGTTCGCGTTCACGACCGCTGTTAGGTGAGCTAGGCTTGCGTTTTCGTAGAAGCCCGTTGTCGGGTTAGCCGCATGGCCGCCTACCACAACTGCGTTCGCGTAGTCGCTGAAGGTTAACTGGTGCGTTGCTGAGTTGACTCGGCTGGTTGGGGGGCTCACGTCGTTGAAGGTGAAGACCACCTTCGGGCCTGCTCTGTGGGCGATCATGTAGCCTGCGCCCGAGTTGTCTGCGATGTTCGTTGTTTCCTCGAAGCCCAATGTGGCTGAGCTGGTGAAGACTTGGTTGATGGCTAAGCCTACTCCGCTGAGTGGTGCGCCCACCGTGAAGGTTGGTGCGCCGCCTCCTGCAAAGTAGAGTATGGATGTGCTAGTGGCTGGGGTGAACGTTCCGGCAACTAGGTCTACGGTGTACTGGCCGTTAGCTACGTTGGGCACGGGGAAGGTGAAGGTCCATTGACCAGTCGAATTCGCTGTGGCAGACGGAAGGAGTGGCGACGCAGCTCGTCCAGCGAAGAGGTTGCCTCCTCCAACTGCTGCTCCCAGGTACCAGACGATTGAGTATGATGAAGCAGACTTTAGTCCATGCGCGTATGCCTTGACGACTGTGCCTGGAAGGCTAACGCTCGTGCTTAGGGTCATTGAGCTGAACAACGTGAATGCTAGTGTGGTGGTCACAGTGTCACTCACGGCGCTGGTGGAATCGTGTATCGCGGCGGCTGTGTCAAATCCGGTAGATGAGGACACGGGGACATCAGGAATTGCGAACGTAAAGCTTGCCGTTCCTGACAGGTCGCTGAAGCCGGTGACACCTTGTCCAGTGTACACTGATGCTCCCGCACCGCCGTTGAACCATAGGTAGTGGTCGGTTCCTAGCGTTAGGCCGGTGTAGGTGACTGTTATCAGGTCGCCTACTTTGCCAACCGATAGGGGCAAGGCGGTCATGGCTGATTGGACGGTGAACTGCGAGATCGACGGTTTCGATGCGTCGTACATGCTGGTGCTGCCCGTACCTAGCCCGTTGCTGGTTGCGCCGTAGAGCGATGAGATTGTTGGGGTTGATATGGGAGCGAGGTCGGTGATGTGAACGCCTCCCAACGCGTTGGGAACCGAGAAGGTTCCCTTGACCTCTCCAGCGGTTATGCCGGATGAGGCTGCTGTGGCGGTTGTGACGGTGCTGACGGGTACTTGGTCGGCTGCGCCCCAGAGGATATCATACGTGCCTGCTGGGAATCCTTCACCCGTAAAGGCGACGGACGTACCAACCGGACCAGCGGTGGGGGTGATGCTCCAGTTTCCGAAGATGCCGGTGCTCCTCGTTGCGGAGCCACCGAGCGTCACTGTGTCGGTGTAGAGAATGTTGGCGGTTGGTCCCGCGGTCTTGGGAATCGATGGGGAACTGCATCCAGACACGTCACCTGCCAGGTTGCCGGTAGCGTTGCTTGTTGTTGTACACAGCAGTGTCCCGCCGAAGTAAATTTTGACAGCGGAGTCGCTAGCGGCGAAACCGTTGCCCGCGTCTATTTGACCAGTCGCGGTACCTCCGACAGTATACCCGGCGGCCCAGCCGTAGGTGATGGCTGGGTTGATGAAGAGGCTTAGAATTGTGCCTACTTGCAGGACATCATCTGCAGTCGAATCCCACCCAGTGAAGTAGTATGTGCCTCTTTGCCCACACTTACCTCCTGCCTTTCCGCCGCAATTAGCAACCACTTGTTTTGGCACAGTGAAGGGTGCTATGTTGGCACCGTTCGAGTCCGACGTCAACGTAGTATTACTCCAAACGTAGGGGGCTGTTGGATTGGTTCGGTTGTCCAGGATAAGCCACGTGTCTTTGGCTGGGTTCATTCCGCTGATGTAGAGGTTGAATGTTCCACCAATTACGCTTAGGCTGGTGTCGTTGAGATTAGTTGCTCCGCCAGCATATTGTAGAATCATCAGCTCATCCTTAGCAGTGGAGGGGTTTGAGAGGATGATGGCGTTGCTGAGTGTTGCTGATCCAAGGTTGGTTGTGTAGACGAGGTCTGAGAGGCCAACGTATGATAGGGCAGGGTTGATCAAGCCCGTTACTGGTGCAGTGCAGCTCACGGGAGTGTTCGTTCCTTGGCCCGTTGTTCCGAAGCCTACTGTCGTAATGCCGCCGACGACTAGGGTTCCGCTCGCGGCACCTCCTGCCTGATTCAACTTCAACCCGCTGACACTGGTTGTTCCAGTGGGCAGACCGAAGAAGCAGGCTGCGATCTTGCTTCCCAGACCCGGTCGAGCAGAGGGCGTAGTGGGAACGAAGTTGGTCGCGCCTCCAGCACTACTGTAGACGACGGATGTGTCAACGGTGATTATGGTGGTCGCTTCGATTGTTGTTCCACTAACGGCGTTTAGTGTTTGTGCTCCACCGAACGTGTCTGGCATGGCCTTGGTGACCGTGTAGTATCCCTTGGAGGGGTCGGCGACCTGTGTCCATCCGCTCGCGCCTACCCATTGGTCACCTGGGGTTTGGGAGAACGCTCCGATCTTTGCGACGTCAAGCTCCAGGGTCGCTTGGATTGTGTTTGGGGCGCCGGTTAGGGAACATGAGACCGCGCTGTTCACCACTTGGTGGCTCGTGCAGACAAGTGAGGCAGTGACGGTGAGTTGCGCTGTTGCCGTCTCGAGGCTGGTTGCGCCAGTGAAGGTTGCGTTGTACAAGCCTGCAACCACAGCTGGGACCGCGAACTGGGTCTTGAACCAGCCCAGCCCATCAGTGGTAGCAACCGCCGGTAAGGCACCGGCTTTGATGCTCCCTCCTTTCACCGCCGCAAACGTGAAGCTTCCTGTCGTGTAGGTGGATAGGGTTCCGGTAGCCAAACCGAACGCGAGGTTTACAACCTCGCTCGGTCCAAATCCGGAGCCTATTGCAGTCACGTATACCGAAGCGCCAGTTGAGTCGAGAACGTTTGCGGTCGAGACGCTTAGGGTTACGTTTGGTGTCGGTGCTGCTGCGTGAACGATCGGGAGGTTCGTTGGGGCGAATGTGAGTATGCTGAATGTGCTTAGAATCATCAAAGTTACGATTACGATTGAGTTTAGTCGTTTGAGTTCACTATTCAATTTTCATTTTTCTCCTTAAATTTCATTTCCTTTAGGACCAATATAGTTTGATCCTAGCGCTAGGCTCTCTTTCTTCGCATATATGCCTTCTGCAACCTCCCAAACCCCCGTCACCGCCAAGCCGTATTGCGGTACACTGCACTACACTTGGGCGACAGGGCGGAACCTGAGTTGGCGCCAGCTCGCAAACTTGGAATCAAGAGTTAGCGAGTGACGTCCTCCCACGACTCGTGGGCTTCCCGCTTCAACACCTCAGCTGGCGACGGAGTGTCTCCCCATTCTCACTTGAGGGGGGTGGGAGGGGGTCACTTGGATAGTGTATACACTAAGTCTGAGGCTGGGGTTGTTTCACAAGCTCTTGCCCGCATCTTGGACACTTGAAACTGCCCTGACTCAGCTCCGTGACGTCGATTTGGGTTCCGCACCGTCCACACGTGATGATTGAACGTTTAGCTGCGGTCGCCGCCAACCCGAACATCAAACAAGAGAATAGCAGAGCCCCTACAACCCAGACAATACTGTTAGGTTTGCAACCACAAATGCGACAGCATTCATTACGCGCTACCTCCAACGAGCCCTCTCCTGGAGGATCAAGTACGTAACCATCCGTAGCCACCTTAGTTGAGAGTATCTTCTTTCCGCCTCCGAGATCTTTGCCTTCCATGAGTGGCAGATACTTCTTCGCAGTGTGGTAATCAATGAAGCACTTCTCGTGGAATTCGTGAGGAGTGAAGGTTTCATTCTTTCTGAACTTTGTCGTAGCGCAAGTGGAAGCCAACTGCCAATTACGCCAATAGGTTCCTTTCGGTTCGCCAACTATAGGAACAGTCAATTTCGTTTCGCGTTATCCTCTTGCAGAGCTAGGATTTCAGGGTTACTTACTAGACTGGAGGAGTTCTCATCACATTTCGCCACAATGTCTTAGCCAATCCTGACTTTTCTGACACGCCTAGTAACGATCCGTCCTCGGAATTCCCACTTGAGTGGGAATCCACGAGGAATACAAGATTCACGCGTATGTCTCATGTGAGGGACAGCGTTTGGATGAAAACCTGGTATGCGCTTACATGCACTACCTGCGGCTTCCGTCACACTCTGAGAAAGTTCACAACAACTCTGAATCAGATTGCCTATCCCGTGCAACTTGTGACAGGAGGAGGACGCAGCTCCGGCTTTCGCGTCCTCGAATATCTGCCTTGGTCCAGCATTCCAGATCTCAGACAGAACCCCGAAGTGTGGAGAGCGCTGAACTGCGAATATCTTCGCCTATCCTCTGCCTACGACAATTTCCATCACTATCTAGGCTTTCTGAGTCCAAACATGTCAGAAGTCATCGACTCTCTAAACCGAGAGATATTCCGGCTTCGAGCCCTCTGTCGAGAGCTTCAGGATCAACGCGACCGGCTCCTCCTGACATGTCCACATGGAGGCGGATCATATGAGTTCGGAAGAATCCTCGAAGAAATCAGCAAACGCGAAGAAGACGACAGAAGATCCGCCCTCGCCCTCATCAAGTGAGACGACTCCAGTAACCCAGACCACTTCGCTCAATCTGAACCTAGATGAGACCGGCACCTTCAGGATCTGTACGCGACCGAGCTGTGCCAAGCAGACCACTGAGGTTCTCAAGAAACTGAATGATCGTGAGCGAGAGATGTGGTGCCGACGCTTCACGAAGAGCTGCATCGAGAACATCCTCAACTCAGCAACTGTCGATGAGGAGACCAAAGCATTCTACCGAGAGGTCGAGCGGAAACTGAAGGAGCAGTAAAGGTGGTGAATCATGGCAAAGGGTATGCATAACCTGTCAGCGGGATGGGCAACATGGCGCTGGATAAGCGGCGTCAACCAGAAAGAGAGGTCTTGGTTCCTCGGGACATTGCAAGGACGCGGAGGCTACGAAGCATGGATGGCGCATCTGGCAAGAGGTTTGCAGGATGCAAATTTCCTGTTGGAATTCGAAGGTGCAACTGATCCGTGGCAACGCAGCAAGATCGTCGGACAAAGAATCTCAGAACTACGCGCGTCATTCTTGAAGATGTCTGAGGCTCAGAGAACGGAACTAGCGAAGACTGCCGAGACCGAATTGCGAGCTGGTTTGGAACTGATGGGCAAAGACAAGAAGACAATCCAAGAACTCATCGCAATAGTCGATCCCCCAAGCACCTAGCAACACAACGAATCAAGCCAACCCCCCCATTTTCTTGGAAGTCACTAAGGTGAAAACGGTTGAGAAGAAAGGCATCTGGCAGTCTTGCGCGGCCATACACCAAGGGTGAACTGAACAAGACTGTCGATGCTCTTCTGCATCCTTTGGCTAGAGTCGATCCATGGTTTCTAGTCATTGACGGCGCACTTCACGGCCTCATAGAACGAAACCCGCCTGAAACCGTGACAAAGTTCGTCCAGTACAACCTGCCCAAACTGATAGCAGAACTACTGCGAAAGCGAAAGAGCCTATGATTGAAGATCGTGAGGGAGCAACCTTAGCCGTGACATTCGAAGGCGCCAAAGCAGTCCTCGGCGTGAGGTCACTAGAGGACCTGGGTCTGAAGGTTAACCCCGTGAGTAGCTCATTAGAAGCCGCTCGCCCCGCCGGAATTGCACATAATTCGCCATGTTCCAGAGCCGCGCTGACGCTTCAGCCAAGCTTCGAAGCTGCTGTTCCTCCTCACCGGTTGGTGTGAGA
>Ga0315280_10008304_pt1 | contig 13608 bp, 26 predicted proteins | sample YL17G06_40_MG_FD_203697 | JGI IMG/M metagenome (GOLD analysis project Ga0315280, IMG submission 203697) | Sediment microbial communities from Yellowstone Lake, YNP, Wyoming, USA - YL17G06_40 | ecosystem: Environmental > Aquatic > Freshwater > Lake > Sediment | place: USA: Wyoming | collected...
ACATTTTAATAAGGTACACCCGGTAGGTCATTGTTATTCCTTCCGGGGATCATGACCAGTAAATTATAGGTTCTTTGTGTAGTAATCTCAAATACTTAGCAATAGTTTACATAATTGACCTTATCAGACATAAATCAAGTAAATAGATAGCTTCCGGCCTAAGTAGTTAGCCTCTTTTTTTTGATTTTGGGACTATGGCAAACTTCACCATCAAACAAAGGTTCATCCACCTGATGCCGGCTGAAAAAGCTCTCTGGGTGAGATGGCTTTCCCAGAACGAGCAAGGCTGGGAAGGTTATGAGTACGATGTTCACCTGGGGGAAGGGATTGTCTACGGGGGATCTGAGGATCAGTGGGCAATCGATCTGGCAAAACTCCTCACTCAGAAACGAATCGACGTCCTTGCATGGCGTCAGGGAGTGCCGTGGATCTTTGAGGTGAAGCCGCAGGCAGGTCTTAGCGGTTATGGCCAGCTCCTGGCGTACCGCGAGCTATACCGTCGCCACTTCAGGTATGACGGAGCTCTTGAGATGGCGATCGTGACGGACCTTCTTAATCCGGATGAGGACTTCCTTTACCGGGGAGCCGGGATCCACGTCTTTCTAGTCTAATCACCCTGCCCATTAATTCATCCACTCTTTTAGGCTTTGCACACACCCATCGAAGATCTCGCCTGCGTGCTCGAATGAGATGCAGTCTACCACCTTAAATGCGAGCGGGTCTCTTGCATCCTCAAATACGACTACCCAGTGGAAATCACTGATCTTTATCAGCCTTGCGATGCTATGATTTAGCTCAAAGCCCATAACCTGGCAGGGTCCCTTTTGTCTCTTGGAGGCTCTTTGCATCTTAGAGCCTCCCAAGAGCTTCTTTAAAGCTCTTATAGCCCTCTAGAGAGGCACTATTCTCCCAGAATGGGACGTCTGATAATATATAATGTGGAAAAGTGGGGTAATCGGACTTAAAACCCTCTCTTAGAGGAGTAGGTTCAACAGGCAGGTTTGCTCGTTCGGTGAAGTGTAGGAATTTCTTGAGGGAATGGTAGGTTGATCGAGCGTAAGCGTAGAGCCTTCCAGCAGCCTCTATAATGAGTTTCCTTCCATGCCACTGTCCCTCGCTTCCACGGATCGGGACGACGGTGAGTTTTATGACGCCGAGCCTCACCAAGTTATGTAAACCTCGTGAAATGGTGCAAAGGGATAGGTCGATCCCCTCCCAGACATGCAGGTTTCCCTGGATCAGCTCAAGCTGCGTCCTCAGGTAGTGCCTGGGGTTCGCTCCGATCATCGCCATTATTGTCTTCTCGAGTACCCGTAGGAATGATTTGTTCATGGTTTTCCTCCTTGATCTGTCTTAGAAGCTGCTCATCCTTTTGCATCTCAAGATGCTCTGCAGGATGGAGTATCATGAAATGGTCCCAAAGATCCTTCGCCGTAAATTCAACACGCTCACAGACACCACAGAAATAAACACGCTTCTTTCCTAGCTCTTTTAACCTCTTCCTTTCAAGTACCCTTTCAATACGTCCCACCACGCCCTCCTTTCCCTAGAATCCTGGGAGCTCTACAAACGTAGAGGCCACGGAACATCATAATTGAAGTGTAGATCACCTCTGCATGGAGTTTGATGAAGTGATCCCATACCGTGTCCATGGTGAGCATCCCGTTTCCACAGATGCGACATACGTACAACCTTCTCCAACTGACTATCATACCCCTTCCTTTTTGTCCAGGGCCTCGATGGCCTTATCCAGTGCCCAGAGAGCTATTTCGATATCGGAGATCTCAACGGTTCTGCAAACGTCCCTCGAGAGCTCGAGCCAAGCCTTAGCGGCCTTGATCTTCTCGACGTCAGACTTAAACGTCCCTTCCCAGTGTCTAACGAGGTCTAAGAGGGTAGTGATGGCCAAGTCCACTCCTCCGGTGAAGAGAGTAGGTGTCCAGAACCCACTGGCCACGGTATTCCTTGAAATTCAGACCCACAAACCATCCTCGCCACCTGGTGTAGTAAAAGTTAGGTGCACCGAAGATGGTAGAGATCTCGTCCGGCCTGCCCAAGACACTCTCAACCTCCTCGATGGATTTCCCGACCAGGTCAGGTAGCGTTCGCTCAAGATCGACTCCCTGTGCATGGACTGTGGTAACGCTACAGACTACACCGATAGTAATCCCCAAGAAAAGGATAGCTATCAGGATCAAAAGATCTCTAACCGTCATCTCATCCCAACGCATTGGTCACACCTCCCTTGCTAAAGGTCCTAAGACTGCCTTGATCATGTCCTCGGTGAGGACCGCTCCAACACACTTAGCCCATTCAACGATGAGCTCCTTCTTTCGACGTGGGGGTATGGGAAGCTGAATGAGGAGGACTACGACGTCGTTCCATTTGTCCTTGAAGAGCAGTGTTGCCGGAAATACTTCAATCCCCATAGTTACTCCTCAATGAATCTGATACCAATCCTGAGGATATTATGCCGCTCTCTCCACAAGAGCTTAATGATCCGTCTAAAGCTCCCAAGAGGAAGTGGCTGATGTCCTGCGATCTCAATCTCGACTATTGTGTACTTACTCATAAAATCCCCACAGATCATCTCATTATATCAAGATTGCCCTGGCCCTGTCAAGATCTATGGGGATCTCTCCCGTGGGTCAGGTGGGAGAAAGGCAGGAGGCCAGGGCAAACTCTTTCAGCCTAAGTTACTATGGACCAGGGTGAGATCTCTCGTCCTGGAAAATCCTGGCAAAGAATTTTGACCTACTGAGGAGCATCAGTGCTCCGTAGGCAGCCAGGGCCAAAATCCCAAAGCTGACAAAGAAAAACAGGAGACCCTCAAACGAAGGATTCTCAAGTGCTAGTTCTAACATCTTTCTACTTCGTTCCCTTTAACCCCAGGTAGACCCGATCCCCTATGATAAAGAAAGTTGCGGATCCCGAGAGCTGAGCCAAAAAGTTCAGGACATTGGGATTCTGATATTGAGTTGGGAGAAAACAGTAGACCAGGGTTGCGATGATGATGATCCCAACTGCCAGGTAGCGGAATGAAGCCCTGAGATTCGACACCCAGAGAGAGATCGTACCATAGGGTTTATCGAGCTCGGCAAGGGCCTTCATTTTATCTATACCCAACTGTTCAAGCTGAGCTCTCTCCTGAAATGTCTTTGGGTCACCCATGGAGATCCCGGTGATCTTAGAGAAGATCATTTTGAAACCATCTACCAACCCAGGGATGAAGGCCGGCAGCACGGTTGAAAGGATCATTTCGATTCCCATTAGACTACCTCCTTGGTAATCGTGATCTGGATCCTTTCGTTTGCGTAAGCGTCATGGAGCTTCGCAAATAGAGATCCAAAGGCACGACCCGATTGATAGACGATATCCTTTCCCTTGGTTAGACCTACCAGGATACACCCCTCAGTGTCCTCTGGGACGTTGCCGACGTGGATCCTGATTCCTTCAAACCCGGGGACGTCTTTGAGTAGTGGAAGAAGACGGTTGAAACGGTTTGACCAGGTGATGAGGACTACATAGGTCCATTCCGGAATCGCCGTCTTCCCCGGGACCTTCACACCCTCCGGACGGACCGGATCCTCGAGAGTGAAACATTCGAAGGCCCCATCTATCTCGAGCTCTCCGATCGTCGAGATCTCTGTGAACTCTTTGCGTGTGAGTATTAGATTCATTCATCTCCTCTTTGATCCTCTTTAGGAGTTAGAAACGGACACTTCGATCTCAGGCCACTCATGAGGGTATTGAGCCTTGTGACCTTCCTCGTCAGCCAGAAGACCTGAGCGATCACTGCAAGGATGAGGTAGTCAGCTAAGTTCATCACTCCCCCAGCCTCGCGATCGTGAGCTTCCAAAAGCGGTCCGTCCTGGCCGGCTGTGGCTTCATCTCTCTGACAACCTCTTTGCCGGTGATGAGGAAGGTCCCGCAGATCGCTTTCTCCACGCCTTTGAAGTATCCCTTGATCTCTTTGTCGAGATCGTCGTATTGATCTGAGTATGCCTTCAGCTTCTCCCTCTCTTCAAGTTTCTCCTCGATGTCCGGTCTATCGTAGATCTCAGCCTCAGCTCCGAAGTGCTTCTCCGAACCACAGAGCAAGGCAAAGGCACAGCGATCGCAGATTGAAAAGTTATCAGGCCATGTATCCGGAGGCTCTCCTTTTTCGACCCACTCGTTGACGACCTTCAGCTTGTCGATTAAAGAATAGACGTAGTCGAAGTGATCCTCGATATTGACCCAGATGTCCTTTGGATACCACGTGAGGCTGTTCTTGAAGTAGAAGACCCCCTGGGGAGATCCGGAGAGGAGCATGTAGAGGAGGAGCTGGGCCGGCCACTGTCGGATATAGACCCTATGGTTTTCGATCATATCACCTACGATCGCGATTGAGTCAATCTCCCTGGGAGAGACGGTCTTATACTCTAGTGGGATCCGCGCGCCATCGACCTCGATCTTTCGGTCGATCTTACCTCTAAGCTGAAGGCCTTTGTCCTCGTACGGTCTCTCACTCTCGACAACCTTGAACCCTGCCAGTTTGAGCTCAGCGTCAATGACGCTCTCGGCCGCACGTCCCCGATCGAAGATGAACTGAAGGCCGACGTCGTATGGTGCTTTCTTATCCCAGGCGATCCGTGAGAAGACAAGATATCGGATGCAGGGATGCCCTGCGTCAGAGGCCCAGTTGACATTTCTAGGATAGGACTTGATCTGTGCTTCCTTAGCCTCGATCACCTTCTTTGCGATCTCGATCATAATAGTTCAAACCCCCATTCGTGACCACACCTTAAGCACCTCCAGCCAATATCCGTCACCCATACACCATTGACGTACCCCTGCCTAATAGCTAGCTTATGGGTTGGATCTTGTAGACCACACTTAGGGCAAGTGATTATTTGCTCTTCCTTAGATACTTCACCCTCCATACACCGCACCTCTGACGATGTCCTTCAGGGTATCAATTTTCACGTCTCCCTGAAGTTTAGCAAGGTTCGTCAGCACGTAGTTGCATTGAGCCATGGTGAGCTTCTCGGAGATCTCCTGAGCGATCTCATCCCTCTTGGCGAGGACCCTGTTTACGGCATAGTCGATGAGTGACTGTCTGGTTTTGGGATTGACCTCTTTGTCTGTGGGCTTTGACTTTGGCTTCTCAAAACCAGGGACGGGGGGCTTGTCCAAAACTGTGGGTTGAACTGTAGGTTCAGGGTTCCCAGCTGGTTTGGCCGGCTGAGCTGCCTGACCCTTAGCTTTGAACTCAACCTTCGCTCCCTTCCCCCTCTTGATACCCATCTTCTCAAGTTCCTCCCACTCCATACCACGGAGGCCCAGGAAGCGGGTCACTCCATTCTCTATCATATTGGAGTAACCGTCCTTGAGGATGTTCATCTCATTGATGTCCTCAAGGTGTTTCTTCTTACCGTGCTCCATATAGTGAAAGGGCTTCCTCGACGAACAGGCTCCGATAGCGTCGATCCAGATGCTTTGCTTTGCCAGGCCAACCCGACCATACCAGACGTAAATGTAGTACGGTCCGTCCCCGTCCTGACGGTCGAGTTTCTCAAAACGAGTATCCGCAACGGTAATGCCGAAGACCCTCGCAAGTCGTTCGGCTCCTGGCGTGTCGAGCCAGGGGTTACCTCCGAAATCTACCCAATCGGAGGACTTTGTATTTTTGACAGCGAGCTCAAACACACGCTCAGAGATGAGCGCACGTGCCTCAATCTCCTGAAGCGGTAGATCCTCCGGCCTCAGCTCTGGGAGCTGCTTTGCTTTCTCTTCCATTTACACCCTCCTTGATCTTAGTCGCCCATCGTCCGTGGTTAAATCCACGACACGAGCACCTACACCTTTTCTTTACAGAGAAGAGACACCTCACCGTACAGCTCATTATTTCTTCTCCTCCTTTAATGGAAGTTGTTGAAGCTCCTCCTCTGTCCGGACCAGGAGCTTGCCATCCGCTGTCTCTACAAGGTAAGCCTTCACCTCACCCACCTTAGGTAGTTGGAACCGTATAAGGGGCTCTTTTTCCGGCAAGGATCGTCACCTCCTTCCCTGTAGTTTTGTCGATCACCCTTTGTCCGCGCCTGTAGACCAGGCCCTGGATCTCCTCCTCATCCGGACCGGTGATCTTTAGGTCCCGGGTCCTCTCCTCTTCCTCGATCCGGAGAGAGGTCAGTCTGTCGATCAGTGGTCTGTGGTCCATCAGCGAAACTCCTCTCCTGCTTCTTCCGGAAGCCTTCCTCCAGGGGAGTTATAGCGTCTGACGAGCTCCTCCCAAACTTCCAGAAAGGCCTCCTTGAGCCTTTCAGCGTTGTCAGTGTCTGCTCTCCTCATCGCTGCCATGATGAGGCCGTAAAATGGAGGATCATCAACACAGATCTCTTTCGAATACTCATAGTCATAGTAGCTCATACTCACTCCAACTCAATCGCCCTGTCCATGTTCTGAGAGACAAACTCTATCAGACACCGGAGAAACCCGTGGCTCACTGTTTTACGTGAAACCATCTTCATCCTACCCAGGAGATGATGCTCACCCTTGAAAACCTTCTCGATGATCTCAGGGTCATAGCTCCTGTGGTGTCTCTGGACTTCACGGGGTTTGTCACTCATTCCGTAAGACCGATCTTTTTACTGAGATCCGGTGTAAACCCTCCACCGTTTTGCCACCGTAGGACGATGCGGTCTAAAATCTCAACCTGCTCATCAGTTTCAGGAGACCTTAAAAACCGATACCACCGGCAGATCTCCTCATGTGTCGCTTGTTCTACCTGCTCCATCGTTGGATATAGCATTTTCCTCCTCCTGGGTGCTCTTCCGGATCTCCCGAAAGAGTTTCTCTGCGATCGCATAGCACTCCGGATCCAGAGTCATTGAAAGCATTCCATTTGGATTCCACATGGAGTGACAGCAAGCACATTTCATCCGGAGAGGCCCTGCCTCTTCAGGAGGGGAGAGGTCCGGACCTTCTCCCTGGTAGACCGGAGGCTCAATAAGTCTTCCCTTCTCAGATCTCACCCATGCTAAAATCGTTTTGACCGTCGCGCCTCCGTCGAGCGCGTAATTGAGCAGGTAGTTTCTGCGACCTTCATCCGGGACCTGTTGAAGAGCTGTCGCAACGACCTCACCTATCCTCTTATCCTCCAATGCTTTGAGGAGAACTGGATTGAGCTTGGTAAGACCAAGTAGTTGACGGATCCGACCTTCACCGACTCCCATGAGCTGTGCAAGTGAATCGTTATCGTATCCGTATCTGTCTTTAAGAAGGTGGAGGTGTCGGGAGATTTCAAGGGGGGAGAGATCTTCTCGACAGAGGTTCGCGTGAATTTTGTCAATCTCATTCTCATCCTCCTTCGTCTCAAGAATTATGCAGGGGATCTTGATGAGACCCGCTTCCTTAGCTGCTAAATACCTCCTGTGACCATCCTGAATTTCATAGCGTCCGTCATCCTCCCAAACTCTGATAGGCGTTAGAACACCCCTGGCCTTGACCGAAGCCACAAGGTCATCGATCCCTTCCTTTGAGATCCAAGCCCTGATATCAAGTCTTGGCTCTTGGATCATATCCAACGGAAGCGACTCTAATCTCATCAAAAGTCCTCTGCACCTTACGTATAAGGATACCGGTTTTAGTGGCCTCTACCGTCACGTAGTCACCATAATTGATCCCAAATTCTCTAGAGAGTGTTTGAGGGAGGCAAATTGCACGGTTTTGATTGGATCTGAAAACCTTATGCAGAAACATAAACAACCCATGTGTACAATTCTGTCTATACTGAATAGCACACCTCTTTTCCCTCTGTCAAGCAAAAAACGTCACTCAGTGCCAAAATTTGTCTTGACATCGCAAAAATTTCATAGTATAGGGAGAAAAGTGACACTTTGTCGCTAAACAGACATTGTGTCACACAATCCATCAGGGAGGTAACGTATACTATGAAGATCAGGTCAGTAGAGGACATTGCGGCGAAATATGCCAGGGTCACTCCTGGAAGGTCAACGGACTATGCCGACGGGGTTAAGGCTCCAAAGAAGGACTGGAAGACCGAGACCTCAAACGCCGAGGACGCATGGGCAGCCGGTGTCCAGGAGGCAATCGGTACTAAGAGGTTCGGCAAGGGCGTCTCAAAAGCCGGAACCGAGAAATGGCAGCGCAAAGCTGTCGAGGTCGGATCTACCCGATGGGGTGCCGGTGTCACTGCGGCAAAGGATGACTATAAGACTGGGTTTGCCCCGTATCAGGGTGTCATCGCTTCGATCGAGCTGCCAGCCAAAGGGGCAAAAGGTGATCCGAGAAACTTTGATCGTGTGGTGAGGCTGGGTACAGCTCTCCATGCGAAGAAGATTGCAGGATAAGGGGGAGGTGACGATCGACGATGAAAACAAGAAAAGTTTATCTACTCAAAGACGACGCCTTCACCGGAGCTCAGACGAAGACCATTGACATCAACGTGGTCGATCCCATCTCATCCATCGACATCATCGTGCGAATGACCAATGGTGCAGGTATGACCGAGGCTTCTGTCGTGAAGCCCCATAACGAGTTTACGAAGATCGAGCTTGTGGATGGCTCGGACGTCATCGAGTCGTGTTCAATGAGGGAGTGGCAATCTCTCAATGTAGCAGAGCTCTTCACGCTCCCAGCCATGGAGCTGACCCTTGAGACCAGCGCTGTTCAGTGTGAGCAGTGCTCAATCCATTTCGGTCTCGGAAAGAACGATCCGCTGCACTACTTCCAGCCCAAGAATTTCAAGAACCCTCAGCTCCGGATCACGAACACTTTCACAACAGCCGCTGCAACGAGCTGGGCAGCAGCCGGACATTATATCTCCGTCATCGCCAATGTCATCGAGGAAGGAGCTCTGGGAGCCGCAGGGTTTCTCATGGCCAAGGAGATCTATGCACACACAGCCGTCGATGGTGCTATCGAGACGATCGACATGCCCCGCGACTATCCCTACCGTCTGATTATGCTAGAGGCACTCAAGACCGCTAACTCACCTGTCCTCACCATCGAGAAGATCAAGATGACCTGCGATGCTGATAAGTATATCCCCTACGAGATCGACAGCAGAGATCTCATGCTTGAGAATCAGGCCAGGTTCGGACTTCTGACACAGCCAGTGAAGAAGAGACTCACAGGAGCAGGGACGATCTCTGTTGACCTCTATCATCTCATCAAGGCCTGTGTGAGTCAGGACACTTCTCTTTCCACTGTGGGTCTGATAACCTGCGCAGGTGAAGTTATCACGACGGAAGTCATCGTCGGTGCTGCCGGTGTCAACGCCCTGTCCGCAGTCGAGGGTGTCTGCTACGCAACGGCCTTCGGGTATTCTTTACACAGTGCTCTCTATCTTCCTTTCGGGAGACTGGACTCTCCGGAAGACTGGTTCCAGTCGAACAAATACGGAGACATCAAACTGAAGCTGACCGGTGAGAGTGCTGTAGGAGCGGTCAAAACAGTTATTCAACAGTTAAGAAGCTAACTCCTGTCATGGGGGAGTTTTGCTTAAAGGGAGAGGTTGTAGGATCGAGCGCGGATCCTCTCCTCTCCCTTTTTTTTGGAGGGAATCACAATGGATCAAGAAAAACCTTTGTCCTGGAGATGGATCACGGTAGACAGCCTCATCAGTCCTGTACCGTGTTTACTATGGGGTGTCGTTTTAATCGGTAGTGCAGCCGGCGCCGCGGACGTTACCTTGAGGGATGGGCAAAACATAGGAGCGGACATCATCATCGCCCTGTCCTGTGTCGCAAGTGACAACGTCCCTGTCATGTTTCCAAAACCCATCCGGACTACTAAGGGACTCTTCTGTGATATAGGTTCAAACGTGACCGGCGTCCTCGTGCTCTGGGATCCGATCGGTTGAGGTGATCTGTGGCAATAGGTTATCCCGACTGGGGGACTGACACCGAAACGACCGGATGGGAAAGCGAAGGGGAGAAAACTAACCCTGTTGCTGCTACCTTCCTTGCGCTGACGGATTCCCTTCCCATGGGCTTCTACAACATTCTTTTTTATATCGCTGGCTCCGCATCGGTGGGAACATATTACAACGTCACCCATTGGGATGCTACCCTCTCAAATGTACTCCACCAGCAGATCGTAAGGGTGCCAACGGCTGGCTTTCTTCAGCTCCAGCTTCCAGGTATTTTTAAGACCGGCGCAGGCGACCGCTGGGCAGTAAGTGTGCGTACGGATATCGCAGGGACCGTCCAGGCCAGCATCATATACCGGAGGGTAACCAAATGACAGCGACAGGACACGAAGACTGGGGACCAGGGACGGTATACCAAGACTGGAAATCAGACGGGGAAATCATCAACCCATCTGCCAATGAATTCCTTGCCGTTACCGGCCTTATACCTCCAGGGTTTTATGACGTCGTCCTCTGGTTGTCGGGTCCAGGCGCTGCGGTTGGGGTCTTTCAGTTTATAGTTAGGTCCACCCCAGGAGGGGTGAACTTGTACAGTCAGATTTTTAGAACGCGTGTCGACCTCTCCGAATCGGTTACCATCCCGGGTCCGCTCAAGATCGAGGAAAACTGTGTCTTTTGGATCTTGGCACGCTCTGCCATGACAGGTACTGTGCAAGCCGCAATCATATACCGTAGAGTCAACTGAGTTTTGCCATGATCTTCGTCTTTGATTTTTCAACACCTGCGCTCACCCTCGTTACAGCGAAGAAGAAGACGGACCTCCGGCTCGCTCAGGGGACCATCTATGCTATTGAAATCGTCATACCCCCTGGACCGATGCACCTCTCTCATCTCCAGATCAATGACGCTCTGCATCAGCTCTGGCCCACAAACCCCGATGCGGACATCGCCGGAGACAATGAGATCCTCATGTTTAATGACACCTATGAGTTAGATCAACCACCCTACGAGCTCCAGGCGTACACGTGGAATGAGGATGAGGTCTATCCTCATCGCTTTATCATCCGGATCGGACTGAAGCCTCCGGAGAGAGCACTTCCTCCGATCGTGACAGGGCAAGTGCCGGAGGAGCTCGGAGGGATTTTATTCTGATTCTGAGAGGAGGTGATGACTGAATGAAAAGAAACGTGACGTCCGTTAGGGAGACAGTGAAGCTCTCACCTACCAGGGAGCTCGAGAGATGGAAGGTAGTCGAGTACATGCTCGATGACTTTGGCCCCTTTAAGTACGAGGTCAAGCAGAGTGAGTTCACGTGGGACAAGGTCAAAGAGGACATGGCCAAAGAGGAGGCAGGGCTCAAATCTGTAGCCTCATAGGTCACTTTTAAACTATGGGTTACTCGGGGAGGATCCCCTGGGAGCTCTACGGACCGTAAAACAATAGTTTGACCCATAGTTCTTAGAGGAGGTGATCTCAAGTGCACTTACCAGGATGGATTTGGTCGTGGATCTACGCGCTCACGTCCCGGGACACCGCGGACTGGGTCGATGCGCAGTTTTACAGTCTCACGTACTGGGTCGGCTGGGTCTATTCGACCGCTTACGACTGCGTTACGTGGTTAATCCAGACCGGTCAACACCTCATCACGTGGACCTATAACACTCTCGTGAAGTGGGTTGACTGGCTCATCGATACCGCGAAGGGATGGATTGAATGGCTCAGAGACGCCGGGTACGCTTTGATCCAATGGTTATTGTCTGAGGTCAGTAAGATCTGGGACTGGGTCAAGGACACCGTATGGAAAGCGGTCCAGGAGCTCATTGCATGGTCCACGCAGTTCATTGACTACGTGACGAAATTCTTCTCCGATCTCTGGGCCGAGATCAAGTCCATCTGGAACGCTGTTGAGGTCTGGGTCGATGATCTCTGGGACGCTCTTAAGGCACTCTGGAACCAGTTCGTGGATTGGGTCAAGGAGATCCTCGATCAGGTCTATACCTATATCGAGGGTATCTACAATCAGATCATGGGCCAGGTTCTAAAGTGGATCAACGAGCTCGAGGTCTCACTGCGCGCAGAGATCGAAGCGGCCACGGAGAAACTCACAACTTGGATAAACGAGACTATAAAGACCATCAACGAGAATCTTGCGCGCATCTACGCCGATATCGACAAGGTCTCTGATTTTCTGTTCCAGGCTTTTGAGGACGCCCTGACGCTCACAGAAGGGCTAATCACACACACCTTCACAAAATACGGGGTCACCCTTCTCAGGACGCTTCTCACGCAGTTTCTCTACACGGCTGATGATGAGGACGTCGCTCGCATTGAACAAATGCACATCTCGGAGGAGATCGATCGAAACCTCGCGATCATGGACCAAGGAGAGGACTCCCTTTGGATAGACGTTGAGAAAGATATCGACGTCGCTCTTGAGGCAATGGACAAGGACCTGGATCCCCCGGACCTCACGATCAACGACGCGCTGCTACCTCCCGGTGAGAAACAGGAGCGTGACTCCATCCAGGAGCAAACAAGGTGGTGGTTTGAGTCACCACCTCAAGGAGAATAGTCTATGCTGTGGAAAGCGATCATAGGATTTTTCAGTTCCCTTCTAAAGAACATTGTTCTGAAGCCCCTTACAGTGGTTATCGGCACCGTGGCCATGTGGGGATTTAACACCATCGTCAAGTCTTTCCCGGGTCGAGCCAGGTGGATTATTAAGACCGTTACCGAGCAAGCCTTTGGATCGGGAGGGACGACGGCCGCGTTCATATCAGACTACATGAAGACGATGACGGGAGGTGTTCTCCCGATCGAAGAGTTGGTAGGTAAGCCCCTGGGTGGCTATAGCGATCGGGCGACGAGGATGTTCGTCAATAAGTTTTTCAACGACATGCTCTCATGTGTGATGCCTAGTCCGGAGGATATCAAAGAGGATCCGATGAGAGGAGCGGAGATGTACCTCTCTGCTAACGTAAAGTTTCAGATGGATGCCTGGTGGCTCCACGTCATGGCTGACGTCTTCTCCCTGGGTATGTTCAAAAGCCTCAAGGACCTCCCTATGGCAATCTCCTGGGCATTCGGCCTCGGATGGCTCTCCTGGCTCGTCATGGGCACACCCTTCCAGGCTGCTATCGTCGGACCCATGAAGAAGAAGTTCAACGCCATCTACATGCCGGAGATATTGAGCACCGCGCAGCTCGTCGAGGCAACCCAAAGGGGTCTTATCGATGCCGAGACCTTCATCCAGAGAATGAAGGAATCTGGATTCAGTCCAGAAAACTCCACCATGATATACGAGCTCTCAAGGAAAGAGCTCTCGCGATCCGAGCTCCAAAGGCTCTATGACCTAGGGTTGATCAAGGACGATGAGCTCCTTGAAGAGCTAAGGTCAGCGGGATACCCCGATAACATCGCAAAGACCCTGGAATACCTCATGACCTCTGATAGGCTGCTCGACCTCAAGGGAAAGATAGCCACCGAGGTCCTTGAGCTCTACTCCGAGAAGAAACTGACCGACACAGAACTCTCACGCTACTATGCAGAGTTCGGCTACAAAGAAAAAGAGATCGAGTACGTGAAGCTCCTCGGCCAGCTCAGAACGGACACAAAACCGAAGCTCACACTCTCGGAACAGACCTCTCTGTTCAGAACGAAGATCATAGGCTACGCGGATATCCTGGAAGCCCTGACCTCACAAGGCTACTCAACCGGAGAGGCCATCCGCT
>Ga0315280_10008305_pt1 | contig 13607 bp, 13 predicted proteins | sample YL17G06_40_MG_FD_203697 | JGI IMG/M metagenome (GOLD analysis project Ga0315280, IMG submission 203697) | Sediment microbial communities from Yellowstone Lake, YNP, Wyoming, USA - YL17G06_40 | ecosystem: Environmental > Aquatic > Freshwater > Lake > Sediment | place: USA: Wyoming | collected...
CATCGTCGCACAAGAAGAGAGGCCTGCCTTTTAGCGCGCCATCAACAGTCCACAGAACGTTGAAACCATCGACCGAGAGCGCAGATTGGCTCAGATCGGCGAGTCCGACCATCTTACTCTGGTGAGCTGAAGCCGCCTCCGGCGGGTAGACGCCCCTGTAGAGCAACAAGCGCTGGGACTTGTCCAACACGTATTTGTCGCCCACGAACTTCACCGCAGATATCCTGCCGTATCCCCTGCTTAACAGGTACCTCAGGTCCTCCACGGCTTCCCTTCTCACGCTTAGCATTAGGAGCCCTCGACATAGATCGCTGGTCTCAGCGGAGCCGCCTGCCCTGCCCTCTTCTTAGGGTCACAGGATGGGGACTCGCCGGGGTAGACCTCCACCGGGCTCCTGAAGTATCCTGAGAGGAACGAGGCGTTTGCCTTGAGGACGGAGAGTTCGTCGATCGTCTTGGATGAGAGGAGCCTCTTCCTCTGCTCCTTCGGCATGGACACAACGCACTGCGACATGGTGGATATGAACTTTGTGGCCTCCCCTCCCCTGCTCCTAACCGCGGGGTCCTTCATAGCCTCCTTAATGAGGAGCTTGGGGTCCGTGCCGCCCTCCAGGAGGACTATGAGCTTGAGATAGACCTCCCACTTCCAGCTCGGAGCGGTGTAGTAGCAGATCTTTGTCGGCGTAAGGCCCGTGACCCTGATTATCTCGGCTGTATCTGAGACCACACTCTTCAGCAGTTCCTCGGAGATCTCGGCGGTCTCGTCAATTAGCGAGGGGACGGTCTTGGGCCACTCGGCGGTGGAGACGAACCCTTTGTTCCCGAACGTCTCCCAGATCTCCTCGCAGAGGTGCGGTGCGAATGGCGCCATCAGCCTGACTATGGTCTCGAGCGCGTACCTGACCACGCTCCTGACCTTGGGATCGCTACAGTTCTCGGCGCGCCTCCTCAGGTACCACTGGACATCCTGCTGGAGAGTGAAGAATGCAGCGTGTATCGCCTCCCTGGCCCGCAGGCAGTCCATGGATGACGTCGTCTGTTCCACGACCCTCTGGACCCTGCTGACGAGCCATCGGTCCAGCGCGTCCATGGACTTGAGGTCGAGGAGCTCAGCGTCGGCGTACTGGACCGCAAAGGTGTAGAACTCCTGAAGTTTGGACTTCGTGCTTTTGGCAAGGGCATCGCTGAAGTCGGCATCCTGAAGCAGCTCCGACGCGGAGAGGATGGAGACCCTAAGCGTGTCGGCGCCGAAGATTCCTATGGCCTTCCTGAGCGGGATGATGTTGCCGAAGGACTTGGACATCTTCTTCCCTTCCATCAGGACGCTCCCGTTTATGGCTATCTGCCTCGGCCAGAGATCCTTGGGGAATATGGCAACGTGGTTGAAAATGAAGAAAGTCAGATGATTCGGAACCAGGTCCCTCCCTGAGTGGCGGCTATCGAGCGGGTAGAAGTACAGGAACTCCCTTCGCATGGCCTCGGCTTTGTCCTTATCTATTGTGAGCGAGGACGGGTCGCCCTTCCCGAGGAAGACGTAGTCAAAGACGGCGTGGTTGAGCGAATTCGGATCAACCCTCTCCTCGTTCAGAATCCTCGCGATCGTGTAGAACGCCATATATATGGTCGAGTCGGAGAGGCTCTCTATTATCCAGTCCTTGTCCCACGGCAGTGGTGTTCCAAGGCCGGATCGCCTCGCGCAGGCCTTCTCCTTGAGCCACTCCACGACGTTCTCGAACTCCTGCCTCAGGTCCTCCGGCAGGAGGGACATCTCCTTCAGGTGCTCCCTGACGAGTTCCTTCCAACCCTCGTCGCCGTAGTTTATGAACCACTGATCGCTCATCAAGTTCACAGTGACCTTTGACCCGCACCTGCAGTATATCGGACCGTTGAGGATCTCGAAGAACGCAAAGGCCTTCTTCTCGGAGATGAGGTCCTTCTTGACCTCCTCCTTGGCCTTGCTGACGGGCATCCCTGCATACTTCCCGGTCTCCGGCCGCATCTGGGCTGTGTGGAACTCCCTCTGGTAGACCTCCTTGGTTGCGTCCTCTGCCTTGGGGTCCATTTGGTCCTTGATTTTCATCCGGTCTACGACATCCTGTGCTGGGATGTCGGATGCGCCGTCCAGCCTCACTACCGGTATGGGCTCTAATCCGGAGAGGATGCCGCTCTCGGCCCCGTACTTCTCCAAAACCTGCGGCGTCTTCTTTATGTCCCTCAGAGCAAGCAGATCGTAGGGTGCGTGCGCTGGAACAGACATCACCACGCCAGTTGCGTTGTCCGGGTGGACAAAGTCAGCCGGTAATATAGGTATCCTTCTGCCATTCACAGGGTTTGTGACGCACTTTCCGACGAGAGAGGAGCCCATCAGCTCCCGGCCGATAGAGACGCAGGATCTCTGTTCGCAAAGCTTGCTGGCCGCCTGCTTGCTGACTATCATCCTCTCGCCCTGAACGTCGACCTCTACGTAGGCGACCTCTGGGTTGATCCATATGTTGGTCACTCCGAAGATCGTCTCAGGCCGGAGCGTGGCCGTCGGGAGGCTCATTCCATCGAGGTCAAACTTTATTGCGGTGAACTCGCCGACCTCCGGCTCCATATCGCCCTTGGTGTCGTGCTGCCCGACGGGGTTTCTGCACGACGGGCACCAGCCCACCGGGTGCAGGCCCTTGGTGATGTAGTTCTTTGAAGAGAGCTGCTGGAACTGCCACTCGATGAACTTGCTGTAAGAAGGATCGATCGTGGTGAACTCTCGCCTCCAGTCTATCGAGAACCCCATCTCCTTCATTCCGAGTTTTAGGTCCTTGTGGAAGTACTTGGCTATGTTCACCGGGACGTTAAACGTCTTGATAATGTCCTCCGGCACGCCGTAGAGGCTCCTGAAGTAGCCCAGGAGCTCCTCGTCGCCGGCCACGATCAGCTTGCTCTGTGCGAGGATAGGGGTGCCGGTGTAGTGGAACGCCATGGGGAAGAGTGTATTGAAACCCTTCATGCGCATGTACCTTGCATGAACGTCGGCCAGCGTGTAGGTCCTGGCGTGACCAATGTGCTGGGGGGCGTTCGGATACGGGTACGCCACCGTGGAGTAGAACTTTGGCCGCGCCGGGTCGGGGTTGGCCTCGAATATGCGGGCGTCCTCCCAGCGCTTCTGCCACTTCTCCTCCAGCTGTCGGAAGTCGATGGACAAGGGATCACCACTAAGCCGAATGATTCACTACGCCTTCTTTCTATAAATATCTTCCAGTATTGTCCTGACCTTCGAGACGGCATCGCCGAATCGGTTCAGCTCGGTTGGGGGCACCCTTCCCTGCCCAACCTCGGGCTTCCCTCCTCCCCTTCCCTTGAGCGCGAGGGTGAAAGCCTCCGCGATCTTCCCCGCGTTCGCACCAGCCTTTATGGCATCGGCGCCTGTCATAACCACTATGTTGCCGTCGGTTTTAGAGGCAAAGAGCACAACCGCCCGCGGCGCCAGCTCCACCGTTCTGGAGCCTACCGCTAGGAGGTCCCCACCTGAGAGGCTATCAAAGACCCTCGACACCAGCTTGAACTTGCCTACGGGCTCTGCGGCGGCGATGACTGTGGGGTAGATCTCTGTTGCCAGGGACCTGCGTAGCCGGTCGAGGTCCTTCTTTGAGTCTGAGAAGTCCTCCATCAGCTTGGAGGCTGCCTTCTCCACCCTCTCCACCGGTGTGTTTATGGTCTTTGAGACCTCCTGCAGGACGGACTCCACGGACTGTACGAACCTGAGGGCGGGCTCGCCCGAGGCGAACTCTATCCTCTCCACCCCGTCTTGGATCCTCTCCGATTTAATTATCTTGATCACGCCTATCTCACCGGTGTTCGCGCAGTGGATCCCTCCGCAAGCCTCCACGTCCCACCCGTCGATCTCCACCACCCTGATGGTCGGACCGTAGACAACACCGCCCTGGTAGAGCCTGACACCGAATCGCTGCTCCGCCTTGTTCCTCTCCTCGAAGTAGGCTTTTATCGGTCTGCACTCCTGGATCACGCGGTTGGCTACGAGCTCCATCTCCTTCAGCTGGGCGGGGGTCACCTTCTCGAAGTGGGAGATGTCCAAGCGGCTTCGGTCCACGCTCTTCTGCGCGCCCTCCTGCCAGACGTGCTCCCCCAAGACCCTCCTCGCTGCGCCCAGGAGTATGTGCGTCGAGGAGTGGTGCCTCGCCAGGCTCATCCTCCTCTGCCAGTCCACGGTGCACTCCACCTCTTCACTCGCTCGGAACTGGGCACCGCCTTTTACGAAGTGAACCACCACGTTCCGGGACTTCTGGGCCTCCACGACGCCGGCCTCCTTTCCCTTCCCCGTTATCTTGCCCGAGTCGCTCAGCTGGCCACCCCCCTCCGGGTAGAAGATGGTCCTGTCCAGAACGATGCGCCTCTCGTCAGAGTAGAGGACCTTGGCCTTGAGCCTCTGCGCCTTCGGGTCGTTGTAGTAGACTAGATCGGTGGTGGGCAGGGTGGGAAGCCCCTCAAGGATGTCTTTTTGTTCGGTCTTTGTGTCCGCGGACGGGCTGGAGGCGGAGTGCCTCTCGGCGACGATGGTGTCGAAGGTGTCTGGAATCTCGACCTTTACGCCTTGTGCCTCGGAGACCTCCTTGACGATCTCTGGTGGAAGACCGTTGGAGTCGTAAAGCTCTATGAGCTTGTTCAACGGGAGCGCGCCGGCCCTGCTGATGCCCTCCTCTTTTATGATCCGGAGGACCAGGCTCGTCCCCTGCTCTATGGTCTTTATGTAGCGGCTGACCTCCAGATCCGCGACCTTGGTGATGTACTCGACCCTCTCAGTCAGATCCGGAAACTGATCCCTCCAGTACGACGCCTGCATGGAGAGGAGCTCTGAAAGCGGCGTCTCCAGCCCTATGGAGTCCATCATCCTCTTGACGCGCCGTATGATCAGGCGTGCGAGGTAGCCTGCCTGGACATTTGAAGGGACGACGCCGTCGCTCAGCATGAAGGTGAGGGCCCTTGTGTGATCCAGAATTACCATCACGGTCTCGATGGGCTTCAGCTGACGCTCCAAGGAATCCGCATCCATCCCGAGGAGGTCGGCCACGCGCTTCCTAGCAGATCTCAGGGACCCCTCGTCCACAACGTTCATCATGCCGGCGAGCCTCGTCGTCTCGGCCAGAACCTTTGCCTCGGGCTTATCTATCTTTGAGAGCTTGATAAAGCCGTCAAACAGCCTGCCGTAGACGGCCTCGAAGGCGGTGGGCGTCCCCTGCGAGACCCACGTGAACCTCTCGAGCCCGTAGCCGGTATCCACTATCCTTAGGGGGAGATCCCGGTACTCGCTGCCGACCTTTCTGTACTGCATAAAGACGAGCGTCGAGAGCTCAAGTCCGCGGACTATCCCCTCAAGGTCTGGTCCTGCGTCGCCGCCTCCCTCCCACCAGTGCTCGATGTACGCGATCTCCTTCTCGTCTATCCCCAGGTCCTCTGTCAGCAGTTCGTGGTGGTACCGTACGGTATCCTCCTTCCAGTAGACCTCCTTCTCCTTGGTTGAGAAGGCGTGGTGGGCCATCATCTCGAATATGCTGAGGTGCCTCCCGCCCGTCTTGCCCACGTTGTCAAGGTCGTTCATCCTTATGCAGGGTTGCGAAATTGTAAGGGGGTTGAACGGCGGCGGAACGTCCCCGCTCGTGACGTGCGGCTGGAAGCATGCGATGGAGGCGATGGTCAGGAAGATATCGTCCCGCCACCTCGCTATAACGGGGTACCGCCTCACCCTGGTGTGGCCCCGCTTCTCGAAGAAGGAGAGGAAGGCCTCCCGCATCTCCTTTACCGTATACCTCCGCTTGGTGGGAGGATCGTTGATGAAGGAGTAGGGCACGCACGGAGAGTCGCCGCACAACTCCCTGTCGGGATCAAGGGTCCAGAAGTGCCTCTTGCAAGACTTGCACTCCTTCCTCTGAAAACCGTTCTCCAGGAAGAATCGGAGCCTATACGCCTCTGGTCCCGATATCAAAGGATCTCCTCCCGTGCCATACATAACGGTAGGATCGACCATAAATAAATACGATCGGTATGAAAGAAGCCCCGAATAGGCTTTTACCTTGGTTAGAAGTGGGGGTTAAAAATTAAAAGTGGTTAAAATGGGAGTCCGAGCACCGCCTTTAAAGGGGAGATGCGGGGCACCCAATTTGTAGGGCTTAACCGAAGAGAGAGCCCAGTCCTTCGGCCGTCTCTTCTTCAGAGGCTTCTGCCTTCTTCTCTTCCTTGGCTTCCTTCTTGGTCTCTGCTGGCGCCGCTTGAGCGGCTGTTGCCGCTGGGGCTACTGCCACTGGAACCGCTGCTGCTTTGATAACCTCATCAATATTGACCTCGCTGAGAGCGGCAACCAGTGCCTTGATTCTTGCAGCGTCCACTGCTACACCAGAAGCAGAGAGCACCTTCTTGATGCTGTCCTCGTTTATAGGCTGCTTCGCGCTGTGAAGAAGCAGGCCGGCGTAGATATATTCGATCTTAATCACCCCCAACCAAGCGAGATTTCATACAAAACATCACTACTTAAATCCTTCGCCCTCCCCTCAGAACGAAAGCTCCGGGTGTTTCTTCGAGATAGCTTGGGCCAGCGCCTTGCCCCTCTGTTCAGCCAGCGACATCACCTCTCCGATGACCTCTGGGATGGGCATCCCAGACCCCACTGCGAGGCTCTTTGCTTGGGCATATGCCTTGGCTATCAGCAACGAGGCGGTCTCCTTTGTCGGGTAGACCGCGTTGACGGAGAGGTTCACCGCATACTGGGCTGCCAGCGTCATGTTTGCCTTGTATTCATCGAGGTTTATGCACAGCACGTCACCCGGAATTACTCCGCTGTCGTAGGCCATCCTCAGCTTGAGGCCCACCATGATCGGCTTGAGCCCTAACTTGCCCAAGAGGCCGGCAGTGTCCGCCGATATGGCGTCGCCCTTCTTGGCTACAACGGTGTCCTTGGCGATCCAGACCGTGCCGTCCTGTATCTTCGTGGGTATCTTGGCTACGCCGAACTTGCTGAGTATGGGGCCCGGCTGTAGACCGGTGTTGCCTGCCTCGACCAGTATGTCGTTGGGTGCAATGTCGCCCGGCGTTGCCGCTGACTCCACCTTGTTCTTCTCGAACATTAGGTACAGCGAGAACGGGTTCTTGTTGGAGAATACGTACGCGTTGGGTCCCGAGAGGTATTTCTCTATGTCCTCGGTCTTGGTGTACTTCTTAGCGAGTTTTGCTATTGCCCTCTTGACCATGGTGTTCTTGGCGATGCGGATCTCCAGGTCGTCCTTGAACTTCTTCTTCAGGACCTGCAGCTGGCTCGCCTTGAGTCCTTTAAGGTCGGCTATGGCGAATATGGGGTACTTCTGGAAGAGCGCCTCTAGTGACTTCACAACGTTCTCCTTTTTGGCGTGTGTCTTTCTCTGTGTTGTCATTTACCTCACCTCAGCTTTGCCGGCTTGCCCATGGTTGTCTTGACCACGAGGGTGGACAGGTACTGGTCCAGCTTTATCCTCCGGTCTATCGCGCCTAGCACTGCCTGTACGTTCTCTGCTATGTCCTTCGAGTCCATGGACTCGGAGCCAATCCTGCACCTTATGGCGAGCTGGTCGCGGATCTTGATGCGTATGGCGCCGCGGTACTTCTTGACTAGGGGATCAATGTTCGCCGCTGGTGGGAGCGGGTCAGGCATCTTGCCCCTGGGACCCAGGACGGAGCCTAGGGTCTTACCCACCGTGGACATCAGGTCGGTCCTTGCTGCGAAGTAGTCGTAGGTGTTGGCGAGCTTCTTGATTGACTTCTTGTTGCCCGCGTACTGGTCTAACTCCTGCTTGGTGATCACGAGGTCCGCGCCAGCCTGCCTCGCCTTGACCACCATATCCCCGTCGGCGATTATGCAGACCTTCACGTCCCGCCCTATGGGGTGCGGGAGGGGCACGATCTCGTTTACCCTGTTCTCCGGAGCCTTCACATCCAAGCCCTTGAAGTTGATAACGAGCTCAACGGCCTGGGTGAAGTTTCGCTTCTTGGAGTTGTTCTTGGCTTCGTCCACTAGGGACGTGAGCCTCTGAAGATCAAGTTGCATCTCATGGTACCTCCGTCTGCTTTATTGCTTCATCGTATGTCCCCGCGTCGATCTCTTTTTGTATCTCGCGGGGGTCTTTACCGGCGACGGTAACGCCGATACTGACGCAGGTACCAAGGATCTCTTTTAAGCACGACTTAAGTGACCTTGCCACAGAAAGAGGATACCTCGTCTTGGCTATCTTTATAGCCGCTTCAATGCTGAGGTCTCCCACCTTCTCTGCCTTGGCGTTGGCGGAGCACTTCTCGAGTTTCAGCTCCTTAACGATCAGGGCAGTGGTGGTAGGTACACCGACCTCGACCTCGAACTCCTTGGCATCTGGGTCGGCGATTACCTTTACCGGAACTTTCATACCCTCGAACTCCTTGGTCTTCTCGTTTATGGAGTTGACTACCTGAAGGATATTCAGACCGGTCGGTCCGAGTGTGGGACCAATCGGCGGTCCTCCGGTAGCCTTACCGCCGTCGACCAAGAAGTTGAAGGTCTTCTTAGTTCCCAATTTTACTCCTCCTCAAGCTTTCCGAAAGCCTCAAAGATGTCAGTCTTCTTCTCCTTCTCCGATTCTGGTGCCACTGCCTTTGCCTCGGGCTTTGGTGGTTCACCGTGGGATATCAGCTTCACCTGCTCGGCGTGGATGGTTATTGGCAGCGTGTAGGGTGCCTCAAGCAGCTCCAGTGTGACCTCGCCCTTGGCCTTGTCCACGCGGGTCACCTTTGCCTGCATGCCCTTGAAGGGACCGGCGATTATCTCGACCTTGTCATTGACCTCAACGATCTCGACCACAGGCTTCGGCATTATGAACTTCTGTATGTCGTCGAAGTTGACCTTGCCAGCTACCCACCCCTTGACGTGCTTCATGTCCTCTATGGCAATGTTGACGATGTTTGGCCCGCTCGTCTCCAAGAAGACGTAGCCGCTGACGTCCTGGGGAGAGATTATTGCTTTGACGGGGATCTTCTTGGCGTAGCACCGACGCTCTATCAGCAGGGCAACGTTCTTCTCCTGGCCAGCGGTCGTCCTTATCGCAAAAATTCTAGACTCGGCGGTCTGACCAGAAGCCAAGAGAGCTACCCCCGAACGCCTAGGATGAGCGAAGAGATCATCTGTATTATGAAGCCGAATACTCCGACGGCGATCAGACCTAAGAAACAGATCTTTAGAGATAGCTTAAGCTCATCAAAGTTGGGTTTCCTAGAGAGTTTTAGCACCTTTCCCATCGAACGCAAAGACTCGAAGATTGCCATACTGCTCATCTGCTCCTTTTATGTGAGCAAAAGGGAGAAAGTTAAGGTGCAATTTAAAGCTTTCCACAATAGAGCTGATTTATTCGCCGATCATACTCTGACGAGTTCTAGTCCTAATGATTGGGAGAGCGACCGCAGGGATTCCTTGAAATTGGAGGGCGTGCCCTTCCAGTCGACGATTATTGAGGCGCAGCCACCCAAGGTTCTCTCGATGCAGGTCTTGAACATGGCGCTGTCCAGCCCCTCGCTCATGGCATACTTCGGCACTATGTGGCCGATCAGGCAATTTTGGGCGATGATGAGGTCGGTGAACTTCTCTGGGTAGTGGCCGCCGCCCACTCCTAATGCGCCCTTGCCAGTCTCCATCGGGGATAGGAGGGCCATTGAGACGGCCCTCGCGACGGCCTCCCCCATCAGTTCGTCCTTCCATGCATCCTCGTCGCTGCCTATCTCGACGAAGGTCACGGGACACGGGAGCTCGGTTGGACCGTGGTGCGTCGCCTCGACAGATACCTGGCAGGCGAGGGCAAGCTCGGCACCGGATCGGTGCAGTTCCTTTATCAGGGAGGACTGGAGGGGAGGGTTGGAGATTGCCACCTCATTCGGTCTGCCGCCGAGGTCTGCGGACCCCCTCAGGTTTCCCGGGGTATGGGCGGTGAGGCACCGCTTGCCAGATGCGCTCCGGTGACGGGAGAGGCAGAGCACCCATTCCGCGCCTTCGCCGCCCGAGGGGAGGGTGAGGCTCACAAGGGGGCCTTCAACGCCGAGGAGGTACAGATCACCATGGTTTAGAGCGGGGCGCGGACCGATGCTTGAGGCTGAGAAGGAGATATGCTTCATAAGGTGCGAGGCTATGTTTCTGCCCGCTAGATCCTCTGCTGAGTAGACGACCAGCCTCAATTAGCGCACCAAAAAAAGTTAGAGGAGGAGAGCCATAATACCCTTTTGGGCGTGAAGTCGGTTCTCCGCCTGATCCCACACCGCTGAGTTCTTCCCGTCGATGACGTCGTCGGTGATCTCCAGTCCTCTGTGGGCCGGAAGGCAGTGCATCACGATCGCGTCCTTGGGTGCATGGCTCATGAGCGCGGAGTTGAGCTGGTACGCCTTGAAGGCGGCCATACGCTCCTGGTTCTCGGCCTCCTGCCCCATGGAGACCCAGACGTCGGTGTAGACCGCGTCAGCGTTCTTCACCGCAGCCCTCGGATCCTCGGTCAGCGTGAGGGATGCGCCCTTCGATGCCCCTTTCTTTAGGGAATCCGCGTAGGAGGACGGTAGTTGGTACTTCGATGGTGATGCGATGGTCATGTTTCCTCCGAACTTCATCACGGCCTCGGCGAGGGATCTGCAGACGTTGCCGTTTCCATCGCCGACAAAGGCGACGTTCACTCCCTCGAGCTTGCCCTTCTTCTCCAAGATGGTCAGGCAGTCTCCCAGTGCTTGGCACGGGTGGGCAGCGTCACTGAGGGCATTTATCACTGGAGCGCGTGCGCAGGCGGCCATGGTTTCGAGGTCTGTGTGCTTGAAGACTCGGGCAACGATTCCATCTGCGTATACGTCGAAGGTTCTTGCGGTGTCGGCGACGGTCTCACCTCTGCCCAGCTGGAGATCGTTCCAACCAAGCGTAATGGGGTGCCCTCCGAGTTGGTGCACGCCCACGTCGAAGGAGATGCGCGTTCTCGTCGAGGGTTTTTGGAAGAGGAGGATAACGGTCTTGCCGCTCAGGTAAGGGCTTATGTAGTTGCCACACTTTAGGTCGGATTTTATCTCGCTGGACTTCTTCAGTATGTTGTAGAGCTCCTCCTTGGTGAAGTCTGCCAGCGTTAACAGATCTCTTCCTTTCATGTTGTTCATTTTTGACACCCCTTTTTAAGGATTCTTAAGACAAGATAAGATGCTTAAAATCTTTACGCTAAAGAAAACGGCAAAAAAATCAGGCTTAATTATTTTTTTGGCGATTTTGCTAAAATGTTTTCAATTACCCAATTCGGGTCGAACGGGATGAGATCCTTGTAGGTCTGACCCACTCCCAGAAAGAGTATGGGCTTCTTTATGATGTTGGAGATGGAGATCGCCGCACCGCCCTTCGCGTCGGCGTCCACCTTGGTGAGTATCACGGCATCTATGGGGACGTACTGGTTGAAGTCCTGAGCCTGCTGCAGGGCATCGTTCCCCGTGAGGGAGTCCCCGACGAATATGGTGAGATCCGGCTTCACGACCCTGTAGATCTTCTGGAGCTGATCCATCAGCCCCTTGTCGGTCTGCATCCTGCCTGCCGTGTCAATCAGCACGGCGTCTATGGCGTTGGACTTTGCGTACGAGACCGCGTCGTATGCCACCGCCGCGGGATCGGCACCGTACTTGTGCTTTATCACCTTCACGTTCAGCCTCTCTGCGTGGGTCTCGATCTGCTCCTCCGAACCTGCCCTGAAGGTGTCGCTGCATGCAAAGATCACGCTGGCGCCTCTGTCCATGAGGTATCTTGCCACCTTTGCTATGGTGGTGGTCTTGCCGGTGCCGTTGACGCCGACGAACATTATGTTGAAGGGCTTCTTGGACTTCACGATGGTGGCGAGGTCGGCGGAGGATAGGTTCTCCTTCAGAAGCTCCCTGAACGCGGACTCCACGGTGGGCGATACGTCCTCAAACCGCTTCACCTTGGCTCCAACCAGGCTCTCCTTCAGCCTGGTGGTGAGCTGCTCTGCGACCGGAAGGGCAACGTCGCACTCCATCAGGGCCAGCTGAAAGTTCCAGAGGGAGGACTCCAGGTCCTTCTCTGATAGCGACTTCGTAGAGATACTCGTGGAGATGTCCTTTACCAGATTGTTGAAGACGCTCTTGAGCTTCTCGAACAATTGCTACGCCTGCCCGGTAGCCTCTAGCTGTGAGTAGAGCTGGTCGATCTTTTTCTGGAGCTGCTCCATCCTCGCGGCTATCTGGAGGTACTGGTTCTGCAGGGAGGCGATCTGTTCCTGGGCGAGCTTCGCGCGTCCGTCTATGTCAGATATGGCGTCGTCGAGGCTCTTCTCTATTGATACCCCCGCCCCCACCCCGACGACGACGGTCTTCACATCCTGCAGTTGCGTCCGTATGTAGTTGCCCCCGCCTATGTGCAGGAGGGTCTCGCCCTTCCCTTCCCTGCTCTTTATCTCCTGGAGCGCGGCCTTGCTGAGGGTGAGTTCGGCTATGATCCCGGTTGCGAACTCTAGCTGCTGCCTTATCACGTCGCTGTACGCCTTTAGGTTTGAGAACTCTAGGAGGAGGGGGTCGAGTGCCTCCTTTGGGGAGGCGGGCGACTTTGGCTGTGTTGGCGGCGGTCCACCTTTGCTCATTGCTTGCTCACCGGCAACTCTTCTACAGAGTCTATCTTTATCTGGTGCCTCTTTATGCCGTGGCAGCCGCCCAGCACACTAAGAGCCTTGTCTACTGCCCTCTCTTTTCTATCGGCGGCCACGTTCTTCTCGAACTTCTCCCATTTGAGTCCAATTTTTGCCTTTCCCTTAATCACGAAGTTTTTACTCGTCTGCAATCACCCCATGAGACCGAGAGACGACTCTATGCGGGCCATCTCGGGTCCTGTAGTCGCCTCTCCCACTATCACGCCGTGCGAGTTTGCGGTCATCCCGACCCGGAGGTACGGGAAGCCGCAGTTAATGGTAGAGACGTCGACTGGTATATTAAAGAGTTCCCCTAGCCTCGCCATCTCCTCCTCCGAGGTCAGCGGGTGAGCCACTATGCCCCTGTTGTTTATGACAGCGCAGACGCCTGGCATGCTCAGGGTCGCGATCCTGCCCTCGTGAACCTTGACGTTGAGGTGCTTGGCGATGAGGTCCTTCAGGACCGGATCTATGCCGGAGCCCACCATCGCTGCCCTGTCATTGACAAGGATCATGTTTCCGAGGGCGTTCTTTTTGCCGTCGTAAATGGCGACAGGCACCTTTGCTTCGCGCTCTATGAAGGAGATCTCCTCCTCCGTTGCGCTGTTGGGGACGATAACCCCTCTCGAGTTGCCTGTCAGGAAGATGCCCAGCAGTACGCTCCCACCCACCGTCGCTCTGAAGGTGGGCACGCCCAGCGTTGACGAGAAATCTTCAGCCGCACCCGGTGGCATGTCTGGAGGGATCAGCGCAAATGTGTCGGTGGCAAAGGTGAAGGCGCCTATGTTCGGGTTACCGTAAAGAGAGAGGCGAGTGATGGACAAAAGAGACCTATGCCTCCGCAGGCAACACCCGGACCGTTCCGCTCTTCAGTTTCTGAACCTTTACTGAGACCTTCCTCTCTGTCTTTGTCTTCCCTCTT
>Ga0315280_10008306_pt1 | contig 13607 bp, 9 predicted proteins | sample YL17G06_40_MG_FD_203697 | JGI IMG/M metagenome (GOLD analysis project Ga0315280, IMG submission 203697) | Sediment microbial communities from Yellowstone Lake, YNP, Wyoming, USA - YL17G06_40 | ecosystem: Environmental > Aquatic > Freshwater > Lake > Sediment | place: USA: Wyoming | collected...
GTACCTCGTTCCTGCTATCGGGAGGACGCGCGACGTTCAGGGAGATGTGATCACCCTGGACGGCATGCAGAAGCTCGAGGCCGCCGGCAGGCCGACCTTGCTCTTGTCTGTCGATGGACGACCCTTGGTCTCCCTCCCGGCCTCCGTCCGCGACTACCTGACGCATGGGGAGGAGGAGGGGATCCCTGGGCGTGCCTTGGTCTCTCAACGCCGTCCCTGGTACAAGATGGAGAGCCGCCGCGTGCCTCCGTTCCTGTTCGCTTATCTCGGTCGCCGCAACGCTCGCTTCATACGCAACTCCGCCGGAGTCAGGCCGCTTACAGGCTTCCTATGCGTGTACCCTCGCATCCAGGATCGCGAGTTTGCACGGGGGCTTTGGCAGGCGCTACGCCATCCCGACACGGCCGCGAACCTGTCTCTCGTAGGGAAGTCCTACGGGTCAGGAGCCATCAAAGTGGAGCCGCGTGCCCTGGAGCGGCTCCCCATCCCGGCACCAGTTGCGCGGGAGGCGGGACTGGAGCCGGTGAGGCTCTTCCCCGATTGACATGCCCGCAAGCCCGGCCGCGGGCCGGGAACGCTATCGCCTGCGCGGCATCACGCTCTGTGAGAGGGCTGGCAGAGCCGTTGTCGGACAGCGGGAGGGGTGGCTCAACGGGAACGGGTTGGGATCGCGCACGATCTGCCGATGACTCGCCTTGACATGGTGATCGCGCCATCGATATACTGGCGGTGAGCCGGTGTGGCAGGAGATGTGATGTCCCAGAGACTGAGAGCGGACCTTCAGGCTGCACTCGAGCGGGACCCCGCTGCGCGAAGCTGGCTGGAGGTTCTGTTCCTCTATCCAGGTGTGCACGCGCTGGTCTTGCACCGGTTCGCGCACTGGCTGTGGCTCCGGAAGCTGCGGCTGACGGCCCGCTGGCTGTCCCAGGCGAACCGCTTCCTGACAGGGATAGAGATTCACCCGGGCGCGACCATAGGGCACGGCCTGTTCATAGATCACGGCATGGGCACCGTTATCGGCGAGACGGCGGAGATCGGTGACGACTGCACGCTGTACCAGGGCGTCACGCTCGGCGGAACAGGCAAGGAGCAGGGAAAGCGCCATCCCACCCTCGGCAACAACGTGGTGGTGGGGGTGGGCGCCAGCATACTGGGGTCAATCGCCATTGGTGATGGCTCTCTGATCGGCGCCGGGGCAGTGGTGCTACAGCCGGTTCCTTCTAACTGCACGGCCGTGGGCGTGCCGGCCAAAGTGGTGAGGGAGGAAGGCCATCCGGTGCGAGCGCGGGCGATATCGGGCGGCACTGCCGCCGACCCGTGCGAGCAGTGCATGGCCGAGATCAACGCTCGGTTCCAGGAGTTGGAGCGGCGCCTGGCACAGATTCTGGAGAACGGCGCCGCCGCGACGCTCGTGAGCAGATCAGGGCGAGGAACGGGCGGGGCGTAAGCTCAGCGCCTGCGGAACTGCCCTCCTCGGTTGGGCACCGCCTTCTGCGCGAGGGCGGCTAACTGATCTTCCGGTATTCTAACAACTCGGTCTCCAGCCGGAGCGCGCCGGCCCGCTTCCTGGCTGTGGGAGCCCGCGTCTTGGCAGCTGCCGCGGTGCGGGCATCTCTTTGAGTCTTTCTCGACAAGGAACGTCATGGCGATTCGCATCTACAACACGCTGACGCGCCGGAAGGAAGAGCCGCACCCGCGCGAGCCGGGCAAGATTTCGATGTACGTCTGCGGAGTAACGCCCTATGCCCCGGCACACATTGGCCACGGCAGGTCCGCGGTAGTCTTCGACGTGGTGCGGCGATGGCTGATGTACCGCGGGTACCACGTGACGTACGTCTACAATATCACGGACGTCGAGGATAAGATCATCGCGGCCGCTCAACGGGAGCGGCGGACGTGGCGCCAAGTGGCAGACAGGTACACGGAAATCTATCTGGAGGAACTGCGGCAGCTTGCCGTCATCCCGCCCACGCATATGCCGAAGGCCAGCGAGCACGTCCCGGATATCCTCGCGCTGATACAGAGACTGGTGGATTCGGGCCACGCGTACCCGGTCAACGGCGATGTCGCGTTTCATGTGCCCAGCTTCGCGGGGTATGGCAGGCTGTCACGGCGCGACCTCGACTCGCAGATCGCCGGCGCGAGAGTCGAGGAGGACCCCCGGAAGCGAGACCCGCGCGACTTCTTCCTCTGGAAGGCTGCCAAGCCGGGAGAGCCGAGGTGGGAGAGCCCATGGGGTCCGGGGCGACCGGGCTGGCACATCGAGTGCTCCGCCATGAGCGGCAGGTATCTCGGCAGCGGATTCGACATCCATGGCGGCGGATCGGACCTCATCTTCCCCCACCACGAGAACGAGGTCGCGCAGTCGGAGGCCTCCGGCGCACAGCCCGCGCGTATCTGGATGCACAACGGGATGGTACAGATGGTCGGCGGACCAGGGGAAACCGACAAGATGAGCAAGTCGCTCGGGAATGTGGTTGACCTGCGCGGGGCGCTGGAGCGCGTGGGGGGATCGGCGCTCCGGTACTACTGCATCGCCGCCCACTACACGAGCGACGTCGTTTTCCGCGAGGCCGAGCTGGAACAGGCTCAGAGCGCCCTGGAGCGGCTGCGGATCGGGCAGCAGACGCTCGGCCGCTTGTTGGGGTCGGAGGTCAAGCCGGACGGGGAGGACCTGGCAGAGCTTGCCGAGGCGAGGGCTCAGACGGAGGCCGACTTCGAGGAGGCGATGGACGACGATTTCAGCACGCCTCGCGCGCTTGCCTCGCTACACGGGCTGGTCAGCATGGTCAACCAGGTGGGGGCGCGGGCGGGCGTGAGCTTCGGCGCATCTGAGGTGGGGAAGTGCAGGCTCTCGGAGACCCGCGAGACCCTGGTTCGGCTGACCGGTTCCCTCGGGCTGAGCCTGGAGCAGGCGCCGGTGGAACGGGGCCTTGCTACGGATCTGATCGAGCTGCTGATCGAGGTGCGGCAGAGGGCGCGGCAGCTCGGGCAGTACGAGCTGGCGGACGGAGTACGCGCTCGGCTGGCCGAGCTGGGAGTGCTTCTCGAGGATCGGCCTCAGGAGACGACGTGGCGGCGGAAGTGAGCGGCCGTTCCCATGCTCACAGGGCGCGGCGGCGCCCGCGAGGCCCTCAGCCGACAGATCGGATTGCCCTCTTGTGGACAAAGGGCGCGGCGGCGGAAAAATCCAAAAAGTGCGGAGAATTGCACAATTCTTCGCGCCCCAGCGCCGAGAGCCGGCTATTGACTCGGGGTGTTGGTTCCCCTATAATGGGAGTGTCCGGGCCAGTGGGGACGCCGGCCCGACTTCATGCTGAGTAGCGAGTGACGAAGCTGCAGCGAACCACCTCGCGCGGGCACGTGAGCCGGCCGCGCGGAGCGGTCGGGAGGCGTCTATTGAGCGATACGCGTGACGTTCTCACCCTTCCGAACCCTAGTGCATGAGTAGCGCGACTACAAAGGTGGAGGCGGCTTTTCATGCCTGATACTGGCATGCAGGACATGTCCATGAGCTTTCATGGCATGCTGGACGAAGAGGTGGTGCGATATGCCAAGGGCGGCAGCATCAGGGCCACCGAGCATCTCCTCACGAAGTACCGCAGCATCGTCGAGGGCAAAGCTCGCTCTTACTTTCTGATTGGGGCCGATCACGAAGACATCGTTCAGGAGGGGATGATCGGCCTGTTCAAGGCGATACGGGATTTCCGGAACGACAAGCTCCTTCCGTTCCGAGCGTTCGCTGAGCTGTGCATCAGCCGGCAGATCTTCACCGCCATCAAGGCAGCAACCAGGCAGAAGCACATCCCACTGAACTCATATGTCTCACTGCATGCCAGTCTCTTCGAGTCCGACTCGGACCGGACGCTCCTCGACACTCTGGCGGAATCCGACAAGCAAGACCCCGAGCACTTAGTGATCACGCAGCAGTTTTCTGATGACCTGCGCTATCGCATCAGGAGGGACCTGAGCGACCTGGAGTCCGCCGTGCTGAGGGGCCACCTGGAGGGCAAATCGTACCAGGAGATCGCGCAGGAATTGCACCGGAGGGTGAAGTCGATTGACAACGCGCTGCAACGCGCGAAGAGGAAGATCGGGAAGAGCATTCGGAAGCTGATGGCCGCCGCCTGACGGCCGTCGGCGACAGAGGCAGAGCACGGCTGGATCGCATACGTGACTTGTGCAGGGCGGGGCTACCCGTCCTGTTTTGCTCTGGAAAGGGGCGATCCTGGTGGCGACACAGATACCAGAGAGGCACCCACTGCGGCAGCTGTTCCGGGAGGCGTCCGGCTGGGCATTCCAGCACGCCCAGTTCCCGGAGCCCGGGGCGCGAGACTCGCGCCTGAGATCGTACCTGTCGGAAGAGCTGCTGACCCGCTTCCTTCACGTGGACCAGCTCTACCGCCTGAGAGACGCGCGGGGCAGGCCGCTGGCCGATGTGGCCGAGATGCTGACCGAGGGAGAGGGCTCGGGAATCTCGCCCGAGACCCGGGCCCTGTCGGTGCAGCGGCACGTCGGTGACTACACACTCTTCGTTCTCGGCATTTTCCCCGAGAGCCTGCAGCGGCTGAGCCGGGACTGGCGGCGTCGGGATTCGGTGATGGTCCAGCTCGGGGATCTTCTCGTCCCCTTCCGCGACCCGGGCGAGTACTATCAGGAGGCGGGTCGGCGCGCATACCGCCGGGCGGCCGAGATCAGCCGAGAGACCGGGGCGGCCGAGGCCGACATCTTCGACAAACTCTCTCACTTCTTCCGCACCTACGAACAGGTGATGGGCCTAATCCGCATCTACCTCGATGCGAACCCACTGTTCGAGGACCACAGGCGAGTGATCAGCTGAGCCCATCTGCCCCTGGAGGAGGCAAGCGTCCGGCGACGAATCCTAAGGCGCCATGTTTCCCTGGGGAATGAGGGGAATTCTCGCCGGGCTCCTGCTCGCCGCCTCTTTTCACTCCTGGAGCACCTGCTCAGGCGCAGTCGCGCCGAGCTATCAGGGTGGCCGCGTCGCCGGGCAGGGGCTGGTGCGGTTCAAGCCTGGGATACCAGCTCGCGAGCGCTGCCGCCTCCTGACCGACCATGGTCTGAACTGCATCGCGTCGCTCCCGTCCATCGGAGTCGAGCTCGTGGCGGCATCGAGCGCTGTGGATGAGACGCTGGTCCGGCTTGCGACATCCCCCCTGGTGACGTGGGTGGAACCGGACTACCTGGCGGAGCCGGCCGCGCTCCCTCTGCCCAGCGATCCGGCGTTTCACGAGATGATCGGGGATTCGTGGGTGGAATGGCCGGCTCAACGGATGGGCGCGCTGACGGCGTGGGGCATCTTCCCGGGGCGGTACTTCGACGCGGCCAGCCGGCCCACCGACACTCCCATTGTGGCTGTGGTTGACACGGGGGTGGATGAAGGCCATCCCGACTTCCTCAATGTCGGCGCAGTAGGCGCTGACGTGAACGAGGGGGGCCAGTTGCTGCTGCCGCTGGCGCGCACCTTCCTGTCAGGCCAGAGCGGCGACGATGTCGGCGGCGCGCACGACGAGCACGGGCACGGCACACATCTGGCCGCGTTAATCGCGGCTGCCGCGAACAACGGCATTACAGCCGGCAGCGGGATCGCCGGAGTTGGCTATCCGGCTCGGCTGCTGCCGCTGAAGGTGACCGGCGCCAACGGAGTGGCCACGCACGCAGATATCGCCCGGGCGATCATCTACGCGGCCGACCAGGGCGCATCGGTGATCCTGCTCGGGATGGCCGGCGAGACGTGGTCCCAGACGCTCCAGGCCGCGGTTGATTACGCCTGGAACCGCGGCTGCTTCCTGGTCGCGTCGGCCGGGAATACCAGCGACCAGCGGCCCATGTTCCCGGCGAACTGCCCCCATGTTTTCAGCGTTACCTCGACTACGGTGTACGGCGATGTTGCCGCGTACTCGAACACGGCCGGCGCGGCCGCCTGCGCTCCGGGTGGAGATGGTGACGTTGGCGTGTATTCCGCGCTCCCGACATACGCGTGCACGCTTCGCACCGACCTGAGCGCACCGGCCTACGGGTGGCTGGCGGGGACTTCCCAGGCAGCGGCGCATGCAGCCGGCGCGGCCGCGCTGTATGCCTCGGCGGTCTCGCTGCGGCCCACCACGGGGGATGAGGGCGGACTGGTATGGCGCGCGCTCCAAGAGAGCGCAGCACGCCTGCCGGGAGCCGCGAACTGGGAGGCGAGATCGGGGTACGGAACGGTCTCACTTGAGCGGCTGGTGGCGGGCGAGCGACCACCTGCCGACAGCCTCGGCGGCACCGTCGGACGAGTGCTGGTTCATGGGGCGCCGGCGATAGGGGTGTCAGTGACTGCTACCCCAGACGCCCATGGCCCGGCTGTGACCACGACAACGACCTGGCCCGCGGGAGCGTACCGGATCGAGAACATCCCGACCGGCTGCTATCACATCACGGCAGGATCGGGTGAAGAGGTCGGAATCTGGGAGGGAGTGGATGTGCTGCCGGGATGCGACGCGCCGGGCGTGGACTTCGCTCTCGGTGATGCGCGGGCGGCGGCCAGCCTGGCCGCGATCAGCATTCCGGAGCGCGCTATCTGCGGCGAGGAGGTGCAGCTCTCGGCGACTCTCCAGAACACGGGTGAGTCCACGTGGACCCGAGGCGGGGGCTACCAGTTGGTCCAAGCGCCCAGCGACCAGCCGCTCTGCGTCGAGCCTGACCATGTGACCCTGGCGCGAGCGGAGGGTGTCAAGCCAGACGACACGGCGACGTTCATCGTCCGGCTGACCGCGCCTGTTCGGTGGGGTTTCTATGAGACAGCATGGCAGATGTCGCAGCAGGGCGGGGTGGGGCGGTTCGGGCCTGTCATCGCCGGGAGGGTCGGCGTGACGTCGTTCGCCGATGTTCCGGCCGACCACTGGGCGATCGGGGAGATCGAGGCGGTGAGAGCGGCAGCGGTGGTCTCTGGGTACGAGGACCATCGGTACCACCCGGAGTGGGCCGTCACGCGGGACCAGATGGCCGTGTACCTGGCGCGGGCGATGGCCGGCGGAGACGCACGCGTTCCGACCGCCCCGATGGAGGCCTCGTTCCCCGATGTGCCGACCGATCACTGGGCGTTCAGATATGTGGAGTCTGCCAAGGAGCGCTGCGTCGTCACCGGGTACCCCGATGGCACCTACCAGCCGACTATCGCAGTTGACCGGGGGCAGATGGCGGTGTTCGTGGCTCGTGCGATGGTGATTCCCAGCGAAGCTAGCGACCTCGGAGGCTATCAACCGCCATCGGCGCCGAGCTTCGACGACGTGCCAGTGGACTTCTGGGCCTACAAGCACGTCGAGTACATCAAGTCCCGGGGGATTGCGGCCGGATATCCGGACGGCTTATATCACCCGGAGTCCATCTGCACGCGAGACCAGATGGCAGTGTACGTGGCGAGGGCGTTCGCTTTGCCCGTGTGAGGCAGTGGCTCGCGGCTACTCCTCAATACCGGGGTCCACCGCCCGGCGGATCATCTCCCCGCGCAGGCGGTCCATCTCGGCCCTGTCGCCCCGCGCGGCTGCGTCGTCGAGCCGCTCCTCCAATGAGACCGGCAAGTCCCTGTCGCGGCGCAGCAGCTCCACGAGGGCGGAGACATGCTGCCGCATATGCGCGCAGAGGTCCTGGTTGTCGTCCCCCTCCTCTGCATATCGCTCCGCGTGCTGCTGCTCGAACTGCTCGATGGCGCGTTGCGCGCGGTAGAGCTCGGTGGCAGCGTGGTCAGCATCGCCTTGCTCCAGGTCCCACATGGCCTGAGCGATCGCCCGATCTCGTTCGATCCACGGCCACCACCTGAGAGAGCTCCATTTCGCGGCGTCGCTGGCGCCGGAGCGTTCGATCAGGTTCCAGATGCCCAGGTTGTGTTCCGCATCCTCGCGAGCCTGATAATAGTCCTCGAGCAGGAAGCTGAAATTGCGGCGCACGTAGTACTGCCAGGATTCGTCGCGCAGCGCCGCCAGCTCATCCTCGCTCAACTCGATCGTCTCGCCCCCGCGGCTCTGGAGGTAGTGATCGAGCAGTGACTCCTCACCATACGGCCGTTCCCCGTCAGGTCGGCCGCGGCGCGTGTACTCCTGACTCAGCAGTGCCTGCCCCCGCACTTCGCCGGTGGGGGACAAGATGGTGTATGCCTCGATGAAAGCGATGCGCTCGCGGCCGAATCGCTCGATCCTGTCTACGAGAAGGTACCGGGGGTCACGGTAGAGTCTCTGGGAAAACGCTCGGATGGTGGCGGGGAGCGCTTCTCGCTCTCTCTCTTCCGGTTGCTCCATGCGAAGCCTCCCGCTTCAGCGTCTGCCGAAGATGGCGCTGCCCGTGACTTCGGCAGGCGGTTGCCGCTCCCCTGTGGCAGCATCCCACGAAAGCCCCCGGCTCGCGTTCGGGCCGGCAACCCTTCGCCTTACCACTCCCACCTCTTGAGGACTATGCCCCCACTGCCGACTGCGGTATCGCCTATCCAACTCCCGAGGAGCGCGCCGCCGATCACATCATCCCAGTCGTGCGCCTGACGCTTCACCCGAGACCACGCCACGCGCGCCGCCAGCGCATACCAGAGCGTCCTCTGCTTGGGGTGGTAGTCGCTGGCGACTCGCGCCAAGGCGAATGCGAGCGTGGCATCGCCGCTCGGGAACCCGTAACCGTAACCGTGCGCGTGGCCTTCCCCATGCGGCCGCGGGTCCCTGATGGTTCGCTTCAGCGCCTCAACGCTGATGGCGCTGACGATGGTGACGTCGAGGGCCTGTCTCAGCTCAAGTGGTTTCTCCGACGGCGGGCTGGGCTCGGCGCCTGCCGCCCGAATTGCGCCCAGAGACAGTATCATGAGCAGTACGGCGATCCTCATGGCCCGTTCCTCGGCCGAGGCCCGGGGTGCACCCGCAACTGGCCGATCTCGATCCACCCCTGGTAGTCAGTGGAGTAGAGGGGCGCGAGCGCCATCGCGAGCCGGTAATCCCCGGCGGCGGCGTTCGTCGGGATGATGATCTGTCCCTGCTGTTCGTAGGCCGTCCCGGCGGGCGCCGGGGATGTGCCCCACTGGCCGTACACCAGCGGGAACGGCTGGACCAGGCGCTCTTCCCCTGCCGTCAACTCGACCGCGCGCTGCGGCTGCATGCCGGCCGGCAGGAGCGCGATCGCGAACTGCACGGGCGGGACGGGGCGTGCCACTCGCCAGTCTGCGGCGAAGCCGACCGTCTCGCCAGTCCGTGCCTCGGACCGGTCCATGTGAAAGCCTACAACGGTGATACCGAGAGGAAGGTTGGCGAGTGGCCCAGTGGTGGGCTCTTTCCGCTCCATTGCCGGCAGGTCCGCCACCATGTGCACCAGGTCCTCGCTCAGCGCGACGAAGTGCGGAGGGCCGGGGACACGCAGGCGCAGCGGCCCGTGTACGGCGTAGATCGGATGGCCGGGGAGGCGCTGCGCGAGCCTGTAGGCCAGCAGTGCCGTCTGGTCGTGGATCTCAGGCGCTTCAGCTTGCACCTTCGCCCACGATGCGCTGACCGCGTCGTGCAGCTCACGGTCCTTGATCAGATCCAGGTACCAGGTCTCGGGCTGCAGGGGCGTCGGGAGTCGTACGGTTCTCAGCAGCGCAATGTCCTTGCGAAACCCTTCAACGTTCTGCAGGTACAGCGTCGCGAAACTGGGCACGTCGAAGTCGGAGACGAAGACCGCGTTCGGCGCCATCTGCGCGAGCGCTGCGTACCAGCGGTCGCGGTGCTCCCAGACGTTGCTCAGGTCGGCGCGAGACCAGTTGGCGCCAAGCTGGATTCCGCATATGAGCACGGCAGCGACGGCGGTCGCCGCTCGCCCGATCTCCCTGCGCTTGAGTTGGCGGGCCAATTGCGCCGCGCCGATCGCGCCGCAGACCGCCGCCACCGCGCCGAAGGGCGACAAGAAAACCTTGAGGTCGGAGGTCTCACCCCACTGGAGGACCCAGACCCACAGGATTGCCGAGCCGACGGCCAGCGAGCCGGCGATCCACGGCTCCCGACGCCACCACGTGACCCAGCCCCATATGACGAGCGGCAGGCCGACCAGGGCCAGAACCGCGGACCAGCCGTCAATGGGTGTCAGGACCTGGGGCAGAAGGTTGGTTGCCTGCTCGATCATCTGGTCGAAGCTGTGTGCGAAGGCGAAGTGGAAGTACTGCTTGGCGAGCGCGTGGAAGAGCAGGCGATCCAGTGTGGTTGGATTGGTCCAGTTGACGGCGGGATGCTGCAGCGCGCGCAGCATCAGGTAGAAGTAGAGCGAGAACGGCGCGAGGAACAGCCCGACGGAGGTGACGTAGGGTCTCATGCGCCTTCGCCAGAAGAGGGCCATTCCCGCGACCACGACGAAGGCGGCGGCCGCGATCTCCATCGCCACGTGGTTGATCGTCCCGACCGCCACAGCCATGAAGGCGAGCCAGCCCAACGCTAAGTAGCGCTCGCGGCACCGCGGCGGCGTCAACGCGAAGGCGACGCCATAGGCGGGCGCGATCGCCAGGAACGCGGTGCGGTGATGCATTGACACCAAGCCGCACGCAAGCGAGAGGAGCAGGAGGGCGTGGGGGCTTCGTTCTCGATGCCAGTACCGCAGCGCAAGAAGTGAGATGGCGAAAAGCAGCGCGCTGAGCGCGTAGACTTCCGCTCGCACCGACTGGCTCCAGCATGGGAACCACAGGCCGAACGCGAGGCCGGCGGCCGCAGCCGGGACCCACAGGCCGCTCAGCTCCAACGCGACCAGCGCGACCAGCGCGGCCGCAGCGGCCCCCGGAACCGCGGAAGCCAGACCGACTCTGAACGCGCTCGTGCCGCTGACCGGAAGATAGTCGAAGAGGCGCCCGATGAGCAACCACAGTGGGTAGCCGGTAGGATGCGGTATGCCTTGCGTGTGTACCGCTGCCACCAGTTCGCCGCTGTCCTGATCCACCATCGTCCGCAGCAGCGTACGCAGGTAGACGACGAAGATGGCCAGGAAAACGGCCGCCAGGAGGGCTATGCGCAGGCGGCGCGACGGCGCGGCCGGCGGAGGCGATGGCTGGGCTTCGACTTCAGCTGTGGCGCGGCGGCGCGACTTCGGCATGAACGGAGAGTTCGGGGTGAACGGATACGCGTCCTGCGGTCGACGCGGGGGGAGGCCGTCTCTTCAGCGCATCAGCGCCCGGACAAGTCCCTCGATGACCGTCCAGACGACGCTGACGAGCTGGCTGCCGATGATGACGCCGATGGCCGCGGGTATGGTTCGCTGGTAGAGCCGCAGCCCGCCGTAGCGGATGACAAGCGACTTGCACGCCCATCCGACGAACAGGGGCATGTACCACCATTGCGATCCCCAGACGTTGGCGGCGATGTAGCCCACGGGATGGAAGGGCCACCACCAGAACCGCAGACGCATCAGCCCGAGGAAGAGGGTGACAGCTGCGCCCGCCCCCAGCGCGATGATCCGGGTGATATCGGGCTGCGTCGGGTTGGTCATGTTGTCGAAGAGCTCAACGCCGGTGCCGCGCACCATTCCCTCGAGCCAGCCGGTGGGCGTATGCAGTTGCAGGAAGCCCCAGTGGTAGTTCGCCCAGATCACCATCGGCGCTCCGACCGCAAGGGCAAGGATGAAGCCCGCGGCCAGGGCGCTTGTCAGCCGGCGCTGGGAGATTCGCGCCGAATCGGCGATCTTGAGGCTGTCGAGGGCGCCGCCTGTGATGACCTCGCATGACTCTCCCCACCCAGGGAATGAGGCCCACCGCAGCGCGCTGATGGTGATGAGTTCGGCCGGGCGGTAGACGGCGCTGCCAAAGGGCTGGCGCATCATCTCATCCACCTGGAAGGGGAAGCCGATGAAGCTCATCCCCGTCTCGGCGCGAAGGCGTGCCCAGACCATGTGCCAGGCGATGATCAGGCCGATCAGGGCAACCCCGACGACGATGCGGCAGCCGCCCGCCCAGCAGAAGTAGACCATGTAGCCGTAGCTCAGGAGGAAGGCGAGGGAGACCGCTCGATACCAGAACGGCTCCTCGGACTCTTCGCTGCTGCGACGGCCCGTGAGCGCCGACCGGCCCACGCGGGCGAGATGCGGCCAGGCCATCCACAGGCCCCAGCCTCCCAGCGCGAGCAGCGCGCCGCCTCCCTGGTAGTAGGGCGCGGGGAAGGAGGTGCCATACCACTCCTCGGGCTTGCGCGGCATGGCGCCAGCCGCAATGGCGATGACGCAAAGGCCGACGCGAACGATCCAGAAGAACCAGACGGAGAAGGACAGCTCCTTCGGGATGAGATATGCGAGCGCAATGATCTCGGGGTAGAGCACGAGCCAGATGTCGCCCAGTCCCGCGAGTGGGCCGACCTTCTGCCACGGGATGAGGACGGTTTCCCCGATGGGGATCGCCGGGAACCAGGGGAAGAAGCGCGGCAGCCGCGTCTGGATACCCAGCCACGCAGCTATCAGGAACCCGATCCAGAACGTCCACGACGCAGGAAGATGCCCAATGCGGAGGCCGCCGGCGTCCTGCTCTCTCACCGCCTCCAGCGGCACCATGGCAATCGGGAAGGTCAGCCGCTCGTTGCGGATCCACTGGCGCTTCAGCACCAGCAGGAGGGAGAGGTTGGCGATGAAGAGCGCGATGAAAAATGACCCCCACGCCAGCAGCGGGATCGCCCACAGCGCCCAAGGCACAGCCGCGTGGCCCTGGAAGTAGTCCTCCACCGCGGTGACATCCGTGGGATGGAACCAACCCGGTATGTACTGGAAGAAGGTCTTCTCCCACTGGGGAGCGGCGCGGCCGAAGTAGCGCACGCCCATCGAGCAGGAGCTCCACCAGAGCAGGTTACCGTGCGACATGAGCGGCCCGGCGACGATGAGGACGGCGTAAATGGAGAGTATCTCCCGGCGAGAGAGACCCCACCATCGGCGTCGCGCCAACAGCGGGTTCACGGCGACAACGATGAAGAGCACCGCGAGCTGGGCGATCGGCGGCACCAGAGCCATGAAGTTGTAGGCGAGGTTGCGGACCAGCTCCACATAGAGGGCGATGGGGAAGATGGCGACGAGGAGAATCAGAGCGATCAGAACAGCGCGTGCAGTGACGCCCTCTGCCCGGTTTTCGGCCTCTCCCGCGGGAACTGCTTCAGTCATGCCGATGGCGTCTGGTGGTTCCGCCGACACAGGGTGCTGCAAGACCGATCTCCGCCGCATGCGCGCTCGCGGCGTTGGTGTTCGGGGAGACGTCGGTCAACACCTCCCGACACTGCGCTCCTGGGGGCGTGGCACGGATCACTGAGCCAGGGGAGAGTGGGACCGGTGAAACGCACGGCTACCCGTGCCCCCGAGAGCCTGGAGCCGGCGGCAGGAATCGAACCCGCGACCAACTGATTACAAATCAGTCGCTCTACCTACTGAGCTACGCCGGCCCATCTCCGCACATCATAGAAAGCCCGCGGCCTGTCCGCCCGCCCGATTGCGGGCGCTGACCGGCTGAGCAAAACTCAGCGGGTCGGGCCGCTGGCTGCGATTTGCCCGATTCTAACATCTTAGGGCGATGCTGTCAGCAGCAATAAAAGGGCGCGAAACAGGCCAAAAAAGGGCGGACCCATTCTAGCATCCGCGGGTGCGGATGTCGGCAG
>Ga0315280_10008307_pt1 | contig 13606 bp, 6 predicted proteins | sample YL17G06_40_MG_FD_203697 | JGI IMG/M metagenome (GOLD analysis project Ga0315280, IMG submission 203697) | Sediment microbial communities from Yellowstone Lake, YNP, Wyoming, USA - YL17G06_40 | ecosystem: Environmental > Aquatic > Freshwater > Lake > Sediment | place: USA: Wyoming | collected...
GTCAGCGCGGTGGTTCGCTCCATAGGGCAGACGACGATCACGCCCGACTACCTCTCGCGGTTCGAGGAGGGCACCACATTCGTGAACATCGGCCAGACGACATTCGCCAGCAGCGTGTCGGAAGAGCTGGTGGCGCAGAAGATCGCGGCCTATCACAACGTGGGCCAGACCGAGGGGCTGGAGCCGGTGCTGAACCTGCTGAAGACCCGATGCCCCACCAACCTGGGCAGCTTCGACGTCTCGAGCGCGCCTGGGGACGAGAGCAGGGGGGGCAGCGTGGGCAACTTCGGGAAGCGCACGCTGACGAGGGCTTTCCTCGAGCGGACCGGTGATGGGTCGTCGTACGAGAACTTCGGCGAGACCACGATCGCGGATGACGTGCCCGAGGAGCTGCTGCTGCGGAAGATCGCGAAGTACACGAACTTTGGCACAACGATCGGCCCGGGCGCTCTGCTGGCCGCGCTCCAGGACCGATGCAAGGAGAACTTCGGGTCATTCGTCGAGAGCAGCGGTCAGTCGGCTTCTCCCGGGGAGGAGCGCGGCGAGCACGAGCCAAGCCGGGGCACCTCCCATCTCGAGAATCACGGCGAGATCACGCTGACCCGCGCCGAACTCGAGATGATGGATGATGGCTCGCACTTCGAGAACCACGGGGAGCTCACGTTCGCCGAGGAGGTGTCGGCGGAGCTGCTGTCGCAGAAGATCGGCTACTACGCGAACCACGGCACGACACGCGCTCCCGCGCGCCTGCTGGCGGTACTGAAAGTAGGAATGCTCAGGGGTCGCGGCGTGAACGAGGGCGAGTTCGAGGAGTGCTGAGAGCTGAGCACGACGGCATCCGGGCCGCGGATCTCCTGGTGTGAGATCGCCGCGCCGTCCCCGGCGATGACTGCGGGACATGCGAGCAGAAGGCGACCCGGGCCTCCTGCTCGCCCCGGCCGGAGGCGCTTCGCCAAGCGATTCCCGGAGGCGGATGCGGCGCTCTGAAACCTGATCCGATCTCGCCTTGTAGTAAGCTGTGAAACCTCAACCGGTTGCTTTTCGTAGTAGTGATTGAGACCCCCGGTGATCCCCTGCTGTTGGAAAGGAGAGGCCAATGCTGTCGCTGTCAGCTTGCTTACGATTGCTTGTTATTATGACAATCGTTGTATTGCTGGGCGCAGGGGCGGCATGGACGGAACCGGCGAAGGCCGAGACCGCGCCAGCGCCGACGGCCCCACAGGCAGGGAAGGTTGAGAGGACGGCGCCAGTCGTCCACGCGGTGTACGTCCAGGCCCCGCCGGTGATAGACGGGAGGCTGGACGATGCCTGCTGGTCGCAGGCGTCGAGGCTGGAGGGCTTCTTCTGCCCGAACACGGACACGCCGCCGCCGGATGAGACCATCGGGTACGTATGTCTGGACGAAAAGACGATCTATATTGCGTTCGACTGCAGCGATAAGACGCCGAATGACATCGCAGCGAACGAGACCAAGCGGAACGGCGACCTGGGCCGGGACGACGATGTCCAGGTGGGCATAGACCCGTGGCACAAGCACTCCGATATCTACGTGTTCATGGTGAACGCGCGCGGCACACAGGCGGAGCAGATCCCGGGAGGCTCGGCGACGAAGATCGAGTGGCGAGGCGACTGGACTGCAGCCGCGACGCGCACGCCGACCGGCTGGACGGCCGAGATGGCGATCCCGTTCTCGGTCCTGCGCTATCCTCAGGGCCAGTCAATATTCGGGTTGGCGGTGGCGCGCCAGTGGCCGAAGGAGAGTATCGGAGCGGTGTACCCGAACCTGGGCCAGCGGAGTTTCGACGCCACGAACTTCGCCGACCTGGTGGGGGTGCGGCCGCCCGGGATCACGGCGCGCCCGGTGGTGATGTCCTATGTGACGCTCGATCCCTCGGGCACGGTGGGGAGCGCGTATAAGACCGGGGTGGATGTGCAATACAAGCTCCCGAACGGTCTGACCGCGCTGGCAGCGGCGAACCCGGACTTCAAGCAGATCGAGGACGCGGTGGAGCCCATCTCGTTCTCCTACACGGAACGCTACCGCCCCGACTTACGGCCGTTCTTCGTCACCGGGCAGGACGGGTTTTTGCCCAGGGAGCACCTGCTCTACACGCGTCGGATCGAGCAGTTCGATGCGGGCTTCAAGCTGTTCGGCACGGTCGGGGACGAGACCATCGGCTTTCTCGATGCGTTGAGCTATGACAACCGGAACGCGCTGGCCGCGGCCTGGCGGCACCGGTTCGATGATGACACCGCGGCCAAGCTGCTGCTGGTGTCTGACAGCCGGCTGGGGGCGACGAGCGAGGGCGAACTCGGCGGCCTCGCCTATGGCCTCGACGCAAGCCGGACCTGGCGGCACCCCACGGGCACGGACCAGATGTGGGCAGTGGCCTATCTTGCCCGCCCCCGTGGCGAGGATCGGGGCTCGGTCTACAGCCTGGGCGGCTTTCACGACCGGGGCAGCGGCCACATCGGGTACAGCTGGCAGGCGCGGCTCGCATCGGAGAGCTTCAACCCCACGCTGGGGTACTACCCGGATGTCAACAACTACGGCGCGTCGCTCTGGCTAGGCCAGTGGGACCGCCTCGACAAGGGGCGGCTGGAGTCACGCTCCTGGAACCTGGGGATGGCCTACTATCCCTTCCTGAAAGACGAGGGGGTGATGGACGCGACCGTCTCGCCCAGCTACACCTGGGTGTGGCGGAGTGGGAGGGTGCTCAACCTGGGCACGACGCGGGGCCGCCAATACAACTTCAACAGCTCCGACGTGAACGCGTACTACGGCTGGAACGACAAGGATCTCTACCGGCGCGGGCATGTTTTCGCGCTCAAGGGCCAGCGGTCGGGGGGCGACTACAGCTACGCGGGGATAGACCAGGGTTTCCGGCTGCGGGGCAAGCTGTCCCTCAGGCTGGGAGCGGAGTACAGCAGTCTGACCGGCGCGGGCGATGACTCCGGGCGCAGCTACCAGGCCATCGTGACCGGCTCTTACGATATCACCCCCGAGAAGACCGTCTCCACCCGGCTGATCTGCCGCAGCGGAGGGCTGAGCGCGTACACGGCCTACCGGCAGGTGGTGCGGCGCGGGGTGGATGCATACGTCATCCTGGGCGATCCGGACCCGGACAGGATCGGATTCTCACCGAGGATCGCGGTGAAGCTGATCCGGACGATCTGACAGCACTCCCTCCTGCGGTCACCGGACCGTCAGGCCTGGAGGGGAGGCGCCCGCCTCCCCTCGTACCCTAGCCGATGCTGGCGGCGACTACAGCTTTCCAGTTTCCTTGAGGGAGACGTACTTGCCATCGCCGATGATGATGTGGTCGAGGAGCGGTACTCCCATCAGGTCGCCCGCCTGCTTGAGGCGCGCGGTGAGGGTGATGTCGTCTCTGCTCGGGCTGGGATCTCCCGAGGGGTGGTTATGGCAGACGATCAGGCTGGCTGAGCCATGCGCGAGGGCCTCCTTGAAGATCTCGCGGGGGTGGGCCAGGCTGCCGGTGAGAGTGCCGACCGAGACGGTGTGGACGCGGATCACCTGATTGCGGGTATCGAGGAACACCGCGAGGAGACACTCTTGTTGGCGATAGCGGAGGTCCTCCATCACCAGCCTGGCCGCGTCCTGGGCCTTGCCGATGGTTGGGCGCGGTCCCTCGGCGGAGGCGGCAAGACGCCTGCCCAGCTCGAATGCCGCTTTGATCTGGGCCGCCTTCGCGAGGCCGATGCCGGAGACGGCAGAGAGCTGGGGGATGCGGGCGCGCGCGAGGCCGACCAGGCCGCCGAACTCGCTCAACAGCCTCTCGGCCAACCTGACCGCGGACTCGCCCTTGGAGCCAACCCGGAGCAGGATGGCGAGCAGCTCCGCGGTCGAGAGGGCTTCGGGGCCATACTGCTGCATGCGCTCGCGAGGTCGTTCCTCGGCAGGCAGGTCGCGGATGACGAAGCCGTGTTCGGTCATGGACGCCCCTCGATAGGCGAAGCGGTCGGAAACCCGGCAGGCGTGCGCTCTTGCGCCGGAGACGCGTAGTTCTGCCAGCAGGGCGGAGCAACCTGCACGCGCGAGCGCGCCGATCGCGTCGTCGTCGTTACTCGCCGCGCGCGGTCTCACTGCGCTCCGTGAGGGCGAGGACATGTGCCCAGCCGACGCGCCCGCGGCGGCGGCATGCACAGAACTCGGTTGACAGCCGAGAAGTGCCACAGTATCATGCGATAGGCTGCCCGGCAGGGCAGGGCGCTCATGTATTTGACATCTCCAGCAACATTAGTCACCCTTGAGCATGTCAATGACCCAGTACCCGACCAGCGAATCTGTTCCGCCTGTTCCGACCGATGATGAAGCGCCGCAGGACGCCGGGCGCGCCTCTCGGCAGGCCGCGAGCTCGCCGCAGGCTGTCGGCATAGACATCGGCGCGGATACCGTGAAGGTGGTCCTGGTAGGAGAGAATGCGGGCGGGCAGGCCCCTTCCGGCATCGAGCAGATGGCGGTCGTCCCAGTCAAGGGCAAGCCGTTCGAGCGAGTCCGCGAGGTGCTCCACGGGCTTCAGCAGGCGGGGGTGAAGGCGGCCCGCGTGGGCCTGACGGGCAGCGGCGCGCCCCAGGTGGCGGCTCTGCTCGGCATCGAGCCGGTGGATGAACCGAACGCGGTGGCCGCTGCGTGCAACCTGCTTTGCCCGGAGACCCGCACTGTCATCGAGATGGGCCGCGAGACGCAGAAGTACCTGCGCTTCGCGTGGGATGACGTGGCGGGCAGGCTGCTGCTCGATGATGCGAACCTGAGCAGCAAGTGTGCGGCCGGCAGCGGGTCATTCCTGGACCACATGGCCAGCCGGCTGAACTACGGTTCGGTCGCCGAGTTCGCGAGAGTCGCCGACCAGACCGAGAACCCGGCGTCGCTCTCGGGCAGGTGTGCGGTCTTCACGGAATCCGACATCGTGCATCTCTACCAGAAGGGCACGTCCCGGGAGCGCATCGCCGCCGGCATTCACCAGGCTATCTGCCGCAACTACCGGTCGGCCATCGCGCGGGGGAAGGAGTTCGAGGAGCAGGTTCTGTTCATCGGGGGGGTGTCGCTGAACCCGGCGGTACGCAAGTACCTGGCGAAAGAGCTGGGCCTCGCGCCGGAGCAGATCGTGGTGCCGCCCCACAATCTCCTGATGACGGCGATCGGGGCGGCACTCAGGGCGCAGTCCGAGGTCGACCTGGCGGAGGCGCTGGCGGCCTTGGACGCGCAGATCGAGAAGCCCCTGGAGTATGTCGGCACGGAGCCGCTGGCACACGAGCAGTCGCACAGGCTCGAGGCGCGGGATACCAGTGATGATCTGCCGCGGGAGATCCCGGTGGCCGCCCTGGGGGTGGACATCGGCTCGGTCAGCACGAAGGCCGCGCTGATCACCGAGGTGGACGGGAACGTCCGGATTCTCGCCAGCTACTACCGGCGAACCGACAGCGACCCGCTGACCGCGGTGAGAGATACGATCGGCCAGATCCAGGGGCAGGTGAAGGAGGCGGGGTTCACCATCGGCGAGATCTTCGCCGCGACGACGGGATCGGGCCGTTACCTGACCGGCGACTACATCGGCGCGGATGTGATCAAGAACGAGATCACGGCCCAGGCGCAGGGGGCGCGGGCGTTCGTGCCGGAGGTTGAGTCCATTCTGGAGATCGGCGGCCAGGACTCGAAGTACATCCGTCTCGAGGGCGATGTCATCGTTGATTTCGAGATGAACAAGGCCTGCGCGGCGGGCACCGGCGCCTTCCTGGAGAAGCAGGCGGCGCGGCTGGGGCTGGCGATCACGGAGTTCGGGCCGACCGCGCTGAAGGCCACTCGCCCGCCGGATCTCGACTGGACCTGCACGGTCTTCTCCGAATCAGCGTCGGTCTACTACCAGCAGAACAACGTGCCGATCGAAGACCTGTGCGCAGGGCTGTGCCTGGCGAGCGCGAAGAACTACCTGCACAAGAACGTGGCCAGCCGCGAGATGGGCAAGACGGTGGTCTTCGAGGGCGCGGTCGCGTTCAACCAGGGGATGGTGGCGGCGTTCGAGACGATCCTGCGCCGCCCGATCATCGTGCCGCCGCACCCGCACATCACGGGCGCGGTGGGAGCGGCGGTCCTGGCGTACCGCCAGCGGTCGGGGAGGAGCAGGTTCCGCGGGTTCGAGCAAATCGCGTCGGGCCAGTACCAGGTTTCGTCGTTCGAGTGCAAGCGCTGCGCGAACCGATGCGATGTGAACGTGTTCCAGGTGGACGGGGGGCCGAAGTACTACTACAACGACCGCTGCGAGCGGTACAGCGGGGCGCACAAGCGGGGCCTGGGCGAGGGGCTCCCGGACCTGTTCGCCGAGCGCGAGCAGATGCTGATGGAGGGCACCGAGGCCGAGGCGCCGGAGGGGGCGCAGACGGTGGGCATACCGCGGGGGCTGATGTTCGCCGAGTACTACCCGCTCTACCGGGCATTCTTCCAGTTATTGGGCATGCGGGTGGTCCCGTCGGACCCCTCCAACAAGGAGATCATCACCAAGGGCATCAACTCGGTGGCGGGCGAGCCGTGCTTCCCGCTCAAGGTGGCGCACGGACACGTGGCGCAGCTCGTGGAGCGGGGCGTGGATTACATCTTCCTGCCCGGCGTGTGCGACTCGGAGCAGCCGAACCCGGAGTTCCGCCAGAGCCACACCTGCCCGTACGTGATGTCGGCGCCCGAGGTGATCTCGGCGGCGCTTCGCCTGGACGGATCGGGGCCCGTGTTGCTGCGGCCGCGGTTGTTCTTCCGGCGGGGGGAGCGGCACGTGCGCCGCGTATTCCGGCAGATCGGCCAGCAGCTGGGCAAGCGGCCTGCGGAGGTCGAGCGGGCGATCGACGCGGGGCTGGCGGCGCTGGCCGAGTTTCGCGCGAAGGTGGAGGCGCGGGGGCGGGAGGTGATCGAGGGGCTGGGGGAGGATCAGCGCGCTTTCATCGTGGTGGGCCGGCCTTATACGACTTATGATCCCGCGGTCAACATGGACATCGGGAAGAAGATCCAGGACCTGGGGATCATGGCCATCCCGTTCGACCTCCTGCCGCTGAGTGGTGAGAACGTGGCCGATCACTGGTCGAACACCTATGCGCGGCAGATCCAGAAGAAGCTGGCCGCGGCGCGGCTGGTCTCGAAGGACCCGCGGCTGCGTGCGGTGGTGCTGACGTACTTCGGCTGCGGCCCCGACTCGTTCGCGAACCCGTTCTTCAAGGATGAGGTGGGCGAACCGTGCTACGTGATGCAGATTGACGAGCACACTGCGGACGCCGGCGTGATCACGCGGATGGAGGCGTTTGCCGACACCGCGTCAGGCAAGAACGGGAAGCCGGCCAGGGGCGAATTCAAGACCGACGACACTCCCATTCTGGCCATCGGCAGGAAACGCTTGTGGATTCCCAACGCCTGCGGATCAGCCGACGTGCTGGCGGCGGTGCTGGGAGCCTGGGGAATTGATGCTGCGCCCCTGCCGCGGTCGCCAGATGCCGGGTTGAACCTGGCTCGGCGGGCGATCTCGGAGGATGTGTGCCTGCCGATGCTGATCACGACGCAGGACATCCTCGAGCGGGTGCACGCCCCGGACTTCGACCCCAAGGGCGAGGCCTTCTTCCAGGGGCAATCCGAGGGGCCGTGCCGGTTCGGGATGTACTGCATGATGCAGCGGCGCATCCTGGACAAGATGGGCCTCCAGGACGTGGATATGGTGGCGCTGGGGAACCGGAGCGCGGACGGCGGCCTGGGGATGAACTTCCTGCTCGCGGCCTGGTCGGGCTTCCTGGCGCACGACATGCTGGACAAGATGCGGCTGCACACCCGGCCCTACGAAGTCATGCCTGGGATGAGCGACACCATCTTCGGACACTACCTGCGCACGGTGTGCGACCTGGCGGCGCACCAGCGCCGGGGGCTCGAGTCGAGAGGCGGTCGAATGCGCCTGATCGCGGGCCGCCACACGTGGGCGATGGAGGACCTGCTGCGCCGCGCGCAGCGGGATTTCGCCGCAGTGGCGCGCCGAAAGGACGCGGAGCCGCGCCCGTTGATCGGCCTAGTGGGCGAGTTCTTCGTCCGCATCCACGACGGGTCGAACCAGGATATCATCCGGAAGCTGGAGCGGGCGGGGGCGGAAGTGTGGCTGGCTCCTCCCACCGAGTTCTTCAGCTACTGCAACAGCATCGGGGCGCTGCTGGCGGCCGACCGGTGGCAGGACACGCGGGCATGGGGCGACCTGCGCGGCATCCTCAGCGGCCGGCTGCTGACCCGGATGGCGGTGCGGGACGAGCACCACCTGTTCGCGGCGACGCTGCCGTACCTGGCAGGGTTCGATGACATCGGGCCCAACGAGGTGATCGAGGAGGGCTCGCACTACGTGCACCCATCCTTCGGCGGCGAGGCGATCTGCAGCATAGGCAAGGCGCGCGACTTCGCGAAGCGGCGGCTGGACGGGATCGTGAACGTGGCCCCCTTCAACTGCATGCCCGGGATGACGGTGACGATGCTGTCGCAGGCCTTCCGCAGACACCACGACAACATCCCGTTCCTGAACCTGGACTACGACGGCTTCGTGGACGCGAGCAGAGACGCGAAGATCGTGTCCTTCATGTGGCAGGTGAAGGAGCGCAAGGTGGCGCGACGGGCGAGATCGCGGAAGCCGGAGGGCGCGCTCACCCGCGCTTAGCGGGCGGAGGCGTAGGACTGGGCGAGCGGCGGCGCAGTCGCCCTGCCAGCCGGCGAAAGATTCGCACGGCCTGTGACCAGGCGAGGCTCTGCGCAGCGATTAGCCTGACGTTGGTGCGATATCGCAGATATTTGGTCTGGTATTTCTCGCACGGCGCCAGCGCGAGCATGAGCCGGTAGAACCCGACGCCGCGAAGCGAATACAGGAATCTGCGAATCAGGAACTGGCGGAATCGTCGAGGGGGCAGGAATCGCTGCATCAGCGAGAGTTCGCCGGCGACCAGGCGAAGGGCAGTCGTCTTGACGGGAACCCGGGCGGTGCTGCGGCGGACATAGTGCAGGACGTGGATGTCATCGTAGTAGACTACGCGCCACCCGGCGCGGCGCATGCGCCAGCACCACTCCAGGTCCTCATAGTACATGAAAAAGGCTTCGTCGAGCCCGCCGATCTGCTCGAACACCTCGCGCCGGACCATGACGCCCGATCCCCAGACCCAGGCGACCTCGACCCCCTGTCCAGCCTCCGGTTCCCGGGACGGGGGCTGCACTCCCCCCGGGATTCGCCCGTCCATGAAGTCGAACATGCACGACTCGAGGGTACTTCCCGACGCGTCCACCTGCCGGCAGGCGGCCGCGGCGATGCCGGGGGCGGAGGCGATGCGGGAGAACAGCTTCGCGGTGGTGTCGGGGGGGACGACCATGTCGGCATTCAGCAGGAAGAAGACCCGGCCTCGCGCCTTTCGCATCACCGCGTTATTCGCTGCTGCGAAGCCCAGGTTGCTGGGGTTCGCCTCGAGCCGGGTCCAGGGGTAGCGAGAGCGCACGAGGTCGGCGCTGCCGTCGGTAGAGGCATTATCTGTCACCCAGACCTCGGCCTTGAGCCCGTCGAGGTCGCTCCTCGCCAGCGAGTCCAGGCACCCGGCGAGGTAGTCGGCGGTGTTCCAGTTGATGACGATGATTGACAGGTCCACGGGCTGCGAGTGCTCTGGTGCACCGCCCGCTCCGCCTTTGCCCTGGTCCATGGCTGCGCCTGCTCCTGCCTAGCCGGGGCTCGCCTCGGCCTCCCCATAGGACCGGTAGAGGCGAGCGTACCGCCCCTCGCGCGCCATCAGCTCCTGGTGGGTTCCCTGCTCCACGATCTGGCCATCGGAGAGCACCAGGATGCGGTGGGCACGGCGGATGGTGGAGAGCCGATGCGCGATCACGAGCGTGGTTCTCCCCTTCATCAGCCTGTCGAGGGCGTCCTGCACGAGCGCCTCCGACTCGGCATCGAGCGCGTTGGTGGCCTCGTCGAGGATGAGCACCCGGGGGTCCTTGAGCACCGCCCGGGCGATGGCGATCCGCTGCCGCTGACCGCCGGAGAGCTTGACGCCGCGCTCGCCGACTTCGGTGTCATATCCCTGCGGGAGGTTGGCGATGAACTCGTGCGCGTTCGCCGCCCTCGCCGCCTCGACCACCTCGTCGTCGCTGGCCCCGAAGCGTCCGTAGAGTATGTTGTCCTTGATGCTGCCGCCGAAGAGAATCGTCTCCTGTGGCACGAGGCCGATCTGCGAACGAAGGGAATGCAGCGTCACGTCGCGCACGTCATACCGGTCCACCTCGACCCGGCCCTGGTTCGGATCGTAGAACCGCATGATGAGGTTCGCGAGGCTGGTCTTCCCCGCGCCGGAGGGGCCGACCAGCGCCACGACCTCGCCGGGCGCCACCTCCAGGTCCACGTTCGTCAGAACGGCGTCCCCGTCTCCGTAATTGAAGCTCACATCCCGGAGCGACACATGCCCCTCGACCGGTGGGAGCGGCCGCGCGTCCGGCCGCTCCCGGACGTGGGGCTCCCTGGCGATCACCTCTGCCACCCGCCCCAGCGCGGCGAGGGACTGGTGCGCGCGGAGATTGAGGGCGCCGAACTTGACGAAGTACACGCCCACCCGCTGCGTCACCGCGAAGTAGAACATAAGGGAGCTGACGTTGAGCTGTCCCTTCACGATGAGGACGCCGGCGTAGGCGGCCGCGATGGCGAATGCCGCGGTGGAGACAAACTGGATGGCCTGCGGCGCCAGGGCGCTGACGCGCGCCACGCGCATGACGGCGTCGAAGCTGCTCTCGTTCAGGCCCCTGAACTGCTCGATCTCATAGCCCTCGCGGGCGAATGACTGGATGACGCGAATGGAGGCGAGGCGCTCGTGCAGGCGGGCGTTGATATCGGCGATGCGCTCCTGCTGGCTGCGGGTCAACCGCCCGATGCGGCGGCCGGTGCGGGAGATGACGTAGGCGGTGAGCGGGGCGAAGAAGACGATGAAGAGGGTGAGCTTCCAGTTGAGGACGAGCATCACGGCGAGGCCCATGACGATGATCGGGGGCGCGGCGACGTAGTTGGTCATGTCGGCGGTGATGAGCTGCTGGACCAGGGCGACATCGGTCGTGAGGCGAGACATCAGGTCGCCGACGCGCTGGGACTCGAAGAAGGTGAGCGAGAGGCGCTGGAGCCGCTCGAAGAGCTGGAGGCGGAGGTCAACCAGGGCCCGGCCGCCGACGTACTGGCCGAGGTAGTCGCGGCTGTAGGCGAGGGTGGAGCGCACGACCGCGATGACCAGAGTGACGGCGATGATGACGGCAAGCACGCGGACGCGCGTTTCGACGGGGCCCTGGAAGAGGCCGTTGAGCCACGCGGCCGCATGCACAAAGACGGGATAGGCGGTCATCCAGGTGCGGAGCGCGATCTGCTTGGGCTCGAACAGGTTGAAGAGCGCGCCGACCAGGGCCGGGAAGAGCACGACCTCGACGAGTGTGGCGAAGAAGATCACCGTGAACAGAAGCGCGATGCGGCGGCGCTGGGGTCGCAACAGCCGGAGCAGGAGTTCCAGGAGGTGCATGAGTGCCCAACCGTCGAGGTAGGAGGGAGGATAGAGCAAGACGGGGAGGGTGTCAATGGGCGGGAGGACGCGCGGGACGAGCATCCGTAGGGGCGGGGCTCTGCCCCTGCCCGGTGGCCGAACAGACGGGAGCCCGCAGAGGGGCTCCCCTACGGACCGGCCGGGAGAGAATGGGTTTCGGGACTGGAAATCCCGAAACACCCACGGACCGGCCGGGAGAGAATGGGTTTCGGGACTGGAAATCCCGAAACACCCACACGGCGTGATCCTTCGCTTCGCTCAGGATGACAACCTCGTATGCTACCCCTTCATCCCGCTTAACGCAATCCCGCGCGTGAAGTAGCGCTGCCCCAAGAGGAAGATGATGAGGACGGGGAGGGTGACGACGACGGTGCCGGCCATGAGGAGGTCCCAGCGGGTGGTGTACTGGGTCTGGAAGACTTGCAGACCGATCTGGAGGGTCTTCATCGAGTCCTTGCTCATGATGAGCAGGGGCCAGAGGAACTCGTTCCAGGCGGCGGTGAAGGTGAAGATGCCGAGGGTGGCCAGCGCCGGGGCGGAGAGGGGGAGGATGATGCGCCAGTAGATGCCCGCCTCGGAGCAACCGTCAATGCGCGCGGCGTCCTCGAGGTCTCGCGGGAGGGTCATGAAGAACTGCCGCAGCAGGAAAATGCCGAAGGCGCCGACCGCGCCGGGCAGGATGAGGCCGGTGTAGGAGTTCAGCAGCCCGTGTCCGCCGATGCCCATCCAGTCGTTGCCTCCCAGGAGGGGCCAGCGCTTGAGCAGGATGAACACCGGGACCATGGTCACTTGGCCCGGCACCATCATGGTGCCGAGGGTGAGGATGAAGAGCACGCTCCGCCCGCGGAACCGGAGGCGCGCGAACGCATAGGCCGCCATCGAGCACAGGAGCAGGTTCGAGAAGGTGATGGCGGCGGCGTAGACCACGGTGTTGACGAAGTAGCGGCCGAACGGCGCGGCGTTCATCGCCTCGGTGTAGTTGGCCCACTTCCACACCTGCGGGAGCCAGTTGGGCGGGAAGCGGAAGATCTCGGCCTCGGGCTTGAGCGAGGTCGAGAGCATCCAGAGGAAGGGCAGGATCATGGTCGCCGCGCCGGCGACGAGGAGGAGGTGAAGCAGGGCGCGGGTGGTGATGGGGAGCTTCATACGTACTCCACCTCTCCGCCGCGCATGAGCCGCAGGTTGATGAGCGAGAGCACGAAGATGATGGCGAAGAGCACGAAGGCCATCGCCGACGCGTAGCCCATCTTCATGAAGCTGAAGGCGTTCTGGAAGATCTGGTGCACGATGGTGGTGGTGGCGTTGTTCGGGCCGCCGTTGGTCATGACGTAGACCTGCGCGAAGACCTGCGACGCGCCAATGACGGAGATGACGAAGATGAACGCGGTGGCCGGCTTCAGCAGGGGCCAGGTAATGGCGCGAAACTGCTGCCACCTGGTGGCGCCGTCAATGAGCGCGGCCTCGTGGAGGTGCTCCGGTATCCCCTGCAGCCCGGCGAGGTAGATGACCATGTTGTAGCCGAGGCCGCGCCAGATGGACATGGCGATGATGGCGGGCATGGCCTGGCTGGGATTCGCCAGCCAGGTCTGGGGCGAGATGAGGAGGCGATGGCCGGTGGCCGCGCTTGCCGCGCGCGAGACCAGGGCAAGCGCGTAGTTGAGCAGCCCGTAGGTGGGGTCGTAGATCCACATCCACACCATCGAGATGGCCACCAGGCTGGTGACGACGGGCAGGTAGTAGGTCGTGCGGTAGATGCTCACGCCCCGCAGGCCGGCGTTCACCAGCAGCGCGAGGCCCAGCGCGAGCGCCATGCCGACGGGGATGGTGCCGATGGCGTACTGCGCGGTGTTGCGCAGCGACAGGAAGAAGACGCCGTGGCTGGCGATGTCCCTGCCGATGCGCTGGTAATTCGCCAGCCCGATCCAGTTGGGCGAGTGGATGATGTCGTAGCGGCAGAAGGAGAGGTAGAACGCCGCCCCCACGGGGATGAGCACGAAGAGCGCGAACAACGCCAGGCCCGGGGCCAGGAAGAGAT
>Ga0315280_10008308_pt1 | contig 13601 bp, 8 predicted proteins | sample YL17G06_40_MG_FD_203697 | JGI IMG/M metagenome (GOLD analysis project Ga0315280, IMG submission 203697) | Sediment microbial communities from Yellowstone Lake, YNP, Wyoming, USA - YL17G06_40 | ecosystem: Environmental > Aquatic > Freshwater > Lake > Sediment | place: USA: Wyoming | collected...
GATAATAGTAGTTGTGTTCATGCCAACCTCCCTGTCGTATTGGTTTCAATACGTTTATCGGAAGGTTGGCATTTTTATGATTATATTTCATCGAATTCAGCCACCTAAAAAGTGCGAAAGTTAACATTAAGTATGGTATAGGTAACATATACAAGTGAAAATTACGGTTGAATACAGGAGAAAAATTATGAGCAATTTATCACGAAGAGAGTTTATCAGGACGGGTCTCGTTGCCGGAGCGGTCTCATCGTTGTCTATCCCCACGGCGTGTGTGTCATCAAGCAGCCGACGAGACAGACCAGCCGGACGACCCAATATTGTTTTTGTTCTCTCGGACGACTACGGCCTGGATGGCGTGGGATGCTACGGTTCGGACCGCCACAAGAACCGCACCCCAAATCTGGACGCCTTGGCCCGCGGTGGCATCCGATTCGAGCGATGCTATTCGACGCCGCTGTGTGGACCAACACGCTGCCAGATAATGACCGGCCGCTATCCCTTCCGAACAGGCGGCCTGACCAATCAAACGGCGGGCAACCCCGTGCCTCAAGACGAATACCCATTGGCACGAGTGCTCAAAGAGGCCGGCTATGATACCTGTCAAGTCGGCAAGTGGCGGCAAATGGGAGCGACACCCGGCGACTGGGGATTCGATGAGTACATCACTGACCCTACCGCAGGAGGCTGGTTCTGGCAAAAAAGTTACACCAAAAATGGACAGCTCGTGGAATCAGAGAAAGAAATTTACTTCCCCGATGTTTCGCACGACTTCGCGGTGGACTTTCTGCGGCGGCATTCGGCAAGCGGCCCAGCATCAGGCAAGCCATTCTTCCTCTACTACTCCTCCCATTTGGTTCATGGCCCGATTCTGCGCACACCAGACAGCAAACCGGGCGAACAAGACGGCCAAACGCTTTATAACGATAATGTCGCTTACCTCGATAAGCAGGTTGGAGCGCTTGTGGCAGAACTGGACCGGCTGAAACTACGCGAGAACACGCTGATAGTCTTTTCCGGCGACAACGGCACAGCGGGTCAGTCCGGCACGATTGACGGACGCCAAATCAATGGGCACAAGGGCACTATGATGGAAGGCGGCGCACGGGTGCCGCTGATTGCCAACTGGAAGGGTGTAACGCCGGCCGGGAGCGTCCTTAAAGACCTCGTGGATTTCAGCGACCTGCTGAAGACGTTCGCCGAAGTGGCAGGGGCGAAGATGCCAGGGAATATCATATATGACGGCCAAAGCTTTGCGCCGCAACTTCGCGGCGAAAAGGGCCAGCCGAGAGAGTGGATTTTCGTCCAACTCGGCCGTAACTGGTATGTCCGCAACGATGGATGGAAGATTAACCAGGCCGGCGAGTTGTTCGATATGAAGGACTCGCCGTTCATCGAGAGGCTTATGCCGGCCGATGTTAAAGATGAGGCAGTATTGGCCGAACGCAAAAAGCTCCAGGCAGTGCTGGATAAGCTTAATCCGGCTGGCGGCAAGACGATTTCCGCCCAGGAGGAAGCCGCAGTGAAGGCCCGCGCAACCAAGCAAGCTAAAGCCGAAAAACAAAAGCAACGAAAGAAAAAAGCGGCTCAGCAGGCCCAGCCATAACACCGACTATATTGGGAGCAGCCATTTGATTGCAAAGCAGAGCTTGTATGGAAGTTCTTTGCTTCATATAATCACGCGCAATTATTGCAAAGTATCGAAGCAGAAAAAAGGGCAGGATGACTAACCCTTCTTTACAAAAACTTGAAGACCTGCCGGGCATCGGTAGAAAAATTGCACAGGACTTGCGGGCAATCGACGTCAAATCTCCAGGCGACCTCAAAGGCCGCAGCCTTTTTATTTGTGTAAACCTGAGAAAACACAAGGCCGGCAAATACGCCCCTTCGCTGCCTCTTGCCTTTAGAATCGCCCGCGCCTTCGCCGTTCCTCTCGAAACCGTCTTCCAATATCAAGAAGCGGAAACCTCGTCTTCGCCCACCAATGGAAAATCATAAATCGTAAATTCGGAGTTCCTTGTTCAGTATTCGTTATTCTATCTTTTTAGCCGTGAAGCCCGTCTTCAGGGTTTTTTATCCTTCTTCATTCAATATTCCTTGTTCGATATTCGATATTCTCTTTTTACTCCTTGCCCTCAATGAGTTTTTCTGCTTCGGCCAGAAGGCCCTGGATTTCCATGTCCCAAGCAAGGTGTTCCTCCTGCTTACATAATTCGCGTAGTTGCTCAAGACCAGACTTCGCTTCCTTTATCCGGCCGATTCTGTACATAATCATTGTTTTAAATGCCAAATTAGACGGATCAGGTTCTTCTTCTGTGTCAGATAGTATCCGTTCGGACTTGGCCAGCGTCTTCAGGGCATCTTCATAAGAGTCTAAACGATATTGAGCCGCACCAAGTGCAATGAGGATGGCCAGATCATTCGGCTCCCAACGATTTGCTTTCTCAGCCTTCTCCAGAGATAACTTATAAGCATCAATATCTTTATTAGGCAAACAAGCAATTTCAAAACTTTCGCGTTTGAGCTTATCTGCATCCTCCCACTTGCGCGAATTGGCAATCTGTATCGCCAATATGCTAATATGTGGTTCAATTGTTGCATCAATCCGCAACTCGCTTATTACATCACGATAGGACCCACACTTGCTGTATAGCTTATCCACGAGCCTCCTCGCACTTTCGGCATTTTTCCTTGGCTCGTAACCACCTGCAGGACCCGTCGATTCCCACAATATGATGTTGCCGCGACCGGTGCACGCAATGGTCTTGCCATCAGGACTTAACGCAATACCCGAGATACTTTGGTCTGCACGGAGGGTCAGTAATTCGACACCTGTTGTAGTATCCCAGAGTCTCGCTGTTCCGTCTCTTACACTTGTGACGATGCGTCTGCCGTCCGGGCTGAACACAACAGAGCCCACACAATCCTGATGGACAAGGGTCATCAGATCGCCGCCCGTCGCTGCATCCCAGATCTTAGCTGTCTGGTCTAAACTAGCCGAGGCTATTCGCTTGCCATCCGGGCTAAACCTTATTGACATGATGTCCGCTTTATGTCCCCTGAGAGTCATCAACTCACCACCAGTTGTTGCATCCCAGATCTTAGCTATCCCGTTCACGTCGGCCGAAGCGATTCGCTTGCTATCAGGGCTGAAAGCAACAGACATAACACCATACTCATGACCTTGGAGCGTCTTCACCTCAGAGCCGCTTTCAGCATCCCACAACTTGACTGTCTTGTCATCACTACCGGAGACAATATGCTTGCCATCCGGGCTAAAGGCAGCACACATGACGGGACCCTTGTGATTACGCAAAGCCATCACTTGTGCTCCAGTTGAGGCATCCCACACTCGGGCCACTCTACGCTCCATCTCGCCTGAGACGATGCGCCTCCCGTCCGGACTGAAAGCAACCGAGAACGGATAAAATCTGTGGCCTCGTATAGTCCTGACCAACTCGCCAGTCTGAGCATCCCACAACTTGATGGTGGAATCCTCACTGCTGCATGAGACCATTTGCTTGCCGTCTGGACTATATACTATTGACCAAGTCAATGCAGCGTGCCCATGGAATTTGGCTGATTCGCGGTCTATCATCATATCCCATATCCTAACCGTGCCGTCCCAACTGCCGGATATGAGCTGCTTGCCGTCCGGGCTAAACGACACGTCACGCACCTCCCAATCGTGACCCCGGAATGTTTTGAGCTCTTTTCCGGTTTCTGCGTCCCAGATTCTGACCGTATTATCACCCCCACCAGAAGCAATAGTTTTCCCGTCCGTACTGAAAGTAACTGACAGGACGGGGCCGTCGTGGCCGTGAATGGTAATTAGTAAGGCCCCAGTTTTTGCATCCCATAATTTGATAGTTTTGTCGCCACTGCCTGAGACAATTCTCGTACCGTCTGGACTGAATGCAACTGACACAACGCCATCTTCATGACCTTGGAGTGTCATTACCTCGGCGCCGTTCAGGGCATCCCATAACTTGATTGTCTTGTCATCACTGCCCGAGACAATGCGCTTCCCATCAGGGCTGAAAGCCACTGACGCAAGACTGTCTTGATGCCCGTCGAGTGTATCTATCTCGGTACCGGTTTCAGCATCCCATAGCTTGACTGTCTTATCAAAGCTGCCCGAGACTACCTTTTTGCCATCCGGGCTAAAAGCTATAGTAAGAACCGAACCTCGATGCCCTCGGAGTGTCGTCACCTCGGTGCCACTTCGAGCATCGTACAACTTGATCATCCTGTCATCACCACACGACGCAATCCGCTTGCCATCCGCGCTGATGGCCAGTGCCTGCATTCTGCTCTCGTGACCTCGAAGTGTCATGAGCTCATCACCAGTCGCCAGATCCCATACCTTGATTGTATTGTCGTTGAACCCAGCAGTAATGATACGGCTTCCATTGGAACTCAAAATTGTGGCTTTGAGAAAGTCGTGATGTGTATTCAGACTCCTAATAGACTCATCATGGATGTAATTGAGGCGGTTCCATTCCCAGCCACGAAGGTCATTAGGGCAGGTGGCTAATAGCTCACGGACACGGCGGATATTGCCTTCCCGATACGACGCATCAGCTAACTGAATGCTATTTGCATAAAGGGAACGGCGCAAGTCTTCGGCTTTTGTCTCAGCTATATTTTTTTGTTCTTGTGCGACTTTTTCTGCATTCTGAGCCTGAGAACGAGCGATAACCTCTGATTTGCGCGCCTGCTCAGCCCTGAAATACATCGCGGTACTTATGACTAAACCCAATACTATCGCTGCCGCGACAAGGACAACAGTTGCAACCGAGCCGGCGTGTCTTCGCACAAACTTCTTGACGCGATAGATAGCCGTCTCCGGCCCGGCGAGCAATGGATTGCCATTAAGGTAATTTTGAATATCATCTGCTAATTCTGACGCCGAGCGATACCGCCGAACACGTTCCTTTCGCATCGCCTTTAACGGTATCCATTCAAGCTCTCTATGCAAACGCCTCGCTAAAGGCACTACCTGGGTCCTACGCCTTTCAGCGATTTTTTGGGCTTCATCGCCTAACTTAGAAAGAGCAGTGCTCGGATTAGGCGGGTCAACCTCCTGGATTACCCTTTGAATCTCCGCAAAACCGACCTTCTCAAATGACTCCCGTCCAAAAGGTAGAACGCCCGCCAGCAATTGATAAAGAACCACACCTAATGAATAAATATCCGACCGGGTATCAATATCCTGCGTAGCTAAATCTGTCTGCTCAGGACTCATATACTCAGGCGTGCCCAATAACTGTCCTTGCTGCGTAAATAGCGTCTGCTCAGTCAATTGCTGAGTAACGGCCTTGGCTATCCCAAAATCAATAATCTTTGGCACCGCCCTATCACCCTCAACAGTCACTAAGATATTCGATGGCTTGATATCCCTGTGTATGATTCCTTTCTGGTGGGCATATTGAACTCCTTCACAGGCCTGCCTAAATAGCTTCAGCCGGTCTTCAATACTGGTCTTATGCTGGTCGCAGTATTCGGTGATGGATTGACCCTTTACATATTCCATCACAAAGTAAGGCCTGCCGGCCTCGGTTGTTCCCGCATCATAAACGCGGGCGATATTGGGATGGTCTAATAGGGCCAGCATCTGCTTTTCGGCCTCGAAGCGGGCAATGACCTGTTTTGTATCCATACCGAGCTTGACGATTTTTAGCGCTGCTCTTCGGCGGATTGGCTCTTGCTGCTCAGCAAGATACACCAATCCCATCCCGCCTTCGCCGATTAGTTCCAGCAGCTTATACCGCCCGATTGTCGTGCCTGGCCCTTCAATCCGAGGGCTTTCGAGGGTAACATCGGCATCCTCTTTACCCATTACCCCCTTCATTAGACATTTGGGGCATAGACCTTCGGGGGCATCGGTAGGCATCTGTGCACCGCATTTTAGACAACGATTTTCTTTAGCCATAATAACTTCTCCTTTCTTGGTTTCCGTTGTTTCCGCGTGTTAATAAGGAAAACCAGCAGAAAAGTTACAGGAAATCTATAAATTTTTTGGCTTGAACGAAACCAATGAATATCAGAAAAAGGTTTTACCGGCTTTATCAACAAAAGCCCTTAATCGGCCAGGGCAGCATATAATTCGCAAATCTCTTCTTCAATTTGTTCCGGCGTGGTAACGGTCTGCGCAATCTGTTCCCGCACAAATTCACCGTATCGCTGCCTGAGCCGATGCACAGTGACCCTAACGGCTCCTTCGGTCATATTTAACCTGGCGGCTGCATCACGATAAGGAATAGAATCTTGCTCCGCAGTAAGGTATGTCTTCAGATAGTCAAACAGTTCTATTTTGTTGGCGGTTACATATTCGGCCTTTAACCGGGCCATTGCCTGTTTCAAAACCTCCAGTGCCCAATATCTTTCAAAGAGTTTTTCAGGCAAAAGATTATTAGCCGGCTCACGACTATATCGGGTTTCGCCGTCCTCAATATCCAGAGAGAGAACTTTTCTTTCGCCGCCGCGTTTTTGAGCTTGCGAACGGTCCCATTCATCGGCAAGAAAATGTTTCAGCGAGGCAAGTAAGAAAGACCTAAACTTTCCCTGTTTCGGGTCGGCTTTCCCTATACCTTGCCTCTCCAATAAGCTGGCAAAGAATGCCTGCGTATAATCCTCCGCCTGTTCTCTGTCACATCCCCATCTGCGAAGATACGCATAAAGCGGATACCAGTATGTCTGGCATAATGTGCTCAGTGCCCGTGTGTAGTCGGGCGATGATATATTCCCTGCTGCCAGCACCATACTCCAGTGTGTGGTCGTGAACCTGGATTCACCTTGAGTAGAGTTTCTTTGCTCTCTATCTGACATTTGCCACGATTAGAACTCTTGCAGCAGTTGAAGTAACTTTCGGTCGAGCTTATGGCCATTAAAGTCTTCATATTCGACATCCGCTCGGTCGGAGTCGATTATGCCGAACGCTCCGCGGAAATTCCACAGCGCCAGCCCGATGCCATACCCGGTTAGTATCTCTAAAACATCGCGCAGCCAGGCGAGGACAACTTTATGCGGCGTCTTGTTGAAAGTGCCGCCTTCGCCGCAGTGGATGCCGACTCCCTTTTTAGCCAAATCGGCCCACCGCTGGTAATGCTGCTCTAAGCGTTTGCGGTCCCAATCCTGGCCTGGCCAGGTTGGCTCAGGGTATTTCTCGCCTCCTACCCAGGAGGCCTTATAGTGGCTGATAAACATCGGCTGATATGCCCGACAGCTCTGTGCGATTCCGAGGTCAGCTAATTCCGGCAGCGGGTCATTCGCCCAGTTCAAACCATCGGCAATAATGATGCGGTCAGGGCTTACTTTGCGAATGGCTGACACCGCTGCCCGCACCACACGCTCGTGGTCGGCACGACTCATCCGCTCACTCTCGTTAGGCGGCTCATTTATAAGATTGAAACTGAGCTTATCCTTCGAAATACCTTTATATCGTTTTGCGAGCATTTGCCAGTGAAAGCAAAAGGCATCGAGCGCTTTTTGGTCTTTCCAGAGACTAAATGGCTCGGTGAATTCTCTGTTGACCGAATACCCCGGCCCGCGGTGAAAGTTGATATCCACGTGCAGGCGGTATTTATTGCCAAGCTCGATAGCTCTGTCAAGCTTTTCGAGCATAGATTCGTTAATTTTGTAGTCGTCGCCGTTTTCAATCCACAGGCGGTAACAGGCCGGCAGCCGGACAAAATCGAAGCCGAAATCGCGTATCCAGCGGAAGTCATCCTCCGACCAATCTCCTCTGCTTCGCATCGTGAACATATCCAGCAGGTTAAAGCCGCGCCAGCGGGGAATTGCCGTTTGTGCGAGCGGTTGTTTTGGTTTTTCTTGATTTTTGGGCTCTTGTGCGTAGGCAGGTAGTGCTGCTGCCACCGCTCCGCCGGTTACCATTTTTAGAAATTCGCGTCGATTGTTTTTCATAGATTTATCTGGCTCCCTAAACAGTTCAAACGATAGAACATTGACTGATCGGCATTGTAAACGGTAAATAGTAAGTAGTAAATAAAAAATGGGCGACCAAAGTGGGATGGGAAGGGAGCATCGTGTACGTACCCCTGCGGATTACCGCAGCGGCTTTGGCATAAGAAGGAATTAAAATTCCTTGCGGCCTGGCGAGGGCAACCTTAAAATGCATGTTTTAATCGGAAGTGAGGAAAGTATGTTATGTTAGCCAGGTTGCACAGTATCGCACTTGAAGGGATTGAAGGGATAATCTGTGAAGTCGAAGTGGACGTTGCTCGCGGCGGATTCGAGAAGTCCCTCATCGTCGGCCTGCCGGATGCGGCGGTGAAAGAAAGCACCGAGCGGGTAAAAAGTGCCATTATCAACTCCGGCTATAAGTATCCTAAAACCCAATCACTGGTAAACCTTGCTCCTGCAGATACCAAAAAAGAAGGTCCCGCCTTTGATCTGCCGATTGCCTTAGGGATGCTGCTCGGCTCAGGAGTTTTTGCAAGTTCGGTTTTGAAAAATTACGTAATTGTCGGCGAAATGGCCCTCGATGGCAGGGTCAGACCCGTCAATGGCGTTTTAAGTATGGCTATGACAGCGGCAACGAACGGGTTTAAGGGCATAATCGTGCCCTTGGAAAACGCCCGCGAAGCCGCTGTTGTAAGTGACATCGAAGTATATGGGGTCGGTTCTCTGGCGCAGGTTGTAGGATTCCTGACCGGCCAGTTAGCCCTTGAAACCACTACTATCGATATTGAAGAGATTTTCAATACTGAGAGTCAATATGATATTGATTTCGCCGATGTGAAAAACCAGGAGAGCGTCAAGCGAGCACTGACTGTTGCTGCTGCCGGCGGACATAATATTCTGATGATTGGCCCTCCGGGAGCGGGTAAGACTATGCTTGCCCAGAGGTTGGCAACTATTCTGCCGCCTTTAAGTTTGCAGGAGTCGCTTGAAACAACCCGCATATATTCCTCAGTAGGCCTGTTAGGTAAAGGCAAGGCCTTGTTGGCCACGCGGCCGGTCCGTATGCCGCACCACACGGCAAGCAGCCCCGCCCTTATTGGCGGGGGGACGAACGCCCGACCCGGAGAACTGTCACTGGCCCATCACGGGATATTATTTCTCGATGAGTTTGCGGAATTTCCGCGACATATTTTAGAGATGATTCGCCAGCCCCTTGAAGACGGTGCCATAACTGTTGCTCGCGCCAAACGGACTATTACCTACCCGGCGGAATTTATGCTTGTAGCCGCCCTCAACCCCTGCCCGTGCGGCTATTATGGCACGGATGCAAGGAGGTGCAGGTGCACACCGAATCAAATCGAGCGATACTTATCAAAAATATCCGGGCCTCTGGTGGATAGAATTGACATCCATGTTGAGGCGCCTGCGATAAGCTTCACGAAATTGCGCTCAAGAGCAGGCCAGCTTGACTCAGCGACAATGAGACAGGATGTCATCGCGGGAAGAGCCGTTCAGGCGAAGCGCTTCGGCGACAGAGCAGCGATGACCAATGCAAGAATGACCCACAAACAGGTTGAGAAATTCTGCCAGCTCGATTCAGCAGGCGAAATGATACTCAAGCAGGCGATGATAGAGTTCGGCCTGAGTGCCCGCGCCCACGATAAAATCTGCAAAGTCGCACGCACAATAGCTGATTTGGCCGGAGCAGAAACAATTGCCCCTGAACACGTCGCGGAAGCCATAAGTTATCGCAAGTTGGATAGAAAATTATGAACCTAAAAGAAGCGAAGCTCAAACATCAGAGTTGGCGCCACTACTTTTTCCTCAATCCTTATAGAAACGTTGCTTTCACAAAATGTCCCCGGTGTCAAACCAAAACCTTGGTACGGAAGTTTCCACTGGTAATCCACATCGAACCCCGACAAATTTTCATTTTGAATAAACAATGCCGTTACTGTACGAGGTGCGACTTAATCATCGCTCGTAAATCTGAAATAGAAACATTGATGACCGTTTGTTTTGAAGAAAAAAATCCTGAAATTGTCGGCAATGACTATCTGATTATGAGTACCCTGGAAAAGCGCACTTGGCGAGCCAGAAATAGCTTTGACAATGATGTGGATACCCTCGAACGTACGTATGTATTCAAAGGGGTTTGGGATTTTGAGCTGGTCTGCCGAGGCTGGTATCCAACAAAGCAACAATGACCGAATTTGAACTAAGCGTGGGTGTCCGAAAGGAGAAAATTTACGCCTAAAACGGATGAAGATAACAAAAGCACAACTCAAGCAGCTAACAGATACGAAATCGTGGAAACGAGGCGAAGGCTATCACCGCAACGGAAACGTCGTTTCTTTGCTCGAAGACAAAGACATAATTATCGGTAAGGTTAGCGGCACGCGCGATTATAAGGTGAAGCTATGGGTGGAAGACGGCGAACTGGACGGAACCTGCACTTGCCCTATGGGAGAGGCGGGAGTATTTTGCAAACATTGCGTGGCTCTGGGCCTGACATATCTTGAGGGTAGCGTAGCCCCCCCAGATGAAAATTCTTCCGAACGAAAAGTTAAGAAATCCAAACCGGCAATTACATTGGGTGATGTCCGTAGATATCTATCACAACAGGAAAAAGATGTATTGGTTGAGATTATTGCAGAACAGTTGACAAAAGATGACCAATTACGAAACAAATTGATGATGAAGACCGCCAGGTTCAATCAAAAAGGTGTGGATTTGGCGGCTTTCAAACATGCAATCAATCAGGCCACCGATACAAGCGGTTTTGTGGATTATTATTCGGCTCATGATTTTGCCAGGGGTATAGACAATGTAGTTGACAGCGTAAAGGAGCTTTTAGCCGATGGATTTGCTAATGAAGTTATTGAATTGGCGGAGCACACCCTGAGCCGGGTTGAGGAAGCTTTAGGTGATATGGATGATTCGGATGGGAATATGGGCGACATCCTTGAGCGGCTGCAAGAGATTCATCATAAAGCATGCGTAAAAGCCAGGCCCGACCCCGAGGCTTTAGCCAAACGGCTGTTTGAATGGGAACTGGCTACGGATTGGGACACATTTTCCGATGCCGCTGAAACCTATGCTGATGTTTTGGGCGAGAAAGGCCTGGCAGTTTACAGGAAGCTGGCCGAGGCCGAATGGGCAAAGCTCCCGGCACTTGGCCCCGAGCAAGCAAAAAGAGGTTACGACCACGATAGATTTCGGATAACGTCTATTATGGAGTCACTTGCTTGTGTTGATGGTGATGTGGAATCGCTGGTGGCCGTCAAATGTAAAGACCTTAGCAGCGCGTATCATTTCCTCGTAATCGCTCAAACATACAAAGATGCCGGGAAATCGGATAAAGCTCTGGAATGGGCTGAAAAGGGCTTAAAGGCATTTCCCAAAAATACAGATAGCCGCTTACGTGAATTTCTTGCCAATGAATACCATCAGCGGAAACGTCATGACGAGGCGATGCAGCTTATCTGGGCGAATTTTATAGAGCGTCCGCATCTGGAAGAATACAAGAGACTTAAAGAACATGCAGAGCGTATCAAAGAATGGCCGAGATGGCGAGAGCAAGCACTGAGACATATTCGAGCGATAATTGCCGATGCTAAAAGACACAAGCCTCAAACTTACAGATATTGGGCTAATGACCAAGACCATTCATTGCTTGTAGAGATATTTATCTGGGAGAAAGATATAGAGGCTGCCTGGCAGGAGGCTCAGACAGGTGGTTGCAGCAATCATCTCTGGATGAAGCTGGCAAAGCTGCGAGAAAAAAAGCATCCGACTGATGCGGTTGAGGTTTATAGGACACAAGTTGAGCCGATTGTCCAGCGAACTAATAACCAGGCGTATATCGAGGCGATACGCCTGATTAAAAAGGTCGGGGGGCTTATGAAACAATTAGGCCAGGATAAAGAATTTGCCGAATACATATCTTCTTTGAGGATTAAATACGGAGCCAAAAGGAATTTTATAAAATTGTTAAACAGAATAAGATAAAAAGCTATTTTGAACTTTGAGATTAGAATAAGGGACATTGATGAAGCAGTGGTGGCATTTAGATGTTGAATATGCAATAAAAGCTCTGGGGAGCGATTTATCTTCCGGTCTATCCTCGCAGGAAGCATCAACGAGATTAAACAAGTACGGCCCGAACCAACTAAAGGAGGCAAAGAAGTATTCTGCATTAAGCATTCTTTTTGGACAGTTTGAGGATTTTATCATCTGGGTTCTAATCGGCGCAGCAGTAGTATCCGGTTTTTTACAAGAATGGGTCGATGCCTTAGCCATAATTGCCATTGTTATTTTGAATGCTGTTCTGGGGTTTATCCAGGAGTACCGCGCTGAAAAGTCCCTGGCTGCCTTAAAGAAATTGTCCTCGCCCACATCCAAAGTCATCCGTGATGGAAGACGCGAAGTTATTGCCTCAGCCCAATTAGTCCCCGGAGATATAATTGAATTAGAAGCAGGTGACAACGTCCCTGCGGATGGCAGGGTTACCTGGCTCACCTCTAATTTTGGGGCGCAGGAAGCAAGCTTAACGGGGGAATCAGCTCCGGTGATGAAAACTGTACTTGCTCTGGAAGAAAAGGACATTCTTTTAGGCGACAGAGCAAATATGGTTTATATGGGCACCTCTGTTTCTTCCGGAAAGGCCAGAGCGGCAGTAACGGAAACAGGGATGGCCACCGAGCTGGGTAAGATTGCTGGTATGATTCAACAAATCGAGCGAGAGTCCACACCCCTGCAGAAAAAATTAGAGCAGTTCGGTAAATGGATTGTATATCTGTGTTTCGTCCTTGTGGGAATAATATTTTTGCTGGGGTGGCTGCGCGGGGGAAAGATTATCGATGTTTTCCTGACCGCCGTAAGCTTGGCTGTTGCTGCCATTCCGGAGGGGCTTCCCGCGGTGGTGACCATTGCTCTGGCGCTGGGTGTGCAGAGGATGGTTAAACGCCATGCGCTTATCAGGAAACTGCCCTCGGTAGAAACATTAGGCTGCGCCACGGTTATATGTTCCGATAAGACAGGGACATTAACCAAAAATGAAATGACGGTCCAGGCAATTTTCGCAGGGGGACAATTATTTAAAATAACCGGCATAGGATATGCCCCTAAAGGGGATTTTCTTCTTGATGGGAAAGCAGTAAACCCCGGTGATTATCCGCAGTTAAATAATGCTTTGAGTTCAGGCGTATTATGCAACGGCGCAGAACTGATAGAGGATAAAGGCAATTACAGGATAGTAGGCGACCCCACGGAAGGGGCTATTTTGACCGCGGCTGGAAAGGCAGGTATCTGGAAAGAGAAGCAAGAGAAGAAGTTTTCTTTTGTTGAGGAGATACCATTTGACCCTGACCGTAAAAAAATGACTATCATCCGGTGCCACGGTGATAAGCTTATTGCCTTCGTTAAAGGCGCACCAGATATCTTGCTGGAGGACTGCGTTAACATAGAGATAAAAGGTGCGACCAGAAGTTTAACTAAAGAGGATAAAGAGGGCATCTTAAAGGTAAACGATGACTTAACGGAACAGGCAATGCGGGTTTTAGCAGTTGCCTATCGCCAGTTAGATAGTAACGTTGACAAGTATCATGCCCAGTTAATTGAGAAGGAGCTTACCTTTGTAGGATTGATTGCTATGATTGACCCGCCCAGAGAGGAAG
>Ga0315280_10008309_pt1 | contig 13599 bp, 11 predicted proteins | sample YL17G06_40_MG_FD_203697 | JGI IMG/M metagenome (GOLD analysis project Ga0315280, IMG submission 203697) | Sediment microbial communities from Yellowstone Lake, YNP, Wyoming, USA - YL17G06_40 | ecosystem: Environmental > Aquatic > Freshwater > Lake > Sediment | place: USA: Wyoming | collected...
GGCAAAATTGTCGCTGAAGGCAAACCGCAGGAATTGAAGGAAAAGTTTGGAAGTCCAAACCTGGAAGAAGTTTTTGCAAAGGTGGTTGGTTTTGCTTAAAGGTTTTGGAACTCTCCTCCTGAAAGAACTTAAAGAACTGATCAGAGACCCGAAAATACTGTTAGGTTTCGTGATTGTCCCGTTAATCATGTTTCCAGTACTTGGCTACGTCATGAATCTTTCAATGCAGACAGCCCAACAAAGCGCTTCCAACGCCGCGGTGCTTGTGCTGAACCGTGATTCAGGAAACAATTCCACACAATTCATCACTTTTCTCAATTCTTCAATGAAAGCCATCATTGTCAATGTTCCAACCGTGGAAGACGCAGTTGCTCTTATGTCCAATTACAGCGCAACCGGCATAATAATAATCCCAGCCGACTTCAGCCAAAACGTTACCGCAAGAATCCCTGTAGACGTGAAATTCTACGCTGTCTTTTCTGGTTCTGGATTGTTTGAAGGCATAGGCTCTTCAATCGTTGACCAGCTGGTTGAGAATTTCAACAGAAACGTGGCTCCAAACCTGCTGGTTCCAGAACAATCTGTCATTGTCAAAGGCAAAATAGTTGAAAACATGGATCCACGCATTCTTTCAAGCCTTGTGCTTTCACAGGCATTTGCATTGCCTATCACCATGATTATTCTGCTGACCTACTCCATGCAGATAGCAGCGACCTCCGTAGCCATGGAGAAAGAAGAGAAGACGTTGGAAACTCTGCTGACTCTGCCTATAGACCGCTTCGCCATTCTCGCCGGGAAACTGTCGGGCTCAATCATCGTTGCAGGCGTTGGCGCAATAGCCTACATGTTCGGGTTCAACTACTACATAGGTTCTTTCACATCCTCGATCGCAGCAGGACCGTCCGTTGATCTGGTCTCACTAGGGTTGGTTCCTTCGCTTTTCGGCTACTTGCTTCTAGGAGTATCTCTTTTCGTCACCTTACTTTCGGCTTTGGCGCTGGCAGTCATTCTTTCTGCATTCGCACAAGACGTGAGAAGCGCCCAGTCCTTGGTAAGCTACGTTTACCCGTTTCTGTTCGTTCCAGCGCTCGCTTTAATGTACCTCGACATCAACGTGTTACCGTTTTGGCTCAAGGCCGTTTTCTATGCAATTCCTTTCAGCCAACCTATCATAGCCTCTAAAGCGGTCACGATGGGAGACTATTTGACCGCTGGCTTGGGCATAATCTACGTTACAGCTTTTACCCTCGTAATCATGTATGCGGCTTCGCGACTGTTTGCAACAGAGAAAATTCTGACGGTAAAACTGAGATTCAGAGGACTGAGGAAGAGTCAAACAGCGTCTGCTGAATAGTCGCCGAAGATGCTGGTTTTTGAGGGCAAATGGAAAAGTCTTTAGTATCGTAAGGGCTATTTAGGCTTAGGGATGTGTTGTTTGGTTTCCCTTAGAGCTTTGGCGCCTTCCCTGACGCGGATCACCGTAGCGGCTTCTGTTGGAGCAGCATTGCATATTGGTCAAGGCAACTGTGACTTGATAGACGAGAAGGCTGTCCAATTTTCAAGGGCTATTCTGGCTCAGACGGATGTGGAGGGCGAAGTGATTGCGTGTGAAGGACCCAAGGACAATGCGCCTGCTTTCTTACGCAGGGAGAAGGTTGGAACCGGGAAGGGTCCGAAGGTCGAGTTTGTGGTTGATCCTGTTGACGGTACGACTGCCGCTTCCAAAGGCAGGAAAGACGCTATTTCTGCTCTTGCATGTGCGCCGTCTGGCTGTTTTCAAGTCCTTCCAGACGACGGATACTATTTCAAAGTGGCAACGGATCGCCATTCGATAGGAAAAATCTCGCTTGAAATGTCAGTCGAGGAAATCGTACAAACAGTCGCACACGAAAAAGGTCTACGTCTTCAAAACTTCACCGTGATAATGTTGGAAAGAGACAGACATCAGAGTATCTTGAAACAACTGAGAAAAATGGGCGTAAGAATAATCCTGATTCCAGACGGCGACATCGCGGGCGCAGTTGTCACCTGCAGACCTGGTTCAGGCATCGATCTTCTTCTAGGAGCAGGAGCCGGTCCTGAGGCAACGATCGCCGCCACCGCAATAAAATGCCTAGGCGGCACCATGCTTGTCAAAGTCTGGAAAGACGACAAAGACGATCCGAAACGAATAGACAGACTCGCACTGGAAGGAGTTGACGTGAGCAAAACCTATTGCGAAAACGAGTTGGCCAAAGGCAACGAACTGGCCTTTGTCGCATCTGGCGTCACCAAAGGAGAACTGCTAGACGGCGTACGTTTCATTCCTGAAGGCGCAGTCGTCAACTCCATATGCATGCGGTTGCCGAGCGGAACAGTTGAAAGATCCGAAACAACTTTACGGTTTAAGGGGCATCCAGTTTACAAACAGTTCCTGCCATGACGGTTCAGAACATGGAAGAACGAAAAGCGAAAGAGCAGACGACAACTCTGCCTTGCGGATGCAGATATCAGGACAAGGGCTTCATGGTGGTCCGGGTTCACGAATGCGATTATCACAAACAGAGGCGTTCGAGAAAACGGCCTTACCGCCCTAAAGCAGAATGCGTAAGACCCTAGACTTTTTTTCCCCTTTTTGACATTTGCTCGCTTAGAGGTTTCATCAGCGCGCGCTAGGCAGAAAACGTTCTTTGACGAATCGAAACTCATCGTGGTGGGGCTGCCCGGATTTGAACCGGAGTCTAGAGAGCCCAAGTCTCCAAGCCTAGACCAAACTAGCCGACAGCCCCAATTCTTTGACAGCTGAAGCCATGTTGGTGGTATTGTTTAAGGCTTTTGTTCAACTTAAAAAGGATTGGCTACCTGACATCCGTCGACCAATAAAGTCGCTGTAGTGTTCAGACACCTTGAGCTTCAGTTTTGCGTTTTGCCGATTATGTCTAAGTTGATGATGAAGGTTTTGTTGGCTTTGTCGAGGAAAATGCTTCCCACAATCTTGCTCCCAAGTAAACTAGAACCAACGACGAGACGGCGAATATCAGTATGTTCAATGCCAGTCCTACCCAGAGTATTCGCGGCGCACTAGTTTCTGGAGTCGATGATAGCTGAGAGAACATCGTGTCCAAGTTCGTTGTTGGTCTTTGGGTTTGCAGCGGGATTTCTATCATTTCGAATGGGTAGCCAAAATATCTCACGTCTATAATTGTAGGGATTTTCCTCACGATTACCTCGGTTCTCGCGACTGTTGATGTCGAAGCGTAGGACGAAAAGAGTAAAAACACCAACAACAAGAGGATGATGAGCAACTCTTTCGTGTTAATGTACCAACCGATTTCGTCACGAATTATACTAGCAGTTTTCTTGACCTTTGAACGTTCAAGAACGGCCAGCACGATTATTATGACTGCTGCTATCGCGGCGCCAATAGTGAGTTGTGACATGAGCGGATTGTAGAGAGTGGCAAGAACACGCATAACAGAGAGTGCAGCGGTTTGGATGTGTCCTTCCAGGTCTTCAGTCTTGACCCACCCAAGTGTCAAAGTCGATGTGGAGTTGTCATATTCCGTGTGTATCCACCCAGGCGCCCTGCCCAAGAGTTTCTCATTGTAGAAAAGTGGAGATGAACCGAGCATCGTGCTAGATTTGACTCTCACAGTGTCATTTATTGCAGGATCAATACCCCAAAAATCCCTCTCAAAAATGTCAGTCTGAACTGGGTTCCTAAAAGCTTCTTGATCCGAGCCGCCAACTTCAATGGGTTCTGTTTCCACTGCCACTCCTAGATCTTGTGCTGCCTTTATCACAATCTGATCCAATCTCATTCCTTTGTCATCTGCTAGTGTTTCTGAGACTGTCAAGAGATCATGGCCGATGCAGTCAAGGTTGATCACCGCGTCGATGTTCTTCATATCCAAATTGTGTCTCTTTATGTAGTCTATTGACCCGATGAATCCCAGTTCCTCGCCTGTGAAAGCTATGAAAACAAGGGTTTGGTCCGGAGTATACATCCCTGTCTGGGCGGCTTGTTTGAATATTCGGGCCAACTCAATCACCCCTGCCGTACCGGCCCCGTTATCGCAGAACCCGGCGTCCATGACGGTGTCATAGTGTCCCGAAATTATGACATATCTATCTGAGTTGGTTTTTCCTTTCAGCTTTCCAACAACGTTGCTATGTGTTCCGTTTTGGATCACGGCTGGGATTCTTATGCTTGCACGGACATTTGTGCTGTTCACCTTCTGACGAATCAACATGCCGTCACCATAGTTCACCCAACCCACAGGGACTCCAAGATTCCAGAAGGCGGTTCCTGATGCTGATTCAAAGAACGGCGGTGTGAAATTCATCCAGTCATACCACCAAGTGTAGACGAGAGCCGCAGGTCTCTGTGACTCTATTTTTCGCAGAAGCTTGTCGCGCCACTCGTCATACCAGTTGGCTTCTCTTCCAACCAGGACAATCTTTCCTGTCGTATTGATGTCGTTCCATCTGACAGTCACACCATATGGCATTATTTGTTGCCGGAAGTTTCCATACATGAGGCCATCGGGCAAGGGCAGGATAGAAATATCGGCAAACGTCCCGTTTGCAGGTGTGGGCCAACTGAAGTGCTCGCATTCGAACGATTTAACGGCTATTTGATCATCTGTAGTGTTTGGATCACCGTCTTCGTCTAGGGCGAGAATGGGTTGGCTAGGCAGGTTCCAGGTTGTGAACTGAAATGACTCTAGACTGGTTTCAAGTCCGATGCTTTCAAACTGGCTTCTTATCCAGTCTGCAGTTCGATTGGCATTGGGCGAGCCCGTTGAACGAAAGGCGTAGTCTGAGAGGTTGTGATCTAACGCGATTTTTTCAAGTTCAAGATCATAGTTATACGCGTTCGTCCCATTTACTAAAGACACTACCTGCGATTCGCGATCCGACAAATGCGGGTATTGCAAATCTGCCCCAGTGATAAGCTGGCCTAACATCAAAGGCGGTAGCGCACAAAAGATAAGAATTACAGCAAACACTAACTTCTTTGACATCGTCCTCAAGGTAGTGAAATGCTTCCAACATTTATGCTTAACGAAATAGATCTAAGGAAGCACGAGATTGAAAAAGTGTGGGTCTATCTATATTTCTTGATGCCGCACTGAAGAATCTTCGGACACACAAGGCAGTCGTCCGGTATGGTCATGTCGTATGATATGGCATCTACATAGCCAGAGTAGTGGGCGCATTTTGCAGGGGAGTCAAAAACCTTGCCGTATTCGGTTGCTTTCACATTTACAACCTTGAGATTTTCGACTTGTATGTCTATTTTTGACATGCAATGTGGGCACGCGTAAAACGTTTTTCTAGGCGTTGTGGATGGGTCTGTGAGGATGGTTGGCCTTTCGAACGATTTGCGACATCCATTGTAAGGGCATTTTAGCTTTGGCCCGCTATGGAGGTGTAATGAGGACATTTTCATTTCTTCACAGACCTCTGCTATATATCGTTAATATTAATATTTAATAAATCTTGCTGTGTACATGTCCAACAGAAATACACGTAAGAAGATCTGAGGAGCCTCGGCCGGGCTTTGAACCCGGGGCCTGCGGTTTACGAGACCGCCGCTCTACCGAGCTGAGCTACCGAGGCACGTGCGTTTACTAGTGAGGGGAACCCTTATTTTTAAGATGTTCGGAAATAGCCCTTGGAGGAGCTCCCTATGGAAAATTCAAAGATATTGAAAGCAGTTCTGGAAAGAACATCCATACGTAATTTCGAGAAACGCAAGAAAATTCCAGAAGAGCTTTTGAGAAAAATCTTAGTTGCCGGCATCAGAGCGCCGTCTGCAGGCAACATTCAGCCTCGAACATTCATAATAGCCAAAGATGAGGCTGTGAGAAAGCGGTTGTACGAACTCTGTGAGGATCAAGCATTTATGAATGATGCCCCTGTTTGGATTGTAGTATGTGTTGATCTTCACCGTCACCTGAAGGCTGCACGAGTAACTGGCGTAGAATACGATTACACAGGTATTCTTCCATACACTATGAGCGTCTTGGACGTTGCATTGTCACTTGAAAACATGACCATAGCTGTTGAAAGCTTGGGGTTGGGTAGCGTGATGATAGGATCGATAATTGAGCACCCTGAAGAAACGAGAATGATTTTGAAGCTGCCTGAACACTGCCTCGCACTCTGTATACTATGCATTGGATATCCGAAGAGAAAGCCTGAAACGAGGGAGAAATGGAACTACGAGATAATAGTCTGCGAAGATGCTTACAGGGACATACAAGCGAATGATGTCCTAGAATATTGGAAGAAGATTGTGCTGAGTGATTTGAAGCGGGGCGGCAAGATAGTCTCGCCAGAAATTGTTGAAAGATTCCTCAAAGAACGGAACTATGGGAAATCCTATTCAAACCACTACAAAGAAGATTTCATAAAAACTACAAACTCGAGATTAACGGAATTTCTCAAGAAGCAGGGATTCCTCAAGAACTGAAGGTTACGGTGGCGATTCGAATTGAGAAGAGCTGAGAGACTTGGGGAGCGTCGGATAATAGAAATCATACAGGAGCACCTAGATCAGATGCCTAGGATGCCCGTGCCTTTCGGTGATGACGTGTCTGCCTGTGAATTGGCAGGTGGCAATCTTGTTGTCTTGAAGACCGATATGCTTGTGGATAAGACTGATGTTCCAAAGGGCATGTCTCTTTGGCAAGCTGCTCGCAAGGCCATCGTCATGAACATCAGCGATTTCGCAGCAAAAGGCGTCAAACCCATAGCAATGCTTGTCTCTCTCGGCTTGCCTAAGAATCTGACCGAAAAAGACATAGAAGAAATAGGGGAAGGCTTGAACGCTGGGGCTCGCGAATATGGTGCATATGTAATCGGTGGAGACACGGGCGAGTCCTCAGACCTCGTAGTCGCCATTTCACTTTTTGGCATGGCCAAGAAAAACAAGCTGATGCTCCGCAGAGGAGCAGAGTCTGGGGACATTGTCGCGGTGACAGGTGTCTTTGGCAAGACTTCAGCAGGATTGAAAATCCTTGTCGAAAATCTTGAAACTCCGGAAGAGATCAAGAAGGCTCTTGTTGAAGCGGTTCTCATGCCGCATGCACGGCTTAAGGAAGGATTAGCCCTTTGTGAGACAAAAGCCGTAAGTGCAGCGATTGATTCAAGTGACGGCCTGGCTTGGAGTCTTCATGAAATTGCAAGGGCTAGCGAAGTTGGCATATCAATAGAATCATTACCAATAGCAAGAGAGACTGAAAGGTTTGCAGTTGTCAACAAGCTGGACCCAGCAGCATTGGTGCTTCACGGCGGAGAAGAGTACGAGCTTGTACTGACGGTGAAGCCCAAACTATGGAGAAAAGCTGAAAAGGCAGTTGAAAAGACAGGCGGAAAACTTCTCAGAATAGGAAAAGTGACTACTGAAAAAAGCGTTCTACTTGAGACCACTGGAAAGAGGATTCTAATACTGCGAGAAGGGTATGAACACTTCAAGAATTGAAACTTGGTTTTTCTATTTCTTCAAAGTTTCTACCAACGTCACATGCAACACGGCACCTATTCCTCTGCCGACAATTGAGACAAGATAGACAATCTGCAATCCGACAATCAGCCCGAAAAAGCCTATTGTGAAGTCTGAAAGGTATCCACCGATCAGTGAACCTGCAAAGGTGATTACTCCGACAATCAGATTGTACACTGCTATGAAGCTTCCCCTGCTTTCTTGAGGTGAGACGTCAAGGAGATAAGCTGTCGCGGATGCCGCTCCCAGAGCGTTCACAAGCCCCCAAAAGAGACTGACAATTATCAAAGTGTTAATGTCAGGCACTAATGCGTAGGCAAGCGGCACAGTAATGAGGCCAAATCTGAAAAAGATCAACAACGGTCGTCTCCCAACAGAATCAGCCAGCCGTCCCGCCCAGCCCTGAAAGACTATGCTCACTACCGTCTGTCCGACCGATAAAAATGCGAGCTGAAGCATCGATGCATTTAGAACTCTGATTTCAGTTATTGCAAAAAGAGGCCATGAGATAGACATGAAGAACTGAACTACCCCATCCACGTAGCAATACTTCAGAAAACGCGGCGTCCTCCTCGCGTGCGATACAACCTTCAGTATGTCTGAGGTCAAATTCTGTTTTAGGTTGAGTTTCTCACCATTCCTTTTCTCCCTTATTCTAAGGATCACCAGTGAAGACGCAATTCCGCAGAAAGCAGCGACTATCAGCGGTATGAAGAGAATCTGGTGGATCGACCCGCCTATCGAGATCATCAGAATTCCTGATGCCAAAGTTGCCGTCACGCTTCCAACTGCAGACCACAGGTTGATTGACGCGTTTGCTCTTCCCAGCCTAAGCGACGGCACAAGGTCCCCTATTAGCGCGGTCCATGCGGGCGTCGCCATTGAACCTAACAAGGCTTGAACTGCGAGCAACACGATCAGCTGGGTCGCGTTGGTCACAAATATCATTGGAATCCAGAGGGCTGAAAGCACCGTGGTGCCAACCACAATAAAGGGTATTCTGCGTTTGATTCTGTCGCTTAGTCTACCCCAGAAAACCTGCATCAAATTGTTTGAAAGGTTTGTCGAGGATTGAAACCAACCCATATCCGACGATGAGGCTCCAAGCCTCACTGCGTATGCCCCTGTGAATGGGTTAACCATACCACTGCTAAAGGAGTTGACGACTGATCGAGTGTAAAGAGGTTTCAGGTTTGCTTCTTTTTCTGTTTGCTTCGCTTTTTCCTCGGTCGTAATCTTCACGCTGCAAGTTGTACTTAGATTTTCAATTAGAGAGATCAGGCGCCTTAAAAACTCATCGCGGTATGCTTTGCTTTAAGAAATGCTAGATCTCCTGCGTCTGCACCGATCTGACAAAAATGTCTCTCACATGTTCAGTTTTGCGCGAGCCGAGGGAATACTTATATCAGGGCCATTGTGCTCTAATTTCAGTCTCGTTTCTGATTTCAAAATTCTGGGCGGTAATGCGTTCTCTATTTTTTTCTGCCGCTGCGTTTCTTGCTGCCAGATCTTACAACTGTTACCGAGTGTGACTGGTTGAATCTTCGGATTTCAGCATTCGGAAAAGCACGCGCTATCTCTTTTCGCAGATATGCAGTATCTACCTGACCATAAGTCTTGACATCAATAACCTGTTTTTCATCCTCGTCATGACTGACAGCAACACTGTACCCTGCACCAACTTCAATATGCGATGGTTCCACGACGAAAGCCATTTCTTCCGTGTCAACTTCAACATTCTCAGTCTCGGACGCACGCTTGTCTTTTCGTTCAATCATATCAATCACGACCTCAAATTGAGAAGCATAAATTAAAGCGTTGTTAAGTCTAAATCCTGATTGCTATTCTTCTAGTCTCACTCTTTCACTATTTCACATGTGCCGACATCCTGTTGAAAAATCACAAAAGCATCTGGTCAACCCGTAAACTGCAAAAGAGTCCTAACACAATTTTCTCTTGTCCATCATGAAGTTGAGAATTGTTATGCAAGAAGCCGCAAGGTAAGGCTGCTTTCCCAAGCTGACTTTTTCGCCGTACCTCAACGCAAAGCTTTCAACGGTTTTAGGCAAGCCAATGTGATCGCCCAAAACAAAGACTGGGCGGTCGTCCATTTCAACAACTTCTATGTCTTTCCCACCTTCCTCCAACACGAATATTCTCCCACCTTCAGCCTTTTCTTTCAACAATGCTTCAAAACTCGTTTTCTGCAAAGATATGCCCGGATGGTTTCCACCCGACAAAACTTTTCTTATGATGTCTTCCCAGGTTTTCTGATCAGTCCGCACATCATACAGTGTCTGCCCGTCAACCTTCAAATGCAAAGGCGGATTTGGGGGCCCACTCAGTATGGCGTTGAACGCGACGTTTCTCCGCAGCCCATGTGAAAGGAAAAGTGATGCAACAACACATTCATGAACCACGTCCAATCTGCCTGCATCCCGGAGGTTGTCAAAGCTCGAACCAGTGTAACCTTTTCGTGAATACAAGATGAATTCTCGCATCAACAGTCGCCACTTACTGGAAGTTTTTCTGAGAGTTATTGTTTGCTCTTCAACGCGAATCGTGCCCACAAACCGAAAAAACATTACTGCCTTGGTTGCGTGGAGCCTCGGGCGGGATTCGAACCCGCGACCTACAGCTTACAAGGCTATCGCTCTGACCAGCTGAGCTATCGAGGCACTCAGACTTCCAATCCTATTTTGATTGACGAGGCTTGATTTAAGGTTATTTGGTTTTGTGAGTTCATTTGTGCATTTCTGTCGAAGAGGGCATAGAAGGGTTTGACTGCAGTTTTCCTTCAGCTGGTTGGCTTTCCGAAATTGGACGCCAAGATTATAGCATCAAACAAGTCTACTATGTCGTCGTTGTTCAAATCTGCCTTTGGGTTCCAATCTAGACTGGCTGGAACAGATCCAAAGGCACTGGCGAACAAAATGGCATCGTGGACGTCTATTACGTTATCACCGTTTAGGTCTCCAGTTGGACTTATCAGCCTGTAATAACCATCCACTAAATCATACAAGATCACGTTTCCCAGCATATCAATCGGTTGTACGGATGCAAGATGAAGAGGACAATCGACGTAGCCATTCGGAGGCGGCATTTTTGCGATTGAAAACGTGAGGATTGCTGCTGCCAGTTTTCCTTCTGGGTAGTCTGACGCCGTTATGTTTATCGGCGCATAACCTTCACTCAATGCCCGATTTGAATCCATGTACGTATATGCGTATTCTACATAGCCGCCCTCGTTGTCGATCTTCCTCTTGATTCTCCAGATGTTGTCCCAAGAGCTCGGAGGCGTCACTGAGCGAAACAGGTTTTCGATGAAGCTCGTGCACTTGAGAAGAGAACTGTTGAAATACAATTTGAATGAAAGACCGAACAATCCTGTCATGTTGGTGACCGTGACATTGATCCCTATGGTATCATTGATACGTTTTTCCCAAGAGTAATACACGTTGTCTTTTGGATCTACCAGGATCTTGGCAGTATCTACTGAAACATGAAGCAGCGAAACGTCTCCTTTCTCTTTCATGAGAGCAGACTGCTGCAAGAGGCTCATTCCAGCTTCGTCTGTTCGCGCGGTCACATTGTCAAAGAGCGGAATTCCTGTGCAAGCCAACAGAAGCGCGGTAATCATTACCTTTTTAATCGTTCCATTGGGCAACAACGTGGCTCCCAATAAGACGACAGTATAACCTCCAGATATCACTTTCGGAAGAATTTTTCACGTTGTCTTTGTCGCATAGCTCACGCAGCCCGCTAGATGTCGGAGCACCTGCTTTACCAACCAGAGACACTTCCGTGATTTTGACTTAGGAACGATTTGAAGCTCGACAAAAACATGCTCGGAAGCACTAATTCTTTGCTACGTAATCCTTATATCTGCGAGAGGCGCTTCTGAAGTAATTTAGCTACTTACTTGTAGCCATAAAAAGATGCAACTCCTCATCGACCGGTGAGGAGTGAAGGGTGAAAATGAGCACGCTGTAGCGTATGCTCGTGATGACACCATGCATAGACTTAGTAACCTGCACAGAAGTTTCACCGAAACGTCAAACAGACACTGCCGTAAGGTTCGATATGCTACGCCGTCTGGAGAATGGCTTGGCTTGAGTGCTGAAGAAGGGCGCGGCAAGCCGCGAAAGACCCCGGGTAAGCGCATGCAGCCTTAGAACCGGGGATTCCTCAATGGGACTTCCTATCAGGGTTCTTCGGAACCTTGATGCTCCCATTAGGGAGCGGGAACCCCCCGAACGGAAGCATCTTAGTAGGGGGAGGAAAAGAAACCAAAACGGGATTCCCTCAGTAGCAGCGAGCGAAGAGGGAAAAGTCCAAACTGAATCCCGCAGGGAAACTTGTGGGAAATGTGGGGTTATGGGCCCGGCTTCCTCCTCGCCAGTTAAACTGAAGTGGCCTGGAAAGGTCTGCCATAGAGGGTGAAAGCCCCGTAAGGGTAAGCTGGAAGGAGCTGAGCTGGAGTCCCGGAGTACCGTACCCTGGTGTGGGTGCGGAAAGTTGGAAGTCACCAACTCCTAAGACTAAATACAACTCAAGACCGATAGCGCACTAGTACGGTGACGGAAAGATTAAAAGTACCCCGGAAGGGGGGTGAAAAGTGCCTGAAACCAGACGGTTACAGACGTGTGCAGCCCGGAAGGGTAGATCCCTTTCGAAGGAAGCCGTCGTGAGACGGTTGTACGAGAAAGGGGGACTAGGGTGGCACGTTCCGTCTATAAACACGGGCCGGGGAGTTCATAGCTGTGGCAAGCTTAAGGGTTAGAAACCCGTAGGCGTAGGGAAACCAACATGCACGCAACCAGCTTGTCTGGCTAGGTGCGGAGTCTGAAAGGGCTCGGAGTCACAGCTTTGAGACTAGAAACCAGGCGATCTAGCCCTGGGCAGGGCGAAGCTAGGCGAAAGCCTAGTGGAGGCTCGCAAGGGTGCTGACGTGCAAATCGTTCTTCAGACCTGGGGCTAGGGGCTAAAGACCAATCTAGCCTGGTGATATCTAGTTCCCTCCAAAGTGGGTCGCAGCCCAGTGCCGGACGAGGCGGCTGATGGGGTAGAGCACTGATTAGGAAGTAAGGATCCGAAAGGGTCCATTTCTTTTTCAAACTCCGAATCTATCAGCGTCGTAGACTCTGGTAAACGGGTTAGTGGGGGTAAGCTCCACGACCGAGAGGGGGACAACCCAGACTGAGGTTAAGGTCCCCAAATGCTGGCCAAATGTCAAACTAAAGGGCGTCGTCAGCCTCAGACAGCGGGGAGGTAGGCTTAGAAGCAGCCACCCTTCAAAGAAAGCGTAACAGCTCACCCGCCGAGGCTGACGGCCCCGAAAATGGACGGGGCTAAGCCAGCTACCGATACCTCAGGACACAGCAGCGATGTTGTGTTGGTAGGAGGGCGTCCTGACTGGACAGAAGCTGGGCCGTGAGGTCCAGTGGACCGATCAGGATTGCAGATCCCGGTGGTAGTAACAGCTAAGAGGGGTGAGACTCCCCTCCGCCGAAAGGGCCAGGGTTCCCCGGCAACGATCGTCAGCCGGGGGTAAGTCGGTCCTAAGATGTGTCCTAACCGACCATGTCGAAAGGGAATCCGGTTAAAATTCCGGAACCACGAAGGTACGCGCGGCAACGCAAGCTCAACGTCTGACGCTTCGAGGTAGGCTGAGCAAGGCTGTCGCCTTGTTTAACCATATAAGTCTGGGAAGTGCCGTAATGGCGAGAACCAGGTGAAAACGGGAATAGCCGCCCGTTTTAGGGCGGTTCGGCCGATTCTTGGAGCCAGTGAAAAGGGCGTTGAGATGGACCCTTCGTGTCCGTACCTAGAACCGACACAGGTGTCCCAAGGCGAGAAACCTAAGGCGTGTCGGGTATACACTAGTGTGAGGGAACTCGGCAATTTAGCCCCGTACCTTTGGTATAAGGGGTGCCTGCAGTTTCGGCCTTTGGCTGGAACAGCAGGTCGCAGTGACAAAGGGGTCCCGACTGTTTAATAAAAACACAGGAAACCGCAAGCGCGAAAGCGTGTGAACGGTTTCTGAATCCTGGCCAGTACAGGTACCTGAAACCTGGGTCCAACCGGGCCAAGGGCCTGCAAACGCC
>Ga0315280_10008310_pt1 | contig 13599 bp, 16 predicted proteins | sample YL17G06_40_MG_FD_203697 | JGI IMG/M metagenome (GOLD analysis project Ga0315280, IMG submission 203697) | Sediment microbial communities from Yellowstone Lake, YNP, Wyoming, USA - YL17G06_40 | ecosystem: Environmental > Aquatic > Freshwater > Lake > Sediment | place: USA: Wyoming | collected...
TGCTGCCTCTTTCACAATTGATTTCGTGAAGCTGGTCATAGGGAACCGATTCCACATTTCCCACAACAGAACCTATGGATTGCCTCGTTCCGACAGATTGTGAATAGGTGCGCTCGTAACATCTCCACTTCGCGCCCCCGCCGCCGCCCTTGACGTGCTGCTGTTCCCCATTTGAAATAAGAAACCGAGAAGCAGTATTTTGAGCGGCAAATAAAGTACTGATTAGGATCTCCTGTTTTCTTAGTTTGAAAGCTGATTGTTCGGCGTCTTGAAACTCTAATTGGATTTGTCTGGGAATTTTAAACTTATAATTAATCAGAATTCGACGCGAGTGCGACGGCATGAGGAGTTAGAGTAAACCTACGAACTAAAACGGCATCCGCCTTTGAAGTACTACGAAATCTTCGGCGCAAACGCGGCGGCCGCGGACGAGACATTGAATCTAGAACTACATCCCAAATGAAACGCTGCAGACGATCACATTTCGAATGAAACGAACGCCGAATCCACTGCTTACGTTTCACACATCCCATTTACAGTTTGGGAAACAACACAACCCAGGGCGGCGGCGGGCGGAGGGCGGGTTCATGTTCGGGGGAGTCACAGATCATTGGAATGAGCTGATTATTATCAAAGACCGGTTAATCGCTCGCCTTCTCCTTATATCCGCAGACGGCGAATGCATCATGGCGTCGAATCGTTATGAGGTTACAGCACGTTCAGGTTCAAAATTACCGGTCAATAATAGACAGCGGAATCGTAAGAGTAGAAGATAGGGTCACAGTTATCGTAGGCAAGAACGAGCAAGGCAAATCCAATTTTCTCAAGGCGCTAGCCTCATTCAGCTCAAATGGGATTTATACGCAAAATGACCTTCCGCGTCACCTTCTTCCTGATCTCGCAGCCAAAGACGCGAAAACTATTCCAATCGTGACGATCTGGCTAATTCCCGATAAATCGGATCGAGCGAAACTTAGGGACGTAGTACAAGGGATCGATTCAATTGAGGCATTTAGGATTACGCGTTACTACGACGGACACTACGAGTATTCGTCTTCTCAAAAGGATGGATCTTATGCGGCCTTGACTTTCGCTCGCCCTGATACTAGAGAATTCGTTATGCAGATGCAGAAGCAAGCAGAAGCCTTGAAAGGAAAATTGGCGGCCCATGCTACACGGCTTCCTGCGTTTACGCCAAGCGTTGCGCAAGCCAATACGCAGATCGAGCAGTTTGCAAAAGCGGACTTCGATGATCCTACTCAGATCAGCAATTTGATCAAGGCGTTTACAACGTCGTTAACTGGTCTTCCAGGGCAGGATGCGGCAATTCAGGCTGATATGGCAGTTGCCGTCACTGAAATCCAGAAAATAGCAGGTGATCTACTGAACGAACTTGGCAAGAATCAAGCAATAGGCTTTGAGAAGACGTTCCCTCATTTCCTACTCCACAGTTCAATAGTTCACAAGATCCCCGACGCTGTGCCAGTACCAGGATTCATAGCGGACCCTGAAAAGACATCGAAAGGGATGGCAAACCTCTGTGCCTTGGCGGGATTATCAACGCAGAAGATCAAAGAATTGGCAGCTTCGCCCAACGCGTCGGAACGCGAGGCGTATGAAGACCACTTTAATTCCTACATTTCTGGTGAGGTAAACGAGTTTTGGACTCAAGAAAAATACCTTCTGCATTTTAGAATTGAAAGAGACATGTTATACATGTCGATAAGTGATGAAACATACTCTCCAAGGATACCTCCTTCGGAAAGAAGTGATGGGTTTCAGTGGTACCTCTCTTTTTACGGCGCTCTAATGAGCGAAGCGAGTGTGATAGAAAGCAAAGTTGTCCTGTTGGACAATCCTGGGCTGGAACTTCATTCGGATGGGCAACGTGATATCAAACGCTTTCTCGAAGAGAAACTCCCATCGACAACACAGGTGATTTATGTCACTCATTCTCCTGCCATGATAGATACCTATGCGTTGGAACAAGTGAGAAAGGTCGAATTTCTAGGTGACAATGTGGGAACCAAGATAGGGGACATTTCGTACAGCGACGACGGTGATCTCCTAGAACCAGTCAGGTCAGCAATTGGAGCCAGCTTAATCTCGAGTCTGGCCTTTAACAATTACAACGTTCTTGTTGAAGGAGCAGCAGACAAACCAATTCTGGAAGGCGCATTTGCGCAATTTAAGAAGGAAGTTAACGGCAAGGTCTTGATAAATGGAAGCGTAGCGGAAACTAGCGCCCTTCTGCCAAGGTTCTATGAGCGCGGTGGATTGCCTTTCGTAGTGTTCTTGGATGCAGACAGCAGAGGGCGGAAGATAGCGTCTACGTTGAGAAAGTTCGGGATACCTGAAGAGAAAATTGTTCCTTTAGACATCATTGCTGATGAAGTAGGTCTACAGAAGGGCCACGACTTCGAACTTGAGGATGTTCTAAGTGGGGATTTCTACCATACCGCAGTCAAAGAGACGTATCCGCAATATGCGGTCGAACAACCAGCTAGCGGAACTGGAAAGAGAACAAGCAGTTATGAAAGTGCCTTCAATACCGTCCACGGAATTGGATTCAGCAAGCGTCGCGTCGGTGAAACAGCAAAGAAGCTTCTCCTAGAAGGGAAAGCTGATTCTACAACTGCTAAACGACTCGAATTACTGGCTTCGAAGCTTTGGGAAGCACTGACACAAAAGGTGAAGAAACCAGTTAAATCTACTTCGTGAGAAACTGAGGCTTTGGGTCTAATGATGGCCCTAATCCTTGTTCCGTGAGAGTCTTCAGTTTGGATCGCAAGACCTGCTTGAACTCTGGGTCGTCAACGAGCCAATCCATTACCTCATCAGTTTTGGACTCTTCCTCATGCAATTGCATCGCCGTTTTCACGTCTAACGGACAGCCATACCGCGAGCAGAAACCACTTGTAGGCGAGTTTACCTCTTGACAGCGCAAACACGTCTTAATCCTCAGCGTGTGTTCTTCGTTGTTCACTTCATCCTCGGTCTTAATGCCGTTGAGTTTGAACAAGGCATTGTCTATGTTCCTTCCGGATAGATGTACGTAGGTCGAAGCCATTCTTGAATCGCCCACCCATCCAAGATATTCTTTCATCTGCGCTTCTGTCAGGACGTTCGCAAGGTTCGAGGCCCTAGCATGCCTGAAAGAGTGAGGATTAACTCGCTTACCTATGCCCGTTCTCCGAGCCGTAACAAATAGCATCTTCCTGAACGCGTAGTATTCCAGTGGTTTCGTTGAATTAGCGGATTGGAAGCTGGTCCACAGAGGAGCCTCGAGATCAAGCCTCGATGGATGATGATTCAACCATTCCGACAATGCTTTCGCTGAGAAGATTATGCGCACTCTACGGGGACCCGTTTTCCCTTTCACAATCATAACCGCTCCATGCGTGTCAAATTGCACGTCACCCACTCTCAGCGTCAGTATCTCTCCAACTCTGCATCCCGTCTCATACAGGACGAGGATTAGCGCCCGGTCTCGTTGATTCTGACAGGTCTCGGCCAGTTTCTTGACTTTATCTTCCGTTAGAAGATGCTCAGGCAGGATCTTGTGGTTATTCTGCCTGTTGGCTTTCATTCATTTTACTTCGGGCGGATAATCGTCCTCTGTGTCTCTCAGCCATTTGTAGAATCTCTTGATGCATTGCTTCTCGGAGAGCTTCGTATCGTAGGCTGTGTCCTGTTTTTCGAGTTCGGAGACTATTGTTACCATGTCGGTTTTTGTTGTGCGATAGAATTCTTTGCACAATAGCCTTGAGATCTTCCTTAGAACGTATACGTATCGGACTTGTCTCGGTATACTCAATCCTTCGGCCCGTATGTACTCAAGAAATTGTTTGAGCTTCTTGCGATTGCTCTCGAGTACTTTCCTGTCGTGATCTAGGTTTGAGAGGGCCACAGTGAGTCGTCGATCGTAATGGTGAATATCGGAGATCAGTTGCGCTGTCATGAGTGAAGATTTTCAATTTGCGAGATATAAGATGGGTAGGGATTTGGAGGTAAGGTTTGGTGCGGCCGCCGGGATTCGGACCCGGGTCGTTGGCTTGGAAGGCCAATGGACGCGTGAACGCAATGTCCTAGACCAGGCTAGACTACGGCCGCATCTTGCAACTCGACGTACCACTTCTTGTATGTAAAAGGTTGGTTAGCTCAGAGAACGTTTCCGGAATCGGAGCTTGACCTAGATAAGAAGCAAACTGAAATCGTCTTTCAACGGTCTCTCCGTGAAAGACACTGGGAAATGGGCCTATTGCATGAAGAATCACCACCTCGTCTTCAACTGGCGGCTTATTGCATTGCCCAGCGACCTAGCTGACTATGTAGTGCTGCATGAGATTAGTCATCTGAGAGAGTTCAATCACTCTCGTGGCTTCAGATATGCCCTAGCATCACTTTGCCCTGACTTCAAAGAAAAGGAAGCCATGCTGAAAAGATACGTTATTGACTAGCACCTTTCTCAAGAATTGTTTCGCGGTCGTTCTTTACCACAGGGCCAACGTCGCGCTCTCGTGTGCTGACCAGAGATCGTCTTTGTTCTCGTCGCTTAGGAAATTATGTGAGTGGTTAGCCCTGTAATCGCGTGGTCTAGCAGTGAGCCAGAACTCCTATACAGTACATCGAGTTTTTGCCTCAATTGATTCAAGTGTATGCGTAGGCGTTTGAAATCATGTCACATCCATTGCACCGAGTCGTGGGAGCTGCGATAACTGAAGCAGACTTGCCTAATTGCAGCGTGCTGAGAGATCCAGCGTGTGGCGGAGATCAGAATTTGCAAAGACACAATGGAGCAACGTAGAACGTTCGATACAAGGAGTCATTCCAATCAAAGGTAGCAGACTAGATCAGTACAAATTATTCTCCGGGAATAGCCGCGATTTCGCAGCCGAGGGTGTTGGGCAAGAGCAACTTGTGGACTATGTTCGAGCGTTTCTCGTGAACACCGACCGCGTCTAACCATGGGGTGACCATTTTGGCTTACGGCTACAGTCACTATCATGGGAACCCTTATGCTTCTGCGCAGACACAAACCAGAGCGGAATCGCTGTCACTGAATGATGGTTTTCGGACTTGCGAGCGACCTACCTTAGGCGCCTGCTCTCAATTGCACTGCTCTTCACCGTCGCAACCTTCATGATTCCCAGTGTGTCAAGCTGGAGCAACGGAGGCTACAGCTCGAATCCATCTAATCCAGAATACGGGACGCACGACTGGTTGGCGGACCATGCCCTAGACTGGTTGCCCGCGGCGGAAAAGCAGTGGGTCCTAGACCATAAGGCTGCGTACCTCTTCGGCACAGAACTACCAGACAGGCGTGGTTGCGGTGACTGCTTCGGCGACATCGCGAAGCACCATGTCTACTATCACAGAGATGGCAGCCTTCAGGATGATGCGGCTGCAACCCGAGCCAAGCAGGTCTACGATCAGGCCTTGGCCGTGGTGCCTTCGGGTAACTGGACCAAGGTGGCCGTCCTAATCGGGGCGATGACGCATTACATCGATGACTTGGCAGTTTTCGGCCATGTGATGGGTGCGGGGACGGATTGGGGCGCTGAAGTGCACCACTCGGACTACATCGGATTCAGTGACTTTGAAGCCGAATGGCCATCTTCGGGCGCAAGACCTCAGGGCGGTTAGCGAGATGGCAAGGAAGTACGGCGGATTCTGGTCATCGCAGACTAGAATGTTCGTCATCCGAAAGCGCGGTTGACGAATCGTGCTCGCAGCCTGATCGAGTGTGGCAGGCTCGATCCTGTCAGCACTTTGGCGTACGAGGCTTTTGTCTCTTGATCTTTCTCCCGTTGGAGATCGATTGCTACGTAAGTCGACCTGATCCTATTGTTCGCCGGGCGGCTTGATCCAACAGCCTGGATCAGATGACAGTAGGTTTCCAGTCTCTTCGTACGCCCTGCCTCTACAGCCCGCGCAGACATCTTTGTGGATACACCTGCCACATTGGCCTTCGAGAAGGTTTCTGGAGCGGAGCTTGGCGAGGACTGGCGACTCGTCCCAGATTTCGGTTATGCTTTCCTCGCGAACGTTGCCGAGCTTGACGTTAAGGAGCATGCAGGGGATGACATCTCCGTTCGGAAGTATCGTTAGATAGCCGTTGGCCATTCCGGCGGCGCATCCGCGCTCATGGTATGGTATCCGACGTAGCAGACTGGCGGCGAATTTTCTTGGACGGATATTCTTCTCCTTGAGGATCAGGGGATACATGGGGCAGGCAGGCACCCTTATTGGGATGGGACAATCGGTCTGCGCTTCAGCAAGCCACTCCATCACCTTTCCCCTTTCATCTATGCTCAATACTTCCTCTGGGCATTGCTGCTTCACCCTCTTGACCTGCACAAGATCGAAAAACTCGGCCGCGTTTGCTCCGCTATCCACCGCTAGCTCAAGGAGCTCGGGAACCTCCCTGAGACAGGGCGTTCTAATCACAACATTGAACTGGAACGGCAAGCCTGCTTGCTTGCAAGCTTGGGCTCCATTCAATGCCTTGTTGAAGGCTCCTTGCTCGCCTCGGAATCGGTCGTGAGTTTCAGGTTTGGCTCCATCAAGGGATATGGCGACAGCTTGGACCCCTGCTATCCGCATCTTGGCAGCCGTGGGCGCATCGATGAGGGTGCCATTACTTCCCACTACGACTCTCAAGCCTCTGACGGAGGCATGATTTGCTATCTCGTAGAAGTCTTCTCTGCAAAGCGGCTCGCCGCCGTCGAAGATAAGGAGCTTGATACCCCAGTCTGCAATCTCGTCCAAGAGCTTAATTGATTCGTGCGTCGTGAGTTCGTCAGGCGCGGGCGTCTCGGATGCATCGCTGTAGCAGTGCTTACATTTCAGATTGCATCGGCGGGTTATAGCATACGAGACTAGGAATGGAGGCGGCGTCTTCGTCAATAAATGTCGCGCCTAAACGGGCTCCGACTGCGCTTAAAGGTTGATGTCCGCTGCGTCTGAGTTTGGAGTCTCGGTTGTGGCCAGCCTGCTTCAGTTTCCCGACGTCACTTCAGTAGTGTCCAGGCGGCTGCCCTTGCACCATCTTCAGCGAGCCTTTCGGTATCCCCTCCAGCGATTACTATAACGTCCTTTTCGGCTGGTCGAAAGTTTTCTACGATTTGTTCAACGACACTTGGCGATTCCATGATCTTTGAGTCACCGGCGGAGGGGATCCTTAGCTGACCATCCTTGAAGACGAGTGTTACGGTTCCGTTCGCGCCAACTCTGACCGCAGCGTCTCTCTGCTCGATTCCGCTGCTGACCTTGTTCGCCGCCCTTCTCACGAGGATCCCAAAATCATAAGGCCCTACTGTGATCGAGCTTCTTCGGACCTTGGCCTTCGGACCCAGCTTCGAAGTCAACCGTCTCAGTATCGAAAGGCCGCTTCTCGTTAACTCGCATCCACGCCTTGAGATCTTGGCAAGCCTTGCTTCGAGAAGTCGATCGATCAGCGTCCTTGTAGCTCCCTCACCTAGGCCAAGTCTTTGTGAGAGCGCTTGCCTACCGATTCGTTGTTGACCGATGATTTCGATCGCCGTGGCTAGATGGAACTCCGTGAACGATGGGCTGGGCCCCGCCGCCCTCTGCTCAGCCAACTGCCTGAGCGTATCCAAGCTGTACATGAAGATTCTCGGTCTGATTCTGAGTGAGCGGGGGATAAAATCTTGGCCCAGCGACAATGGCTGATCGCTCACTGGCGCCAATTAGATCAGGAAGGCGCCGCATGTCCTACAGTATGACTCCTCTGGACAAATGTTTGAGCGGCATGTTGGACACGTCCTACCGTTGGATTCGTCTCCGCGTGGAACACCTAGGATTGACCTGTAGACCTCGTAGTAGAACATCTGCTCCTTGTCTCTGAGAGCAACCCTGTCTTCTTCAAGGTATTTCCTCACCTTCCGCTCAAACTCTCCATCGGACATGGCGCTCTCGAAGATCCTTGGAAATACCGTCGTTCCGGTGCCGCATTCGATAGGGGTCTTCACTCTCCAAGTGACGTCGTCGGGCAGCATGCCTTCGAATGCCTTCCTGAGGATCCATTTGCCTTGCTTCCGGCATCCCATAGTACGAACCAGATAGTTGGGATCCAGCGTCGCGGCGAAGGACTGGACTTCATGATCCAGAAATGGGAGTTTCGCCTCCATGCTAAGAGCCCCTGCTATTGGTAGGGATGCGAACCGCATCGTCTTCCGCATCTTCTGCAGCTCTATCCGAATCCGCTCCGGATCGTATTCGAAAAGGAAGCTATATCCCGCGAAGAGCTCGTCACAGCCGTCGCCCGTTATTGTTGTCGTCTGATCGTTGGCCTTGGCATGTTTGAGAGCGATGAATATCGCTACGTCGTTCCTCACCTCCATCGGATCGAATGTATGCATGATTTTTACGACCTGTGGGATTGCTTCGAGAGCTTCATCCCAGTTGAAACGGTGTATGATGTGTTGTAGGCCGAGAAGATCGGCCACCTGCCTCGCAAATTTCAGGTCTGACGCTTCTGCACCATCAAATGCAACTGTGATCGCTTTGAAGGTGAATCGTCTCGAAGCTATTGCGGCTAGAATGCTTGTGTCTAGGCCGCCCGAGAGAAGCATGCACGGGGCCCGGTTTCTCTCAACAGCCCTCTCCAATGTGTGCCTGAGTTCTAAGCAGACCTGATCGATTCCCTGCTGATGCTCGCCAGAATCCGATTCTCCATGAGTCAGGGATCTTCCCTCAGAGCTCCTTTGGCTGCGAGGAAAGTCGATGAGGCTTCAGGAGCAACACGGAGTTCTTTCTTTCGAGAGTGAACTCTTCGATTCTTATGGAGCGCTTGAAGATCGGGCCGTCGAGAACCATTGTATGGTACTCGCCGTTCTCACCGCAAATGTCTATTCCAAATCTTTGGTGTAAGCCCTTTAGAGCTTCGATACGCTGCCTGTCCAGCGGGAGACCTAGCCAACTTGCGTCGAAAAAGGGCTCCTTGACGCATGTGAAGACCGGCCTAAACCCGTCCGAAACGACCTCGTCTAGGATTTTGTGAGCGTCTTCCTTCCACAGAGGCATCATGACATGGATGCCCAATCCTTCGCACACGCCCTCCATCCAGCGCTTGTGGTCTTCAATCCAGATATCTCCAGTCACGACGCCTTGGATTCCCTCTGTTCTAATCAGGCCGGAAATCGCATCTCTATAGGTTTCCTTGTAGGGCTCCTGAACTTTGAGGGTCACATGCGGTATCCCTAGTGCCTCAGACTGGAGAGACATCATTGAGAGCGGATGGCATAGGGCGGGCCAATCATCTAGGATGAAGGTGACGAGAATCGCAATATCGTGCCCTTGAGCCATGACCCTGTGGCAGGCCAGGTTGGATTCTTTGCCTCCGCTCCACAGAACAGCCGCTCTCATGGTGTTCTGACTTCCCGATGTGCACCTCGCCATAGTTACCTTCGCTGGAGTGGGTCGGCACTCCGATCTGTAAGAACTGAAGGTCTTGTCGTGGCCTCCTGAATCAGCTTGATGATCTTCACTCCCACAGTCGTCAGCAGAACGACATTATTCGCAACAGCAGTCACCATGCTCGGAATAGCCATGGCTAGAACGGCTATCATTGAGATGTTGAAGAACAGGGCAAACCACGCGTTCTGAAGGAACTCGCTGAGAACTGTGAGGACTGCTACATAAGCGCCTAACCCAAAGATGCTCGGGTTTCTGCCGAGTCGACGAACCGCCCCTCCGCCCACACCGAAGATGCCTATGATTGCTGCGATGAACGGCGTCCATGGGCCAGGCATCATGAACATGTCTGAAATGACTATTATCAAAGTGCCCGTGAGGAAACCTAACGCAGGTCCGAAGACGAAGCCGCCGACGAAAGCCAAGGTTTCCGTCAAGCCGACTTTGATTAGGATGCCATACAGAGGAGTTGGGGCTCCCAAAGCCACCTGTCCAAGGCCGATCCTGCATACAGCACCAACAGCGACCAGTGCTGAGACAAGACAGGCCTCTCTCGAACCAAGCCTACCACGCAACGCTTCCACTAGGGTTATATTGGATGGATAATCCAGCCAGATAACCCTGATGGTGAGCAACTTGTCGGGGCAAAAAATGATACAAGCACCCGGAGGGCCGAGGCCTCCGCTACTCACGTACCTTGAAGAGAGAGGAGTGACGCTGAATGATCTAGTTGAAAGTGCGCTTGAGCTGTTTGTTCGAATCCCCGCCCGCAAGAATCCAAATCCAAGGCCAAGAATGGCTAGTCCCAGTCATACGCGGCTTAAACTTCGAATCTGAGCGTGAGGCGGAGGCATACCTACTCGCCGACAACCAACTCACCATAAGCGCTGGATTTGACGAAAAGCTACTAGCAGAAATCTTGCCAGACCACCAAATGAACGTAACCGGCTTAGGGTTCAGCGAAGAAGAACTGGCGAAGTATATTCCGCAGTTCCGAACCATACAACTCGAACAAGCCGACAGCATCCCTGAAACCCCGCCAGAAGGCGTAACCCGAACAGGCGACATATGGCTATGCGGCAACCACAAAATCCTATGCGGCGACTCGAGAGAACTTCTAGTTGATGTTCCAACGGAAAGCCAAGACACTATTCTAACGGATCCCCCTTACGGTGCTGATTTGCTCATCGGTCGACAACAACTAGGTCACAGAACGGTGGCTAATGACAATTCCTTGGATTGGATGCCAGCCATAGCGACCAATTGCTTTCGAATTTTGAAACAAAATGCAAATTGTTAGGTCGATCGCTTGTAACATACGATATTATCTTTGAGTTGAACGCGCTTTCCAGTTTCTGAATCAAAGATATTCTTTCAGTTCTACCCAACGCTCAATCGGTCCTTTCATAGCAATGAAAGTAGAAATGACTTGCGGAGGTTCCTGGGTTAAGGCTACGAGGTCTAGTAGCCTAGGCCCCGCTAGGCCACGAACCATCTAAAACCTCACGAAAACAAGACTCTAAACCAGGCTAGACTACGGCCGCATCTTGCAACTCGACGTACCACTTCTTGTATGTAAAAGGTTGGTTAAGTCAGAGAACGTTTCCGGAATCGGAGCTTGACCTAGATGAGAAGCGCTTCAGGTATATCCCTAAAGTGTTGGTCTCCTGTCAAGACTCCCGCAGACACTTCTCTGGCCGTCGCTAGAACGATGGAATCGGCCATACCCCAATCTTTTTGAACTTTCTTCCTTGTATGGTTGATTTGACCTGCTAGAAGGGCGATTGTCCGGTCAACAGGAATCAATGTTGTACGAGCTATAATGAAGCTCAGGTCCTCTGCGAATGACCTCCATTTCTCTCTAAGGTATTTCTCCTGTAACTCGGCAATTGTTATTGTGGAGGTCGCAGCCGACCGTGATTCTATATGGTCACGAGTTTTCGCACCTCTAGCGCTTCCTCGGAAGTATTCCACCCATGCGTACGAATCTATTACCCAGTCATATTTCATGGTCCTTAGTCTCATCCGCTCTTGAGAAGGGTTTCATTTTGGGATGGGCTCCGAACAGGGAATCCGGTATGTTCTCTGCCTTGTCGATCAATTTCCTTATGGTCTGATCTATGCTCTTTGTTTCGTATTTCTGCTTCATTTCTTCGAGTAGTTTGGCAGTCGACCTCTTAATCTCCACCGTGGTGGTTGACATAGCCATAGCCTATGGACTATGGTAAAATAAACGTGTCGCCAAAGACAACTAATGCAGCCTAGTCTGTCCAAACACATCATCCGAAGAAGAAGCCAAGCTGGCGAGGCTGAGGCAGAATTCCGAACCCAATGTCTCCCAAACCTCAAGAATGCTTGGCGGCTCTGTAGTCGACAGAGCGTGGAGTGGCTTGAAGGCGAGAGGGGCTTGGTATGCGCAGGGTGGAGGTAAGCTTCGCGAGCTTTACACTATCATGCATCTACCGTACACCTCAATGGTTCTCTCATACACTCTAATCGGAGCCGCCCTCTCACCCACCATATACCTGAACCGGGTCGTGCTTACCCTCGTAGCGTATTTTCTAGGGCTAGGGTTGTCCGCACATGCCCTGAATGAGTTGCACGCGAATCATTGGACAGAGGCGTTGGGGAAACGTGAGCTCACCGTTCTGTTTGCGGTGCCGCTTGTTGCGGCGATAGGTATTGGGATTTATGCCATGGTCGATTTGCTCGCATTGTCCAACTCAATCGTGCCTCCAGTGGTATTGATGGGGTTCATTATTCTGGAATCTTTCTTTCTCTTCGCGTACAATACTGACGCCTTCGGCGGAATACTCCACAGTGACCTGTCGTTTGCTTTCTCGTGGGCGGCCCTGCCCACCGTGATTGGCTACTACGTTAACGCCTTGAGGATAACGAGTGTGGCGGTTCTGGTTGCGTTGGCTATGGCGGCTACGGCGGGTATCGAGATCAACCTTTCACGTTGGTGCAAAGAGTTCCGCCGAAAAAGCCCCCTAACCAACATGCGATTCCAAGACGGAACCCAACAGGCCATCAGCACTGTTCAGTTGCTCGCGAGGCCTGAGAAAGCCCTGAAGCTAATCGTGATTGCGGTGGATCTGATCGCGATGGGTTTGATTGTCTACAGGTTGTTCCCGTAGAGAATTCAGTAGCGCCTGAGGGATTGAATGGAATGGAGATTCCAACAGGTTTCGTGGAGAAGGCTAAGTTCGTACGAGTAATCTTCACCGACGTGGAACGAGAGTATGACGTACTTCTTCGTCTCCTCACGTTCGGCATGGATTGGGCGTGGAGAAGGCGCATGTTTGCCAGGATTACGCGCCGCGAATCTATGCGTATACTCGACCTAGCATGCGGAACAGGGCTCGTTACTTTTCCTCTGCAGCAGCTCGTGGGCCCTTGGGGTTTGGTTGTTGGTTTGGACACGAGCGTTTCGATGTTGCAGCCAGCCGTCCGAAGGAAGCATCCGAAGGGCGTCCCAGTGGAGTTGGTGCGTGCAGTTGGCGAATCCATGCCTTTCCGGGACGGGGTCTTCGATTATGAGACGGTCGGGTTGGCCTTGCGCAATTTCGGCGATAAGGAAGCAATGTTCAGAGAAGCACACAGAACACTTGCTGATGCAGGCTGGTTTTTGTCCGTTGATTTTGTACTTCCCAACAGGTCATTGATTCGAAGGTTGTACATGTTCTATGTTCTGAAAGTATTCCCGGCGCTTGGGAGATTGGTTTCAGAAAGTTGGTTCCGAACCCTTGTGTACTTGGGAAAGTCAATTCAGCTCTCAACGCCTCCGGGGGTCGTCTGCAAGATGCTGTCAGGAAGTGGCTTTCGCCAAACGTTGTTCCAAAGACTTACACTGGGAGTTGTTGTACTTGTGGGAGGCCAAAAGTGAAACTCGTGTCTTCTCCCAAAGATGGAATGACTTCATCCTTCGTGTTTTGTCCAAATGGTATGCTGATGCAGGCAACACAAGTTGAACGTCGTGGTAGTGGTGCGCACCATTAGACCCACACACACGCGAAAACAAGGCCGGTTCAAATTTGCCTCCCCGCACCACTTCATATTCTTGAATTCTTCTATGAATTGTTACAGTACTCATTCGAAATCATCACCAATAGCAACTCTTCTTGACCTGCGCCAAACAATAATTCTGTATGATACCCA
>Ga0315280_10008311_pt1 | contig 13598 bp, 2 predicted proteins | sample YL17G06_40_MG_FD_203697 | JGI IMG/M metagenome (GOLD analysis project Ga0315280, IMG submission 203697) | Sediment microbial communities from Yellowstone Lake, YNP, Wyoming, USA - YL17G06_40 | ecosystem: Environmental > Aquatic > Freshwater > Lake > Sediment | place: USA: Wyoming | collected...
GCCGAGTGTGTGATTCCAGTACTGCCACACCGCTTCGAGCGCGCCACGCGCGGCATCAGATCCCCGGAAGCGACGCACCAGGTTGCCGGCGTCATCGGCATTTCGGCCTACGCCGAGCCTGAAGATGATCTCACACTCTTGCCCGTCGGCCAGCTCGAAGGGAACCTGGATCGCGGCGCAGGGATCCAAAGCGGCCCCTACCTTGCCGGAAAGCCGCGAACGAGTCATGGCAGCCGGACTCCGCAGCGTACCGTTACGCCCCAGGAAGTCAGTCCGGTCGCCGCTTACGGTCCGAGCCGCATCGTCCACGTCGAAGAAGGCAACCTTGTTGGCGAACTCCGTGTTGTATGGGTTCCGCGCGAAGAGCGTTCCGCTAACGGGGTCAACTTCGGTAGCCACGTGCATGGTCGATTTCGGCCGCAGATCTCCCAGCACCCATTCCACGTATCCCGTGGCCGAGAGCCGGCGCGATCGGCCGGACTCGTTGCGCACCTTCAACACCGTGAACTTTACGGCTGAGTCCAAGGCCACGTAAACCCACAGCTCTGAGCGGATGCCGCGCTCTGTGTGCTCGAAGACGCTGTAGCCGAATCCATGCCGGCTGGCGTAAGGCATCGCTCCGCGGCTGGGCAGCGGCGTGGGGGACCAGAAGTGGCCCCTCTCTTCGTCACGGATGTAAAAGGCCTCTCCGCTCGAATCGCTCACGGGGTCGTTGTACCAGGAAGTGAGGCGGAACTCGTGGGCATTCTCGCTCCAGGTGTAGGCAAGGCCGCTCTCGGAGATGGCGGTTCCGAAGTGCGGGTTCGACAGCACATTCACCCAGGGCGCCGGCGTCACTTGCCCGGGCACGGTCGTAATGACGTACTCGCGCCCATCAGGCGTGAATCCTCCCAGCCCATTGAAGAAGATCAGATCGCGGCGAGGCAACGCGGCGGCCGCCGGGGGTTCGGCGCGGTGGGTTCGGGTCGGCGTAAGGCGCGGGACTGTCACTTCCACAGGGCCGCGACGGTTGATCTGGCCCGCCAGCGTTCCCCGACTGTCGGTGAGGATGGCGCGAGCGACCGTTTGAAACAGAATGCGGTCCTCGTTCGATATCTGGTCCCCAGATCTTATAAAGATGCCGCCTGGTCGATCGGTCACATTCGCTTCGATGCCTGCGGCTATCAGCCCCATGATTTGTTCGTGGAGCAGTTGCCGGTAACCGGCGTGATCTTCGTTCCAGATCACCAGGTCCACCACCAGCCCCTTTAAGCGCCAGTACGCGTGAGCCTGGACGAGTTGGCGCACCAGTTCGATATTGGCCGGGTCTGCAATCTGCAGCAGCACGATCGGCAAATCCCCAGAAATGGCGTATCCCCATAGACCGGATTGCCCTCGGCGGTTCTTGGTGAGGACGCTCGGGTCGGCGCGCAGCGAGGAATTGGCGTAGATGACCGAGCTGGCAAGGTGTCCATAGAGTTGCGCGTCGGCCTCGGTAGCATTGATCTGCCGCAGGACCACCTGGCTATGGGTCCACGCCAGTTCGAAGACGCGATCTGCGAGACGCCGATCCTGGTATTTCTCGACCAAGCCCAGGCACACGTCGCGAGTGTCCCCGATGCCGGAGACAATATTGATCGTTGCCGATTCTCCCGGATCGAACGTGATCCGATAACGGATGGCGACAATCGGATCCAGCACGGAGCCCTCGCTGCCCGAGAGCGCCCCCGAGCGTGCCGATAAACCGCGCATCGCCTCTGGATCGGCGACGGTGTTGCCGCGGCCGATGAACCGCATGCGGTCCGTCTCATAAGAGATTTCTCCGATGTCGGCCCCGTGCACGGCCATCAGATGAAACATCCAGGGCGTGTGCTCACCGAGGGAGCGGGGCCGGCGAGTGCAGAGAATCGCCCGCTGCGGGCGGATAATCTCGGTCTGAACAAAGAGATTACTGAACGCCGGATGCAGGGCGTCCGCGGCCGACGAGGCGAGAACGACCTCCGCGTAACTCGTGACGTCGATCGCTCTGCGCGTCCGAGATCGGTTGGTGATGTGGATTCGGCGGAGCTCGATGTCATCCTCGGGCGAAACGGCGATCTCCGTATGGGTGTCGAATTCGTGGTCGCGGCAGCGGAACTCCGCTCGCGCGTCCGAGAAAATCGCTTCGTAATTCTCCGATTGCTTGAGCGTCGGCTGATAAGCGGTCGACCAGAACTCTCCACTGGTCACGTCGCGGAGGTAACAGAAGGTGCCCCAGTTGTCGCAGGTACTGTCTTCGCGCCAGCGCGTGACGGCGATATCCTTCCAGCGGCTGTAACCGCCTCCCGCGTTCGTGATCATCACGTGGTATCTGCCGTTCGACAACAACTGCACTTCCGGTATCGGAGTGTCCGGACTGCTGAAAACGCGCACCGGCGTCTCCGCACCACTGGGAGTCGTACGTACGTCGGAGGGCTCGGCGGCGTGCGAATAGAACGCCATGGCCTTGGGAACCCGCTCCTGGAGCAGCAGAGTGGTCGCCTGGAACAACGGATCTGACTCGAATCGCTTCTGCATCGGACGGTCCAGGAGCAGATAGGCCAGAGAGAGGAGACTCATGCCCTCGTGATGCGCCATGAAGGACCGGACCACGGCGTTCGATTTTCCACGCGGCAGACGCGAAGGAGTGTAGTCGATCGCTTCATATAAGCCGTATTCTCCTTCCAGCCCTTCAGCGGCGAGTCGCTGCAGATTCAGGCACGCCTCCTCGGGCGCCACCATCAGTGCGAGCGCCGAGGCATACGGCGCAATGACCAAATCCTCGGCTAGTCCGCGGTTGAGACCCAGGCCGGGCACGCCAAACGCGCGGTACTGGTAGTTGAGATGAACGTCGATCGTATTGTAGCCGGATTCCGAACTACCCCACGGTACCCCACGCTTCCTCCCATACGCGATCTGCCCCTCCACCGCCGCCTTGTAGGTCTGGTCGAGCAGCGTATTTTCGTACGTCGGCATCACCAGGAGCGGCATGAGGTACTCAAACATCGAACCGCTCCACGAAAGGAGAACCGGCTCTCCCCCGGCGGTGGTGAGCATGCGCCCCATGGCAAACCAACTCTCCTGCGGCAGTTGTCCCTGCGCAATTGCCACGAAAGTGCACAATCTCGCTTCCGATGCCAGCAGATCGTAGTAACTCGAGTCCAGCCGGCGCTCACCAACGTTGTACCCGATGGCCAGGAGATGGCGCCCCTTGTCGAACAGGAAGTCATACTCCATGCGGGCGAGTTCGCTTGATTGCAGCGCAAGGCGTTCGATAGCCGCAATCCTTGTCTTGGCACGCTGGCTTGCCTCCGTGATGAGCCTTTGAAGCTCATCAAGCCACTCGCTCTCCTCGGGCGTCGCGTCAGAGCCGAGCCGATGCTCGATTGCCGGCAGCAACTCAAGCTCAAGTCTTGCCAGTTCGCGCAGCGTAGGGATCTCATCGATGCCGCGAAAGTCGCTGAGTCTATTCTGAGAGGCCGGCAGCAATGTCCACGGAGCGAGAAACGTCAGCTCATCGAGGGCGCCCTGGCATTGCCGGGCCAGGGCACGTGCCCACCACTGTGCCTGGCTCTCGGAGTCAGCTTCAAGGCCACGGATCACGTCCGCGGCGGATGCCGCCAGCCGGTCGACGCACCGCCGCGCCGCCGTGAGCGTAGTTGGCCGGGAATCGGATGCGGACGCCAGATCCTCCTGAAGTTGAACGACCTGGGCCGGAGTGGCTCCTCCCGCTGCGTCCACGAGAATCCTTAGTGTGTCGCTAAGCCCGTCAAACAATCGCGCTCCCAAAATCTTGTGATCGGGAAGTGCGAGCAGACCCGGCCGCAAGGTCAGCAGATGGCCCGCGAGGTTCCCGCTGTCCACCGTCGAAACGTAGGTGGGTGGCAGCGGTTTCAGAGACTGCGTGTCGTACCAGTTGTAGAAGTGGCCCCGGTGCCGTTCCAAGGCCTCCATCGTGTGGAATGCATTAGCCGTGCGCTCGATGAGTTCTCCGGCCGAAAGGTAGCCGAAGTCGTACGCGGACAAATTCGCGAGGAGCGCAAGTCCCATGTTGGTCGGCGACGTGCGATGCCCGACCACAGCAGCGGAATTCTCCTGATAGCTATCAGGCGGCAGCCAATGATCTTCCGGGCCGACGAAAGTCTCGAAGAACGCCCAGGTCTTTCGGGAAAGCTTCCGGAGAAAGAGGGTCTGGTCAGCCGTTAGCCTTGCTCCGCGGCGAGCGAGCGGCCGGCTGATCCACCACGCGATAGCGGGGGAGGCAAACCAGAGCGCCAGTATGGGCCCAGCTACTGACAGCGCGACCGGCCTCGAAAGCGCCAGAAAAATCACCGTGACAGTGGCAATGACGGGGGCGATCCACATCGTCCGACAGGAGGCGGCGAAGTCCGTGCGGCGATTGCGATCCGGGTCGCTCGACGGATTCCATTCCAGAAGTCGTTTGTGTGTGACCAGCATTCGCCAGGCCGTGCGCACAATCGCATCCAGACTGAAGAACGCCTCATAGGGGAGACACGTGAGCGTAAATGCCGCCTGAGCGGAGTGCCGGCCAGCCGAGCGTACTACGGCGGCAAGATGCTGACGCAGCAGCACATCGCCCGGCTTCTGAAACAGATCCAGAATCGAGGCAATCCAGGGAGGAATCAGGATGGTTCCGATCACCGCCAGGGTCCATAGCCAGAGCGGCGACAGGACCGTCCAGCCCAGGAGCAAGAGCAGGGTCAATGCCGAAGGCACGAGACTACGACGAAGATTGTCGAAGATCTTCCATCGGGACAGACCAGAGAGCGGATTCTTCTGACGGCTTGGGCCGGGGCCGGGAACGCCTGGCAGCAGCCAGCGCGCAATTTGCCAATCCCCGCGAATCCAGCGGTGCCGACGGCTCACGTCCGCGCTGTAGCGAGATGGATATTCCTCGTATACCATTACATCGCTCAAAAGCCCCGCCCGCGCGTAGCATCCTTCCACAAGGTCGTGGCTGAGAATCTGGTTCTCAGGAAGCCGCCCCTTGAGTGCCCGCTCGAACGCATCGACGTCATAGATCCCCTTGCCAATGAACGAGCCTTCACCGAACACGTCCTGGTAAGCATCGGAGACGGCGCGTGTGTACGGGTCGATGCCCGGCTCACTCGCGCAGAATCGCGTATACCGCGACCGGTTCGTGCCTGGCAGGCTCACGGCCACGCGTGGCTGAAGGATGCAGTACCCCTCACAGACACGCTGTTTGTCTTCGTCGTACCGCGCACGATTCAGCGGGTGCGCCATGGCTCCCACAAACTGCCACGCCGAATCGCGCGGGAGTTGAGTATCCGTGTCAAGGGTGATCACATACTTCACGTTCGATAAGATGTCCGTATTACCAACGACGAGTGAGAAGCGATCTCTTGAGCCGCCACGCAGAAGCGAATTTAATTCCGCAAGCTTCCCTCGCTTACGCTCGTAACCCATCCAGATCCACTCCCGGGGATTCCATCGGCGCGGGCGATGAAAGAGGAAAAAAGTGTCGCCTTTTGCGCTCCTGTACTTTTCATTCAACTCTTCGATTCTCTTCCGGGCCAGCCGTAACAGTGGCTCGTCCTCCGGAAGCGTTTCCTCGCGTGCGTCCCGGAAATCAGTCAGCAGACCGAAGTGCAGGTTGTCGTCCCGATTTGCCAGAAACCGGACTTCAAGCGCCTCGACCAGATCCTCGATGTTTTGATCGCTCTTGAGCATCGTCGGGATCACAACCAGTGCGCGTGATTCCGGCGGAATTCCTCCGGAAAAGTCCATTCGCGGCAGTAAGTGCGGCGTCGCCAGTAACGTCGCCAGCCAGTTCACCAGCGCCACCGCCAGATGACTTCCGCACAAGAGCGAGAGGACACCAATCAGGGCGAGTAGCCAATCATGTAACCCACTGGCATGCGCCTTCGTCAATAAGCCCCCGGTGAAAATCGCCGTAATCAGCGTGATCGTGCCGAGATAGAGGAGCAAAGGAAACCGGCTGCTCACTATTCGAAGAGCCTCGGGGGCGGATAAGCGCACCTCCGCCGATCGCTCGAGTTGCGTTAACCCCTTGTCGATTAGGTAGAAGCCGACATGTGCCGCGCGATCGTCGCCGCCTTTCCGGGCCGCGCCCTCGCGGGCCAAATGGAGCGCCTTGCGTGCCACCTCGCCTTCGGATAGCCGGCTGCTCTTCACTATCTTTTCCACTACGTGACGGTAGCGATCACGGGTGACAAAATCCATCTTGCCGTAAACGCCACCAGGATCCTCACGCAGGGTCTGCTCGACAACGCTCATCGTCTCGACGAACTCGCGCCAGTCCATCGCCCCCAGAAATCGGAGGCTGCCGATGCTGTTGCTCATCGAGACCTGATCGGCGGCCTGTTGCTGGTTCTCCGACCGCACCAACTGCTCAATCGTCAGGCCAGACTCGGAGAGCCGCTGCTCAATCCAGGTGAGTGGCAATGCCAGGGCGGGACTCTGTCCCTGCAACCGGCGCGCAAATTCCGCAACAAAGGAGCTCACCATCGGCGGGTTCGACCGTGCCATGTCCGCGATCACCAAAATCAGGCTCTTCGGGTCCTTCTCGGCGATCTCCGTCATCTGGTCCGCCCAGTAGTCGGCGCGGTTTCGGTCGATCCTGTCGGTGGCTATCCGGGCTCCAACGCGCCGGAGATTCTCGATCAGTGCCAAGCGCAGCATGATAGGGATGGCCCACAATTCGCCTAACCTCAGGGTGGTCACCGTCTGGTAGGCGGCTACGAAACTGCTGAGATTTTCCGGATCCACCCGTCCATCGCCGTGCGAGATAATCTCCAGTGCAATGTCGTACACGCGCGGAAGCCCGGCCGATGGGCCGTTCAGCAAGCGGGGCAGCCCCCGGCTATAACCTTTTGGCAAATGCCTCCTGGCCGTGTGAATCTGCTCTTCGATCAGATAGAAGTTGTCGAGCAGCCATTCACCGGCCGGCGCAATCCGGCGGTTCGCCTTGACCGCCTCCGTCAGCAGGTTGCGGGACCCAATCAGGACGCCTTCATTCTCAGCCAGCCGCGTCAGAAGCTGGTCCGGTGCATGTCCCGGGCTCAACTTGTGCGAGCCCGCCAGGGTCTTGCCATGCTGCTTCATCTGGTCGCTGCTGAACAGTTCCGCTCGCAGCGGTGGCTTGCCGACGGCGCACTTTTGTGCCAGGCCGTTTTCGTGGAAGCGCTCCCTCAAATGAAGCAAGGTCTTACGAATGGTCTTGCTGCTCACCTTCAAGTTTGAGGTCTCCTTCTTATGTTAGGGGACATCTGAATTCTGACTGCTGAATACTATATTCTGTTTGTTATCTAATTTCCACAATCATACCATCAGCACTTTCGCATATTGCCTGGTGCCTACTGCCTCTACTGCCTCTACTGCCTCGTATTACGGTTCTTCTGGGATTCCTGTGGAATCTTCTCACTTCCCCTAACTTGGGTGGAGGTTTCATCTCTACTCACCCTCTCCCAACCCTCTCCCCTCAAGGGAGAGGGTATTTATCTTTGAGGGGATGTTCCACCACTATTTCCCCCTCCCTTGAGGGGAGGGGATGAAGGGGAGGGTGGAGCCGCCTCTGAGGTCTTTCGCGTATACAATCAGGCTTTCTTTCAACCCTTAGTCACCCTCTCCCATGCCCTCCCCCCTCAAGGGGGAGGGATTAAATATTATCCTCTCCCCTCAAGGGAGAGGGCATTTCAACCCACACATATCTCTGAAGAGCCCGTATTATTTTATCTCTACAATCGTTACTCCATGCCCGCCTTTTTTGGGATCGCCTGACTTAAATTCTTTTACTGACGAGTGCTCCTTCAGGTATTCACGAATTGCCTTCCTGAGCCTGCCGGTTCCGATGCCATGAATAATTTCCAGTTCAGAAAAACCGTTCAGCAAAGCATTGTCTATGGCCTTCTCCACCACCGGTATTGCTTCATCCACCCTCATGCCGATTACATTCACCTGGGAGGAAGACCGGGATGTTATAACCTTGCGCCAGGACGTATCCGCTGATTCTTCTCTCGCTTCTTTTTCTTCTACCAGTTCCAGTTCCTTGAATGATGCCCTGATCCGCACGTTCCCAATCTGTATCTCTGCCTTTTTTAAGGCATTGTCTGCCCGAATAACCACTCCTCCTTTTTTTACATCTGCCAGCCTGACTCTCTGCCCCACTTCCAATTCTTTAATGATTTCTTTCTTCGTTTTGCCTCTATCGAAGTGCGCAGCGATCTTTTCCTTGATCGCTCTCGCCGCCTTCCTTCGTTCTTCGAGCTGTGCCCTTTCACTCCTTTTCGCATCGGTGATGATCCGTTTTAACTCCTCTTCAACCTCGAGGACCACACCTCTCGCTCTCGCTTCATAGCCGGACAGGATCTTTTCTTTCTGTGAACGGATGAGCTCCACAAGTTGTTGAGCCTTGTCCTGATACTGAACCGTCATCTCTTTCAGTTTTACAATCTCTGCTTCCTTTATCTCCAGGCTACTCTGCTTTTCTTGCAGTCCTTGCATGAGGTGGATTATCTGGCGGTCAGCCTCCTTGAGATACCGTGAAGCCTCCTTAATGATCTGAGAAGAGATACCCAGGTTCCTGGCTATAGCCAGTGCATTACTCATCCCGGGTATGCCATAGATAAGCCTGAAGGTGGGCCGCAAGGTTACCGGGTCAAACTCGACAGATACATTCTCGACTCCCCCATGGGTATAGGCATACGTTTTCAGCAGATTGAGATGGGTAGTGATAACTGATTGTGCACCCTTCTCTCTCAGGTGATCGAGGATAGCTATACCCAGTGCAGCGCCTTCTGAGGGATCCGTGCCTGAACCGAGTTCGTCCAGCAGGACCAGCACGTTATGGCCTGCCTCCTTGAGTATTGCATTGATCCGCACCATGTGGGCAGAGAAGGTGCTTAAGTTGCCCTCGATATTTTGTTCATCCCCGATATCAGCGAAGATGGAGCGAAAGACAGCGAGCTCACTCGCCGGGTGTGCCGGAATGTGGATTCCTGCCTGTGCCATTGCCGTGAGGAGGCCGAGGGTCTTCAAGGCAACCGTCTTCCCCCCTGCATTCGCGCCGGTGATAATCAGCGTGTCTGTATCCTCTTCCATCCTGATGTCAACAGGCACAACCCTGGTATTATCAAAGTCGTAGACCGTAAGCGACGATTCACCGCTGGCAGGAACCGTATCCTGGCTTTCTTCAATCAGGACTACCTTCTTTGCCGTGGAAAGGAGAATGGGATGGCGGCACTGAGAAAGCGTTATCTTCCCCTGATCATTCAGGAGCGGTTCAACAGCCTGGAGCTTCTCGCTCAGCATTGCCTTTGCATAGATGAGGTCAAGCCTGCCCATCAGGTCAATGTCGCAGAGGATATCAGAGATTCTCTGCCCGACCTCACCGGTCAGCTCAGAAAGGATTTTCATCTCTTCATTCGCTTCATCCTGTATAAGCAGGCTCAGTTCATTATTTGAATCGACGATGGAGAGAGGCTCTATGAAGAAGGTTGCCCTGCTCTGTGACTGATCGTGAACGATCCCGGGGAGATAACTTTTATACTCTGACTTGACCGGCAGGACATACCGGTTGTTCCGCAGGGTTACGAACCTTTCCTGAAACACCAGCTCCATGTCCGCCTGGAGGAGGAGGCTATCAAGTGTCTGTCTGATTTTCTCTCTGAGATGCTTGATTCTCTGCCGTATTTCTCTGAGTTCGGCGGAGGCGGCATCGAGAATCTCCCCCTGACTGCCAACAGCATTTCTAATTTTTTTCTCCAGGTCATCGAGGATGACGATATTCTCCGTTATCTGCCTCAACCGGGGGAAATCATCCTTAACTCTTTTGAAAAACCTCTTTACCCTCCGTGCAACCTCAAGAGTGCACTGGATATCGAGGAGCTCTTTCGAGGTGAGGATAAAATTTTCTATCCTGGTCTTTTCTACCGTTTCCTCAATATCCTTCACGCCATGGATCGGGATATCCCCTTCTATCCGGATCACATCGCGCAATTCCCCGACTTCCCTCAGCCAGATTTTTACCTCTTCAGTCTGTCGGGAGGGAAAGAGGCGCTCACACCTTCTCTTTCCCGGTTCAGAGGTAGCAAACTGTTTAAGGAAGAGCCTTATCTTTTCAAACTCAAGTACCTGTAAGGTATGTTCATCCATAATTAAAGTTCAAATGTCAAAGCTCAAATGACAAACAAAATTCAAGATTACCGCAGGAGCGGCCTTCGGTCTTTTTGACATTTGGATTTTGGAATTTGGCATTTCCCTTTTGGCGTTTGGATTTCTCATTATTACCCTCATTTCTCCAAGTCCGCTATCTTCTTCCTCACCTCTCCTGCCCGGGGGGAATTCGGGACAATCCCAAGATATTTCTTCAAATGGTAGAGCGCTTCTTTTTTCTGCTTATTCCGGAGGTAGATTGATGCAAGGTTAAGGTGGGGTTCCGGATAGTCTGGCTTCAACCTCAGGGCCTTATAGTATTCATCCGTTGCTTCTGAAATCATATCCTTGTTCCCGTAAACAATCCCAAGGTTGAAATGTATCTCCGGATCATCTCCTGTTTTTTCCAGACCAGATCTATACCAGGTGATTGCCTCATCATACATTTTCAAATTGTTGTAGGCAGCAGCCAGGTTACCGTAGGCCTTACTGTACCTGGGATCCATTTTGATGGCATCCTTGTAGAGAGCGATAGCCTGTCGGTAGTCGCCTTTTTGGGTATACACTACACCCAGATTGCAGTAGATCCTGGCGTCACGGGGGCTGAGGCTTAATGCCTGCTGGTATGCATGTATCGCCTGATCATAGAGGCCCTGAGCATTATAGATGACCCCCATGTTATTCAGCGCTTCTGCGCTCTTGGGGCTCAACTGCAGGGCACGCTGGTATTCCTCCGCTGCCTTTTTATCGTTGTTTATTCTCCGATACAGAGAGCCGAGGTTCACATGGATATTGGCGTTGTCCGGATTTATTGAGAGGGCTGATTGCAGGACCGAGAACGCCCGGTCATACAGCCCCAACCCGCTCAAGGTTACCCCCAGGTTTTGCAATGCCTCTACGCTCGTGGGATTCAAGGCTACTGCTTTCTCACAGTAGCGGAGAGCCAGGTTAAAGCGACCCCAGCCATTCAACAATGCTCCCATATTGGTGTTGGCGCTCTGGTTGTCGGGTTCCCTCTCCAGGATCTTCAGGTATATGTCGAAGGCTTCTTCGTAAAGCTTGCAGTTTTTATAGGCAACCCCCAGGTTATTGTACGCCTTGATATTATCCGGCTTGAGCCTGATTGAATCCTGATATGCTGCGATCGCCTTATCGCAGAGACTGCTTTGGTTATATGCGTTGCCGAGATTATAATATGCAATCGCATAATCCGGTTTCAGCCTGCTTGCACGTTCATGATAGGGTATCGCCTCGCCGTATCTCTTCAGGTTGTAGTACTCCACTCCCAGATTATCAAGCGCCCGTGCGCAATTGGGGGCTGTTCTCACCGTTTTCGACCAGAGGGTAAAGCCGTTCTTCCAGTCCCGATTCCGGTCTGCCACCCTTACCCCGAAGATAACGATCACGAGTACGAACGTTCCGATGAACCACCGCCTGAACCTGTACCCCCCTATGACACTGTTCATTCCATGCCCTATCAGTAAACTGATCCCGACTACGGGCAGGTAGAGATAGTGCTCCGCCAAGAGTTCATGGTGGGGAAAAATCTGGCACACCGGCAGGATCGCAATGAAAAACCAGAGCAGCCCGAAGGCTATCAGCTTCTCCCGTGTAAGCAGCCGGTAGATGAGATAAAAGATCACACCAAGAATCACCAGGGAAACAAAGGTAGAAGGCTCAAAGATCCCTTCAGACAGGGGAAAGGCATTGTAGGAATAGTCTGCATTTAAAACGACCGGCACGAAAATAATCTTCAGGTAGTAAACCAGTATCTTCCCGACGGTGAGAAAATTTGTGACCAGGCTCCTGCCGTAATATTCATGCCGTGAAGAGGGATAGTTGAGAAAGATCTTGTAATAGGCAAACCATATCCCGACCAGGAAAACCGGAAGATAGAGAGGATAGTAACGGCTCCAGACTTCTTTGAAGCTGCTCCATACACCCTTCTCCCGCGATGTCACTTCAATGTAATCGTAAACAAAGAGCAGGAGAGGAAGCGTTACCCCCATCTCTTTCGAGGACAGGGAAAGCAGGTAGGAGAAAAACGTAAGGAGCAGGTACCTGAACTTCCTGTCTTTCCGGTAGCGCAAAAAGAAATAGAACCCTGCAAGGTAAAAAAGTGCGCAGAGGATATCCCTCCTCCCTGACAGGTAGGCAACGCTGTCAACCTGCACCGGATTTACAGAGAAGAACAGGGCTGAAAAGAACGCACACCAGTATCCACCGGTTAAACGGAAGATCACGCCGAATACCAGAAAGGAACTCACTATGTGAAGCAGGATGTTGGAGAGGTGGTACCCCACCGGATTTAATCCCCAGAAATAATAGTCAATGGCATACGAGATAAACCTCAGGGGCCGGTATGATACATTCCCCGTCGTTATCCCCAGGAGATAGGGTATGTTCTTTAAACTCGTAATAGTCGGATTCTCTAAAATCAGGGGTATATCATCAAAAACAAAATCGTTGAGGAAACTGTTGGCATAGATGAGGAAGGGGATGAGGATCAGCACACCGAGGAAGAGAATCTGCCTGGTGCTTAAGCTCTTTCCCGGTAACTCTTTTTTCAAAGAAGGGCTTATTACTTTTCCCCTCTTCGCATCCTCATGAATGATCTTTTTCTTTTTCGGCTTCTTACCCATAAAAAAGTTCCATGTAAAGTTATAGAGTGCAAGAGTTGAGGAGTTAAGGAGAGGTTATACCAAATTATTAATCCTGTAATCTAAAACTCTTGAACTCTTCAACTCTTTAACTCTTTCAACTTTTACCTGATATAAATAAATTGGATAAAACATCTCAAATTTTATAGGCTGTCAAGAAAAATCGGATTGAAAACCGTGAAATTTTAGGAGATGTAAGAGACAAGTCTTTATGTCAGTCTAAAGGCAATAAGAAACAGAATTTAGGAACCAGTATTTAGGAAACGAAACAATAGATTCTTGTTTCTGTATTCTGACTCCTGTATTCTGAATTCAACTTGGCTTCAAAGATTACTACTCTGTAGCCCTTCTCCTTTCTTCCAGTATATTCCTGTTGTGCTCAATGGCTGCTTTTCTCTCTTCCCTGCTCATAAAGGGGTTGATGCGGATGAGACCGTCTTCTCCGGGCGTGGGCGGCGGTTTGATCCCCTTCTTTGCCTTTTCTATCGCTTCCATGATCTCTGCTCTCTTGGCTTCTTTATCCGGGCTCAACTGCTGCTGTTGTCCTGCCTCAGGGGCAGCAGATCTGGAAGCGGGAGGCTCTGCTGAGGCAATTTCGGTCTTTTCCCCTTTCGGGTGGACCTTCCCTTCGTTCAGGACCAGGGTCACCTTTTCTCCATAGTAATCGAGTACCGCTCTCTTTTCCTCTACCTCCTGCAGTACGTACTCGCCGATATAATCACCCGGGGTATAGATTTCCTTGTTTGCCATACCCTTGGCAGGCTGAGGCATGCGGATAATAGCTTT
>Ga0315280_10008312_pt1 | contig 13598 bp, 12 predicted proteins | sample YL17G06_40_MG_FD_203697 | JGI IMG/M metagenome (GOLD analysis project Ga0315280, IMG submission 203697) | Sediment microbial communities from Yellowstone Lake, YNP, Wyoming, USA - YL17G06_40 | ecosystem: Environmental > Aquatic > Freshwater > Lake > Sediment | place: USA: Wyoming | collected...
CAAAGCCAGTAGGTGTAGATTGAATTGCATCAACTTTCCGACTGGTTATAATGATTGAACAAGAAAGCTCCTTAGAAAATTTTTCGGCTTTTTCTATTACTTCTTTCCCTAGATCTGTTGTCAGTTCATCCAAAGAATCAATCATTAAAACATTTACGTCGAATCTATCTCTAACTTCTTTAGTGCCAAGATTAGCCTCTAAAAGCATTCCAAGCTCATCAAATTCAAGAAATTCTTTAGCGGAAATTAGAATTGGAATTTCTATTTTTTTCTTTGGAATACTCCCGCCATAGAGTTGTGCCGCAGCGCTCCTAAATATATCTAATGCAATCTTTACAAGAGCACTTGATTTTCCAACTCCGGGGTCACCCACTAAAATAATCTTTTTTATTTGCTGAGTAAGAGTTTTTAATTGAGAGAAGGGCAATCGACGTTCTCTGATAACTAAATCTAAGCTTCTTTCATCAAATTTAATAGGCAATTCGATATTGGATACCACAGGCTCTACAAAATAATCAGATAAATTTAATTTTTTTTTGTGAAGCCAGTGTTTTGTTTCAAGTTGGACAATTTTTCCTTGAATAAAGTCTATAACTTCGCCCTCAAAAAAGACTTGTGGGTAATATTCTGTAAAATTATCAATTAGCCAGTTTATATCGAAATATTCCACCGCCCCTTTTACTTCATTCTGTAGTCTCTCGCGGGCTTGCAGACTCAACTCACCTGCTAAAACAATAAAACATCTACAGATCTGTAATTCTTTAAAAATTGTTTTCATCATAGTTGGATTAGCGATGGCTTGTTCTACTTGGCTTTTGATCTCTTCTATTTTTTTTTCTGATTCATATGAAAATGCACTTTTTATCTGGCCCTTTAATTCATCCACTTGACCTAAAGTCTTAGCACGGATATCTCCAGTTTTTACAATTACACCTATAACATCCATACTTATTTTATCTTTTTTGACGATTACGAGGTCTTTTCCCAATTCGCCAGCAGAATGAGTTATTTCAACATCATAATTTGATTCCATAGCTTTATATAAAGACTTCAGATGCTTATGAAGATCTGTTTCTTTAAATGACATTAGTATTTCTTTTCTTTTTTCTTTTGAAATGGCTTTTGCTTGTCGAATTATCTCAATCTCATTCATAGTTTTTGTCCTCCCAAGCTAAATATTACATCCAAATTCGATCAAAATCAGTTTTAGCAATAACTCTTCATATAATAATTTTTCAAGGAATAAGAATTTGCTTTTTATGGTCGCGTGAGGTCGCTCCCCATTGGGCTTGGAATTCTTGAGAATCTCTGCTGCTGAACACGAAAAAAGCATATCGCGGAAGACGATCGATGTCAATGGAATAATATCCTTCTTTACCGCAGGAAAAACGATAAACTTTCGCTTAGCTTTTAGATTGATAATCATAAATATTCACCATGAACCTGGGCCGTCAGTAGGACGACCTGCTTGAAGACATGTGGCGACGGAGGAATCTTGGCAATGAAAGCCAGCTTTATGTGGTCGATTATCTCATCGATGATGTTGGAGCCCGTGATAAAAGCGATGACCTTCATCTCCTCGCCACACTTTGTACAAAGCATAAGATCGGCTTCATAAATTTTGCGGATCATCTTGGCCCAGCCACGCTGGAGGAATCTTAAGGCATTCCTCCTCAACGATCAGGAGTATGTGCCCTGCCTCCTCTGACTTCTTCACTTTCCCCCTGTGAGCGTTGGCATAGAGGCCATTTGATTGTTATTGAATGGGATGGATTTGATTTAGTTGAGAGACTCACAATCTATAATTCTATAGAAAGATTGTAACTCTATGTATAAATTATAGAGGAGGATGTTTCTCCTTTCATAAAGGGCACTATTTTGATCCTCGTTCTAAAAATATAAAGATATCTTCAACTTCAAATTTTTGATATATCCATAGATTAATATTGTTAAATTTTGATAATTCTTTTTGAAAGAAAGCTATATTCGGGGCGGTTTTTTAATTTTATCCCCATTTTCTCCACAATTGATGCCTGAATTTGCTTGAAAAGGCAATTTTTTGTGCCTTGTTTTTACTCTGCCCTCCGTTTATTCTGAAAATTATAACCATTAATCAAGGAGGGTATGAGAAAAGTCGAATATAAGAAGATTCCGAATAATCTGAGGAGATATCGAAAAGCCATAGGATTGAAGCAGAAAGAGGTCGCCAGAATTCTGAGCCTGAAAAATTCCGGCATGATATCCCGCTGGGAAAAAGGCGTCTGCCTTCCGAGCCTGCTTAACGCTTTTAAGCTTGCGGGGTTGTATTGTGTGCTGGTGGACGCCTTGTTTTTTCCTCTAATACGGCTGATTAAGCGTAAGATTATGGAAAGGCAGAGAGAAATACAGGGATAAAAGTATGTCCAGGAGAAAGAAAAGGATGGATATCTATGAAAAATACCGACGCATTCTTAGAATGCCCAATTTAGCTAATAAAGAAATAGATGAGATGAGGAAGAGCTTAATCTTCCTTGCCCAGACAATCTGTGAGCACGTCTGGGGGAAGAAATTTTATTAACTTATGTCTAATGAGCATAATTCTGAGATTAGAGACCTGAGGAACGGCGGTTGGTACTGGATAAATCGCCATATTATCAATAAATATGGGAAGCTTCTTAGAGCCTCTGGACTCGCCGTCTATAATGTTCTGGCTTCCTATGCGAATTCAAGTAGCCAGACCTGTTTTCCGACCCAGAAATCTATTGCCGAACATTTAGGACTCAGCGTAAGGACGGTCAACCGAAAAATCCGACTGCTTAAAGACTTTAAGTTGATAAAAGTAAAAAAGAAAAGAGGCCGCTGCCTCTATTCGCTTCTCAAGGTCGATACGCCAAAAGGGAAACGACTATACGACAAACGGGATACAAGGGATAGGACATCAGGGAAATCAAACAATAATAAATTAATAAAAATAAATAACAAGAATAAGCACGTTAACGAAAAATTTTATAATTTTAAGCCTATAAGCCGTTTATTAAAAAAGTATGCCCAAAGAGCCTCTAAAAATCATAGGGATTAATCCAGGGACAAGATATTTAGGGATTGCCGCCTTTCAAGGACCGGAACTTATGGATTGGAGAATAAAAACCATTAAAGGGAGGTGGTCAAGAAATAAAATGGAAAAGATAACCAAGATCGCATCAGATTTTATCGAAATATACGAGCCTAATATCTTAGCCATAAAGAAACTCCATCCTTCACGGAGGTCTTCGAATTTAGCCCAACTTATGGCCAGAATTAAAGGGTTTTCAAAAAGAAATGGCTTAAAGGTATGTCAATATTCTATAAAAGATTTAGAAGAATTTTTCATTCAGGAAGAAAAACTAAATAAAAAGAATCTGGCTGAAGCGGTTGCCTCAGAGAATCCGGTATTATTCCATGAGCTTCAAAAAGAGAAAAACCATAAGAATCCCTACTATATCAGAATGCTTGAAGCAGTGGCTTTGGGCTCGCGCTGCTTCCATCAATTAGATAACCATTAACTTACTTAGAAGGGCCCGAGATATTTCTGCCTTTCTATTCTAAAAATACGCCAAAGAAAATATTTAAAATATTGCCCATTGACCTTGGCTCAAGAGAGATGGGGGATCGCCTTTATTGATAAGGGAAAGCTTATTTATTATGGGGCTAAGACAATCAAGAAAAGAAGCTTTCCCCATAAGACTTTAAAAGAAGCAAGAAACATAGTGCTTAGACTGATAAAGGGTCTTAAGCCTAATAATTTAGCGGTTGGAGAAAGCAATCCTCATTGCTATATCGGCAGTTGAAATAAAGATTTCGATAGGATATAATAATTCGGGAAGAGGGAAGAAATTATAGACAATCAATATACAGATTTCATCATTCAAATAGGAGGTTAGTAATGGGCACAAAACGAGAAGTATTGAAGAAGTTGTCTGAATATGCAGAGCGAGTAAATCAATATCAATATATCAAGAAAGATATAAGGATAAATGAGGAAAATACAATTGCCAAATTCATTTCGGAATTGTTCAGGATTTTAGAATGGGAGCAACTTTCGGATGATGTTGAATATCAACACACAGTAAGAGAGGTAGGCAGAGCAGATATAACTCTCAAAATTAAAAATGTTCCTGTTGCTATAATTGAAGCTAAAAGATTTAGTGAAGATTTGTGTGACCAACATATGAAACAGGCAATGAAATACAAAACTCCTGCTCGATGGGCAATCATCACCAATGGGCGAGAGATTAGAGTATACGATAGACGGTATAGACAGAAATGGGGAAAGCTATTTATAAAACTTCCCTTAGATAGGTTTAGAGAAAAGCACTTCAGTGAAGAACACTTTAATGTTATATGGCTTTTATCAAGAAATGGCATAAAGAAGCTGAACGCTGTCGCTGACAAACTTTTGGAATGGGAAAAGATAATAAGAGAAAAAACGAGACATGTGAAGAACGCCGTGGTTAAAGAATATTTAAATTCCGCCCTAAAAGATTCGAAGGGGGCGAAACCTAAACTAATCGAACAGGCCATTCAGGAAACAAGAAAACAAGAGCAAAAGGCAGGCAAGCCCTTACCGAATCTGAAATCTTGAAAAGAGAGGCGAGACCAAGGCAAAGGGTTAAGCTTGGTATTCCCTGCATTGGGGCTGGCTGAAGGAGACTTGGTTCATGGGCTTGCTTAAGGCGAGTGGAGGCCAGAGACTTTTCGGCGTGGCTTCCGCGAAATGAAAAAGATTGTAGGAGGGTGGCTTCTTTGTTATGAAGAGAAACGCCGCTCTTTTGAATATTATTGTTGATGGAACAAAAGCCAGTGGCAGAAGAAAAAGACTCAAGATCTTAAGCTTCGCTCCGAGCACAGTCAAGAAATACATTAGCGGCAATGGCCGGGCAACAAAAAAAGAGGTGGCAAGGATCATCGTCTCCAAATACCCAGAACTTAAAGTCTATCTGATTCAGGATAGGGCCTGAAAAGAAGAATTCCATCAGAATATGTTTAATGCGGTGGCATTGAGGATGATGGTAAATTTTTGACTTTTTTTAGTTGCCGTTCTATACTTCAAAATAAGAAGTGGTACTTGAGGGAAAAGCGGGTTTTAGCGAAGAAAAAATCTTTTTATAAGAGTATCCGTCCCAAAGATTTATTCAAAAAAATATTAATCCATGGCGGTTTTAGCCGATTCAGACGATTTTATCTTAAAATATTTTATGACTTATTTCCCGCTAAGGCTTTGCTCCTGACTTTAAAATTAAAACATCCAGACTCTTATAAACATTGTAAAGCGGTCTCCTGTTTGTCTGCGGATATTTACAGGGAATATATTTCCAAATACGGAGGAAAAATAAAGGTCAAAGACATAAAAACAGCCGCGCTGTTTCATGACATCGGCAAGCTATTTATAAGTGAAAAGATATTGAGAAAAAAGCATCTTTCAGAATCGGAATGGAAAGAGATCAGAGAGCATCCTGAAGAGGGAGTAGAGCTAACAGAAGACATCTTTGGACCGAAAATTATAAAATCAATCGCTATGCACCAGGAAGAGGCCGACGGAAGTGGTTATCCGCGAGGACTTGGTGACGATGATTTAAATTTGGCCGCAAAAATCATTTCGGTTGCTGATGATTTCAGCGCGATGACGGAAAAAAGAGGTTACAACATAGTCAAGACACCTTCCGAGGCACTTCAAGAGATAATTAAAAGTGGCGATCGTTATAGTGAACGGGTGGTTGAAGCGTTGAAAACTATATTCAAAAAGAGATATATTATTTTCGGTCAGAAAAATATTCCATAAAAATATGAGGGAAGAATATCTATAATATGCATATAAAAAATCCTCGTTTGACTTGTTCAAAATCTTATTGTATAGAAGAACTTATGAAACCAGAAAAAAGAGCTCTTATAGTAGGCGGAGGGGGATTAAGAGGAGCATACGCCGTTGGCGTTTTACGAAAAATCTACGATTATGGTGGCCCTGATTTATTTGATACAATTTACACAGTTTCGGTCGGAGTATATGCCTCGACTTTTTTTTTAGCACATCAAGTAGAGACGATGGAAAACACCTGGAAATATTATGTTCACGGATCTCAATTAATCAATTTTGCTAATATATTAAAAGGCGAGCCTATACTAGGATTAGATTATTTAGAGAGTATTTTTAAAAGTAAGAGAAGCTATTTAGACGTAGATAAGGTCATTAATTCAAAACAAAATTTATATTATGTTTTAACTGATTATGATACGGGAAAACCAGAATATTTTAATGCAAAGAGCCACTATATATTTGATATGATGAAGGCTTCTTCTGCATTGCCGTGTGTCTATCCCAAACCAATAATCATAAAAGGAAGAAGATATTTTGATGGTGGAGCAAGTGATCCAATACCAATAAATAAGGCTCTTTCAGATGGATTCAAAGATATTTATTTGGTCCTAACTCGTCCTGATGGATTTGAACGAAAGCCTACACTAAAAATTGTCCCACTTTTATGTATCAGAAGCAAAGGGGCAAGAAATGCGCTATATCGTTTACATGATGTGTATAATCAATCGGAAAATTTGATTAGAAGCATAAAAAATAATCCACAGGGAATTAATCTGACTGTGTTTCGACCAAAACAAATCAAAGTCACTCGATTTACGAGAGATCAAACGGCTCTAATAGAAGCGATTGAACAGGGCAAAAGAGACGCAGAAGAAGTTATGTCGTCAATGAAAATTGAGCGATCATGTTAGGTATTGAGGACGTTGGGAAAGAGTTTTTTAACAAGATATTCAAAATCTTAGCAAAAAAAAATCCCAAACTCGCACGAATTATTATTTGGCTATTAATCACGGGTTCTTTAGCGAGTTTTCTCCAAATAATATTTAATCCTTTGGGATATAAAAACGTAAGCGTTTTAATAGTTTATTTTGGCCTGGTTGTAATTGTTGGGGCCATTTCCTATATTTTTGTGAGTGAAATTGAGCTCCATAAGGAAATTATGGAGACCAAAGTATTTGCACCAATTGGTTTAGGCAAAGAAAAAGATCCTCTGCCACGAAGTAAAGAGATAGAAGAAATTCTGCTAAAAATAAAAAATAATCAAAATATATTAATAATTTATGGCGCATCAGGCTCGGGGAAAAGCACTATTGTAAATGATTTATTATTGCCAGTATTGATAGAAGAAGGGTGGGAGGCCAAAAATGTAATAAGAGGCTTTGAAAATATAATTTCTTTTAAAGATAAGATAAGAGGTTCGTTATATAATAGCGGGATTAGCAAATACTTAGATCATGATTTCCTTAATACCTTAAAATTTAAAAAGCAATCCAAGGAAGATATTGAGGCAAAGATTGTATTAGTTTTTGATCAATTTGAACAATTTTTTGAAAATGCATCAGAAAAAGATATTTGCTGGTTTAGAAATATAATTGATGCATTTGAATCGATAAAAAAATTTACGATCATAATTATCGTTAGAGAGGAATATTTTAGTAAGCTGGCATTTATTAAGGATAAATATGATATTTTTAATTTGTCTATATATATTCCTGGCATAAATTTAGCTGATAAGGGAGATGAGGATACTATAAAAGCAATTCATAAGCTTGGTATAGTAGTCAAAAACGAAGAGTTAACTAAAGAAATCTGTAACGAATTAGAGAGTAAAAAAGAAGTATTGCCTTTAGAAATACAGATTGTAGGGTATATGCTCGAAGTCATTAAACATGAATTGAGCACAAAAAGGGATCTGGTATTAAATAAAGATACATTTAAAAAGTATTACCAGAGTAAAGAAGGATTAATAAGAGAATATTTTGTAATGTTTATCGATGCCATGAGATATAAAGATACTGCAAAATCAGTTTTATATGCTCTGAGTACAGAAAAGAGAATTAAACGAAGATATACAATAGAGGAACTTTCATATATTACCCATAGGGAAGAATATCAGATAAACGAAGTATTGGAATCCCTGTTTGATTTGGGGATAATAACTATTGAGGATGGGAGATATGCTTTCGCTCATGATTATTTCGCAGAAAAGTATCATGAACTAAGCGGCACTTTGATTGAACCAATAGATAGAGATAATATTAGTTATTTTAGCGATATAATAAAAAGTCGGAAAAAGAGATTTTTAAAGGAACGCGAAAGCAGAGATATTTTAAAGAAGAGAAATTCGATTATTAATATTGTATTTTTATTAATATATTCAATTCTTGTTTTTCGTTTGTTATGTCCTCTGTTCAGAATTGGTTGGGATCAAATTGAGAGCATCTTTAATATTGATGCTTTCACCAAACTAACTACTTATAAAATTCCATTTGATTATTATTACTTGCCGGCTTTCATAGCATCTAGCGTCTGTGCGTGCTATGTTTGGAATATTTTCCGTAATTTCATTTTATTAGTTCCAACAAAAAGATTTCTATCGATTGTTTTTTTCATAATTAATTGTTTAATGATTCTTCTCGGGACAATCGAACCTCATTATTGGATAGTATTTGCGGGCATTGCTGGTTTTCTTATAGCCGTCAGAATTTTAATGGCGACAGCTGGTAGCCAAAACAAATGGTTGCCAAGACAGTACAATTTCATAAGGAGTATCGGATATAGAACATTGATAAATATGATAATATTTATTGGATTAGGCTTATTATTTAATTATTACGCATTAAGAACAAGGGAAATTAATCAACTAAGCACTCTTGAGGGCTTATTCATATTAGAATTTGTTATTTCATTTTTCGTATTTGCGTTTATGGTTATGTGTATAAGAAATCATGCAACTAAGTATAAAGGAATTATATTTTTGAGCACAATTAAAAGATTTTATTCTTTCTGATATCGTCAATGAATATTGTATCTCACAAACGGATGTTGTGATTCGAGTAATTAAGCTTGTTGATTTTTTCTTAAAATATTGAATATTTCCTTACTTAACTTATAGGGATTACGCGATATTTAAATTATGTTTTTATTCATGCGCCTGGGAATCAATTAGGGGCAAATGCCCCCTTTTTTGCTTAAGAGCAGATCATGGATGGGAATTTTCAACAGGGGAGTAAAGAATGTTGAAAACGATTGTTAGTCTTTTCTTGATCCTGGGACAAGAGAGATGGGAATAGCCTTTTTTGATAAGGGAAAGCTTATTTATTATGGGGTAAAAACTATTAAAAAAGGGAAATCGCCCAGTGAGACCCTAAAAGAAGGAAGAAAGGTAATTCTTAGATTGATTAAGGATTTGAAGCCAAACATTCTGGTAGTAGAAAAAGTCTTCTTCGCTAACAACCGAAGCGCCTCCCTTTTGAATGTCTTTGTGGATGAGATAAAAGCAATAGGGAGAAGAAAAGGATTGGAGGTGAAGGGCTTTGCGCCGAGTACCGTTAAAAAGGCGATATGTGGATATGGCCGGGCGAGCAAAAAAGAGGTGGCAAAAGTGATAGTATCATATGAACCAGTACAGGGTATTGACACCCTGTTTTTATTTGATTATTATCGAGATATGATAAGGGGAGCTAAGGGCTTTTCTAATAATAGAGAGAATCGAGAGCTCTTGAGATTAGAGAGGAAAACTGCAATATGGCCGGAAAAATAACCACAAAATATGCTCTCCTAAGTACTCTCAAAGGTCGAACCATTTATAAATTAATCAAAAATGGATAAAAATATGAAAAAAATTTGGATAGGTATTGGGATCGTAGTCGTTGTAGCTTTGGCTATCGTTCTTGTGGCTATTCAAACAAAGAAAGAGCCAGAGGAGATTAAAATTGGATGGATAGGTCCACTCACGGGAGACTTAGCATATTACGCCCAGATGATCAAGAAAGCCACTGATTTAGCAGTAGAAGAAATAAATGGTGCTGGTGGGATCAATGGAATGCGTTTAAATGTAATATATCATGATGATGGACTTGATCCAAAAAAAGGGGTTTCGGCTTTTCTAAAATTGACGACCACAGATAAGGTTCCGTTAATTATTCAAGCTGCGGGCTCTTCGATCATGTTAGCAGAAGCTCCACTTGCTGAAAAGCATAAAGTAGTCCTAATCACTCCTACCTGTTCTAATCCCAAAATTAAATTTGCCGGTGATTATATATTTAGAGTATGGCCCTCTGATGCCTACCAAGGAGTAAGCATTGCTGAATTTATTTTTAGTAACTTGAAGAAAACACAGGCATCAGTTCTCTATCTCAATAATGACTACGGTATAGGTGTAAAAGAAGAGTTTGTGAGAAAATTCAAAGAGCTTGGAGGAACTATATTAGCGATTGAAGGTTTTGAACAAGGCGCCTCTGATTTTCGAACCCAATTAACTAAAATAAAATCCCAAAATCCCCAAGTAGTATTTCTTTCATCCCATTATAAAGAAGGAGCGTTGCTTGTGAAACAGGCAAAAGAACTCGGCATTAAATCGCAAATTATAGCTAGTGATGCTTGCTACGCTCCAGAGTTTTTGCGACTCTCTGGGGGAGCAGCAGAAGGGGTCATTGTTGCTAACCTTTATTGGAATCCAAATAGTGAGGAACCAATAATAAGAACTTTTGTTGATAGATTCAAAAAAAGATACGGTGAGCAACCGGAGGTATACGCAGCCGCTGGCTATGATTGCTTAAAAGTTATAGCAGTTGGCATGAAGAATGGTGGCATAGCTAGCGAAGGAATAAAGAAAGCACTATACAGGATTAAAGGATTCAAGGGTGTTACAGGAGACATTACTTTTGACGAATATGGAGAAATAGCAAAAAGCTATGATTTATTCGTTGTTAAAGCCGGAGAATTTGAGCCATACAAATGAATATTATAAAGAGTTCCGTAGTTTTTTAGGTATGCCTATGGTTAATGAATTTCGAGATAATGAGTATAAAAAAATAGTAGAAAAAGTGAAAGAGACTTATGACTCTTTGGCAGATGTTTTTGACTATTTTTATCCTGCTATTACTCTAAATACTAACAATTTTATTCAAAATCTGCATAAATTCCTACAAAAACATGCTGTAAAAAAAATTTTAGATTGTGCATGTGGAACTGGAAGAGAGCTAATTCCTTTAGCAGAAACAAGGGCATATGAATTGATTATAGGCTCTGACCTCAGTGCTAAAATGTTAGAAAAGGCGAGTAAAAAAGCCAAAGGCTTGGCCATTGACTGGATTCAAAGCGAATGGTTAGAACTTCCTCAAAAACTGCAATACAATAATTTTGATGCTATCTTATGTGTTGGTAATCCTTTGACTCATATACCACCTTGGTCTTATGTGAAAGTATTTTCAAGTATTTTTCAATTATTAAGGAATGGCGGAATTTTTATCGTAAACGAAAGAAATTGGGAATCTGAACTCGGGAAAGAGAATTTCAAGAAAGGTCGATCTTTAACTACCGTATATGCTCCATTACCTCGGCTATCTTTTTTAAATGTACATCAGACCGGCCAAAAAGAAATTTTCGCATATTTTACTTACCATCTTTATGATGCTAGAGCCAGGATTCAACTACTCCACTTTTTGGAAGTTAATACAGATGGTGTAGCTTTGGAAAGGCTATTCCAATTTAAATGTTTCTATGTAGGAAAAGAGGCAGTGAAGAACGCTTTGGTAGAAGCAGGATCTAAGAAAGTAGAGGAGCTTAATTGTCTAAACAAATTAAACGATTTCGATACTTATGCAGAAGAGATGTTTTTGAGTGCTTGGAGGTGAAATCACGAAACCAATATCAACAATAGTTAATCTTTTTACTAATCCGATAGTAGCTGGAGTGGCAGGAGCAATTATATCAAAATTATTTTCTCTAGTTTATACCAAGTATAGAGAAAAGCAGTTGGATAAATTAGCCCAGGGAGGCTGTGCTAAACGGGGGGCAGCTCCAGCTGAATACATAGCTACATTAGAACGTTTTATTACCCTAGCTAAAGATTCGATCTTTTTAACGTGCTTCGTAACCCCTTTTTGGTTCCAAAAAAATGGAACAAGAGAAGCTATATTACGGTTTTATGAAAGAGCTAATGCCCAAAATAAAAAGAGGATAGTAGTCCTAAGCAAAAAAGAAATTAAACGTTTGAAAAAGAAGGTAGATAAACATCAACAGAAATATTCCAAAAACAAGATAGATTGGTTCACTACAACTAATACCTTCCCCTGCTACTGGGGGAGAAAGGAAGGTATTCAAAAACAATACAACATAAAGAAAGACATTTTGTTGGAAGATTACGCACTTTTCGACGGCCAATTTGTTATAAGGTATATTTTTGAGAAAAAAATTCTAATAATAGGTGGTGAAGACAATTTATTGAGAAGGGCTGTAAAGATGTTTAGTGATCTTAACAAATTATCAGACTCAAAGATCACCTTCAATAAGTTTAATGAATTATACCAATATATGATTGAACACAAATAGGATAAGGGCGATAGAATGGACGCTTTTACTTAGATTATATTATGTTTCAACAATTAATATTAAATGGGATAATAGCCGGGAGTATCTATGCGCTTATAGCTTTTGGTTTTACTGCCATATATAGGACGGTTAAATTCTTCCATTTCGCTCATGGTGTAGTTTTCGCTGTCGGAGCTTATTTTGCTTATGCCTTTTTTATATTATTTGATATAAGTGCTATCATTAGTTTTTTTTTATCCATAGCCCTTGCCTGTCTTTTAGGGATTGCAATTGATAGATTTGTCTATCATCCTCTGAGGAAAAATAACGCACCCAACTTAGTCTACCTCATCGCCTCTTTCGGCGTTTTTATTTTCCTTCAAAACCTTATCCAACTCATCTTCGGCGCCCAAATTCTAACCTTAAGATCAGGGCTTGTAAAAGAAGGTCACCATATCCTTAACGCGGTAATTACAGACATTCAAATCCTCATTATAGTCGCAAGTCTTGCTTTGTTTGTTCTGGGTTGGTTGTTTATCCAGAGGACAAAACTTGGCAAAGCCATCCGCGCCGTATCAGATGACCCAATTGGAGCAAGGGTTGTGGGAATAAATTCAGAAAAGGTAATTTTAACCGCTTTTGCTATCGGCTCTGCTCTGGCCGGGGTGGCCGGAATCCTCATCTCCCTTGAGACAAATATCGAACCCACAATGGGCTTTAATGCCATCTTGAAAGGGATTATCGCTTCTATTATTGGCGGCATTGGAAGCATCCCAGGGGCTTTATTTGGCGGCCTTTTCCTCGGACTTGCTGAGAACCTTGGTATCTGGAAAATCCAAGCAGGATGGAAAGATGCTATTGCCTTTGCCATTTTAATCATATTTTTGCTTTTAAGACCCTCAGGAATCATGGGTGTTAAAACCGAAAAAGAGAAAATCTAAATTATGGAATATCTGATTCATATACTAATAATTTCAGGCACATATATAATTCTTACTCTTAGTCTTAATCTCATTGTCGGTTTCACCGGCTTAGCCGCCCTGGGCCATATTGCCTTTGCCTGTGTAGGAGCTTATACATCTAGTTTACTTGCCCTGAACCTTGGAATCTCTCCTTGGATTGGCCTCATAATCGGAGCTATTTTCGCATCTGTTCTGGGAGCGATCGTTAGCTTTCCGTCACTAAGGCTAAAAGGAGATTACCTTGCTATAGCCACCTTCGGGTTAGGCGTTAT
>Ga0315280_10008313_pt1 | contig 13594 bp, 13 predicted proteins | sample YL17G06_40_MG_FD_203697 | JGI IMG/M metagenome (GOLD analysis project Ga0315280, IMG submission 203697) | Sediment microbial communities from Yellowstone Lake, YNP, Wyoming, USA - YL17G06_40 | ecosystem: Environmental > Aquatic > Freshwater > Lake > Sediment | place: USA: Wyoming | collected...
GTGGTTGGGATGTTCAAAGGCTCGAATAAGGCTCTCAACCGAAAATAGGCGGGGAAGAGTTCGAGTAAGCAGAGGCATCGTGAATATGGCGGCTCGCTGCGGCGGGTACGCTGTCAGGCCGATGGCTTGGCCTATGCTTCTACACTGGGATGGATGCGGGTGGAACCGCAACAACGGAATGCCCACCCAACAAAGGATCAGGGGGGAAGCATGAATCTCCCGACTTCAAGTCGCGGAGAGAGTCAAAAACCTCAGATGCCTGCCCGTTACCCTAACGTTCACTCACCTGGAGCCTCGGCTCTGCACCACGACGGAATTCAAGAGCAAGGTCCACCAAGGCGACCGCTTTGCCTTTGAATCCCTCGCGATTGGCATCCCACTTTATGGCGAGGAATTCTTCAAGCGTCTCAGAAAGTTTCGAAAGAATGAATCAGGTTAAGTTCACGTAGCTGATATACCAAATAGTGCCACAAGTTGGGGTAAATGCGCATACTGCAGGTCTGCCCGGATTTTCCGCCGGAAGCTGGTGGGATCGGACGCCATGTCTCACAAATATGCTCTGGGCTCCCCGAATTTCAATTCGAGGCATTAACGCTCGGACGTTCGATCACATCCACTCAGTATGAGCGCATCGCCAATGCGGAAGTCATTCGAATTCCAATATGCAAGACAGCACTGGAAATTCCACACATACGAGATCTTCTACGACAGAGATTCGGAGAATACGACATCGTGCACGTTCATTCTTACCAGTCGCTGCTTTCCGTCTTCGCGTCGGTCAGGTTCACGTCGCCCATCCTCTTTACGCCTCACTATCACCCGTATGGCTCAAGCGCGGTGCTGAGCGCGATGAAGTGGCTGTACAGACCAACGGGGCGGCACGTCATGAAGCGAGCCGAGAGGGTCATAGCTGTGTCGGCAGCCGAGTTCGAAGTATTGGGGAGAGACTTTCCTTCAGCCAAGGAGAAGCTGTTACTCGTTCGCCACGGTATTGATTGTCAGAAGTTCAAGAGGCTCGGACCGGCACGACGACTAAGCGAAGATGTCGTGCTGACGTACGTTGGCCGCCTAGAGAGATACAAGGGCGTCATGGAGCTTCTGCGGTGTTTCCGGATTCTGGTTACCGATTACCCAGGCCTAGCCCTTCGAATTGTCGGCCAAGGCCCTCTGTCGCCCGCAATCAACCGATTCATCAGTGAAGCGAGACTGAGCCAAAGCGTCAAGGTCCATCCGTTTGTCCGGGACGAGCACTTGGTCGAACTGCTGTCAAGCTCAGATATCTTCGTGCTCCCGTCGCGTTATGAAGCCTTCGGCCTTGCCGCCGCAGAGGCGATGGCCTGCGAGGTTCCTGTGGTTGCTTCCGCGGTCGGAGGACTCAGAGAACTGGTCGTGGACGGCGAGACGGGCATCTTATTGCCCTCGCCAGTCAAGATCCGAGATTTGCGCTCGGCACTCGAAAAGCTGATTGTAGATGGCGAACTGAGGGTGAGGATGGGCGCGAATGCGAGGGCAAGGATCCTTTCGCTTTATCGCTTGGAGAGAATGTTGGAACTACACAGGCAGATCTACATGTCTACCGGAAAAAGGGGCCGCGCCTCTACTGTCTGAAGCAGGTCGCTTGCCAGTCAGAGTTATCATGTCCCAAGTCTATACGCTATTAGGAAAGAGTATCCGCAGCAAGCCATCGAGCCAGTCAGCCTCTTCAAAGCCGTGCGCCATTCAATTCTTCTCGACGGTACCGGTGGGAAAGATAAGCCATCTAGTTCGCAGTGCACTAGGCCCTAACGCCAGCAGAACGGGAAGGAGCGACTGTGCAAAGTGAAGTGATTCCTCCTTCGGGCACGATCCTGACTTGCATCCAGGATGTCTCCTCTTTTGAGGATAGGAAGAATTAGAACGCGGATGTGCTGAGCAATGGAAACGGCATCTTAAGGGCAGGCTGGCCTAGTGCGAATTGCAATAGTTGTCCCGTATTTCTCGGCGCAGATAGGAAGTAATGAGTACGGTCTGGCGAAGTACCTCACAGAGTTCGGTCACGATGTAACAATTCTTGCGTCTTCAAGGACCACCTCAGCTAGGCTAAGACATGTTGCTATGAGACCAACAACCATGCCCAAGATTCGAGGTGAGCTGCCTAGAGTTCACTTCCTATCGACCCCGATAGATATCGTCGAGTTACCGATAATGCCAACGCTACCTCGTGAACTGAAATTGCTCTCTCCGGATGTCGTCCATGCGCAGGAAGACTACCAACCGTCATCTCTGCTGGCATACCTCGCGACAAGAACGAACAAAGTCCCATTCATTGTGTCCAATGAGAGATACTACTATCCACCTCACCCTTGGAAGGTCCCCTCAATCTGTCTCGACATGACGATTGCCAAATATGTCCGGGATCATGCGTCTCTAATAACCGCTCACTCCAATGCCGCCAGAGACTTCTTAATTCTTCACGGAGCCAAGCCCCAAAAAACGCGGCTGATACACGTGGGAGCGGAGACGGATCTCTTCAAGCCGTTGAAGACCAATTCAATTCTACGAGAGCGTCTCGGATTCAGCGATGATGCACTTGTCATCCTGACTGTGTCCAGACTGAGCTCGTACAAAGGCCTGGACCTTGCCCTGCGCGCCATGGGCACCATTATGAGAGAATTCGATGAAGTCAGGTACGTCATCTTCGGAAGAGGAAAGGAAGAGAGAAGGCTGAAGCGACAGGTTGCTCGACTTCGCATGACTGATGAGATAAGATTTGTCACGCGTCCCCTTCCGCATGCCGAAATGCCGAAGATGTACTCCGGATGCGATATCTTCCTGCTCCCCAGCAGGATAGAACCATATGGCTTAGCAGCCCTTGAGGCAATGTCCTGCGGCAAAGCGGTTATCGCATCAAGGGTGGGGGGGTTAGCCGATATTGTTGCGGACGGCGAGACCGGTTTTCTCACTTCACCCGGCAACGTTGATGAGCTAGTGCGTTCAGTGAGCCGTCTCGTAACGGATGAACGACTTCGCAACAGAATGGGGTTTCGAGGGCGCGCGAGGGCTGTGCAGAGTTTCGATTGGAAGAGAATTGTCAAGCAATATATTGGGTGCTATGAGTCGTTACTGAAGAGGTGACGGTTCGTGGCATCACTGAGTTCGCGTTTTGACTTCCTGACAAACAAAGCCGTCAACGGCAATCCGTGTAAGGCTATCAGTGGATTCAAGCTCATTGAATAGGTTGGCCGAAATCGATGGCGAAACATATTCTTCAAAGCCTCGAATATCTCTCTCGTAATAGTAAGCTTCTGACGTTACTCGGTCTGTCTCTTGTTCTAGTTGGGGCCGTCAGATTACATTATTCACCAACAATACCTTCCTTTAGACTTATGGAAATCGGCGTAATACTCGCTGTTTTGCCGCATATCCCTATTTCCAGACCCCTAGCTGAACAGAAGTTCACGTCGAAGAGGATAGCCCAAGTTCTGGTTGGGGCACTTGTGGCGTCGTTCTTGTTACGTTCACTATACAATGTGGTGTCGCCGCTTCCGGCAGGGGCGGATACGGCGACGTATATGTTCTACGCTGCCTATGTTGCCAAGAATCTAGAGAGCATACCGGCCATCCTCTTCTTTCATACATCCCCGTATTCGATTTATTTCGAACCGTTCGTCTGGATAGTCTTCGGCGTCTTGGTCAGGATCGGATTTCCGTTAGAGTGGATTCCTCAGATCTTGGTGCCGCTCGTGTCCACAGTTACGATTCTTCCCTTCTATCGCCTCGTCGCGAGATTCAAGGGCACATCGGTCGCGCTGCCAGCAGCACTGCTGCTCTCAGTTGCACCTCTCCAACTGCGCTTCTCGCTCGATCTCTTCAGAAACGTGTTCGGTAACCTGTTCATGATCTGTGCTTTCTATTTCATTCTCTTCGAGCGAAGAAGAGTACCCTGGAAATCCATCTGTCTCGTCGCTCTTTTGGCTGCGACATATCAGCCAAGCTTCCTTCTGTTTTTAGTCACGATAGTCGCTTACTTGGGATTTGGTCATCCACCCAATGGTTCAAGGAGAAACCTCCTCATCGCTTTGATTGCGATGATACCGCTGGGTGTACCAGCATATTTAGGCACGGGAGGGCTGGTTGTGAGCTTCTTGCATTCGATATTTGCCAACATAACCGGCTTGCTTCATGGACCTTTCGATTGGCAACGAGGAGTGAGGGATGCATCATTTCCGTTCTCTTGGAGCTTTGCTTTGGTCTGCATGTCTATTCCTCTTCTCATCTCAACGAGGCGAAGAGATTTCTTCTTCTTCTACGTCGCTTCCGTTATGGCATTGGTAGCATTGTTCGTTCTGGGAACTGGATATGGTGAACGTTGGGGCGACTTTGTCGAGTTCGGAATTGCGGCCTATGCTGGTCAGCAATTGGCCACATCAAAGAAGGGTAGAGGTTTTCTGCCCATTGCGGTTGCTTGGGTGTTCTTTGAGAGCGTGACATTTATCCACGAATTCTATCGTCCCTGCATTGAATGTTTCGCGAGATATGGGAGGCTTGCACATGATCTGGGACTCCACTGGCCGTTTCAGGATTGATCAGGCTTGACTCATTCAAGATTTCGAGGAGCCGCGGGGCGAAGTCCAAATAAGCCAAGTTTGAGTCTAACACGTGCTCGGTGACTCCCACCAATTGCCCTCTTTCCTTCATCCATTTTATGAAAAACGATCGAAGAAGACCGAGAACGCTGAAAAAAGCCTGGAATGGCTGAAAATGACATGATTCCTAATAGGCTCATTCGAGAACACCTCTTGGTTGAAATGATGATGATTTCGTCTGTAAGACGAGACTGGGAAAGGATCTACGAAGATGAGAGGATTGCAAGACGCGGATGCGCTGCAAAATATGTTCCGCTTTCCAAGAGTCTTGTCGATTCATGGAATGAAGGGGAATCCATCTTGAAATCAATTTGCAGCAATTCCAACCAATGTACTGTTGTAGACTACGGCTGCGGGTCGTTTGGGATGACCATCATCCCAGCTGCCAGACGAGGCCTACACGCTACCGGCGTGGATATCTCGGCTAGGGCTCTCTCTCTATTGAGGAATCGAGTCAAAGCGATGAAAGTCGCAGATAAAGTGGACTTGATTCTTGGATCTGTTACGGCTCTTCCCATTAGAGCCGACATTTTTGACGCGGGCGTGTGTTCTTCGGTCATAATGCATGTCGACGCACCGAGAGCGCTATCAGAGATGGCCAGGACCGTTCGAAGAAAGGGTAGAATATGGATCGACTCTTGGCTAAACAAGTACCACTTAGATAACCTTCAAGTCATAGTAGCAATGCTTGTATTCAGGATGCTAGGAAGGAAGACCTCCGTTCCACTGCGCTATTACTCCCTTCGAGAAATCAAGACGCTCCTGAGGCTCAACGATCTTAAGGTGATCACCATCCAGTGTTCTCAAAGACTGCCTCTGCCCTTCTCTTACAGAGCGATAATCCCCAAACGCCTTAAGCTGTTCTCTACGAATAGGTTATTCAGACTTTTGAGCACCCAACAGTTGGCTCACCGCTTCTCAATTGTTGTTGTTCGCTTTTAGCACGCCATACTGAGCAATACTCTGGAAAGCAATGTAGACTGTGCCACGTGCCCAGTGTTCTACTATTCATGAAATCGCACCTACGTAACCCTCATTCTTGGATTAGCATGCCTGTATCTCACGCTCTGATGCAGAGCTACCCGAAGATGTACTCGTACAATCCGGCCAAGACAATAGAGTTTCCCAAAAGGGAATTTCTAGACCGGAAAACGCTTATCGAGAAGACCTTAATGCCTCTAGTCGGGCAAGACAGGCGAGCTCTCAAGAGTCGGCCTCGTGAACAATCTCGGAATCAGGGTGAGCAGGTTTGAGGGATTCTCTGAATGATCCCAAGGTTTCTATAGTAATCCCTGCACGGAACGAAGAAAAAACTCTAGGCGACGTCTTATCATCAGTCTTCTCCCAGGATTACCCAAGAGACAAATTGGAGGTTATCGTTGTCGACGACTGCTCAACTGACTCCACACCCGAAATTGCTACACGGTTTCCAACCAATTACATTAGGAATCAATCGCCGCTAGGCCTTGCAGGAAGCCTCAATCGCGGTATTGATGAGTCGTCATCGTCGGACATCATCCTCACTCTACATGCAGACTGCGTCCCGCAGGCCATGTCTTGGCTTAGACACATGGTCACACCTTTCTCCGATCCTACAACGGGGATCGTAACGTCTTTCCTTGTGCTTCCGGTCGAAAAGATACCATACCCAAGCCGATACTTCTGTTACATTTACTTAGCTGGATGGTTCGATCAACCAGCCTCCGGCGAACTGGAAAGGAGATTTCAGCAGATTAGTTTCGCAGGCAACAAATGTGACGCATATCGCGTCGATGTTCTGAGAAAGATCGGAAAGTTCGATATGGCATTTCGCGTTGCAAACGAGGACATAGATGTATCTGAAAAGGTTAACAGGTTAGGGTATAAGATCCTACTCTGCTATCAAGCCCTAACTGCCCATACTCTATCGTCACACCAGAACACTATAAAGAGTCATTTCCGGAAAGCGCTTTGGGGATGGTGAACCTTGAAGCCTACGCCTGCCGAGTGCCGGTGGTGGCATTTGATGTCGATGGATTCAGAAAGACCTTGATCCCCCACTTCACTGGCCTCTTGGCCAGACCGTACAGCGCCTCTGATCTGGCTACTAAGATTCAGGAACTGCTCCTGGACCACGACCTGAGAAGGCGTCTCGGCGAACATGCGCACAGACTGGTTGCCGAGAGATTCTCTATTGGAGACCAAGTGAAGCTGTTAGAACAGACCTACCTGGCTGTGCTCCGAATGGGAGGTTAACATTTGAACCTGCAGTCAATCTACGACAGAGGCTACTATGACAGGCGAAAGTATGAATTTGATTTTGTGTATCCGTTTCAGAGAATCATGGCAACGGGCTGCTTGTCCGTGGCGCAAAGCCTCGGAACTAAAGTCAATTCTTCTCTGGATGTTGCTTGTGCCAGAGGGTATTTCGTTCTTGCGATGCGAGAGTTCAAGGTGAACGCTTGGGGGGTGGACATCTCCGACTGGGCATTGAAGAACTCTCCCCCGAGCATTTCGCAATATCTGCTCAGACGAGATTTGAATCAAGACAAATTGCCATTCCCAGACAACGTCTTCGAGATGGTAAGCTCTTGGGAAACTTTCGAACACCTATGGAACGACGACAATGCAGCTAGAGAAATCTACAGGGTGTTGGCTGACAATGGTCTCTTCTTCTTTTCGGCAGCGTCAAGAATCAACGACTTTTGGTGTTCAAGATTAACCGGCTTCAAAGCAGAGCCGCTATCTCACATCAACAGTAGGTTGAAGTCGAGTTGGATAAGTTTCTTCATACGACATGGGTTCCGCTATCTCTTTCCCTTTCCAAAGGCCTTTCGGAGATTGGCAATTTCGGTAAATGAGCCCCGTGCCAGTGAGAGAGCCAAGGTCTTCTATAGACTTGGAAGATTTGGAGTAGAACTGAGGAACGAGATTGCATATAGGATATTGAGTCCTGCATTAGTATTTCAAAAGAGACGATTCGAACGAGGGTCATTGAGAACAAACGCTTCAGAAACTGCTTGGGTGCATAGAATATGAGGCTACCCAGACCTCTACGATAGGGCGGCGACCATTCGTTTTAACCTCCCACGAATACCGTCCACATAGCTCTCGCAGAAGTGGCAAGGTAAGTTTTCAACAAACTACTCTTCCCGACGTCACTGTCGCAGACCGCTACCGGGTATGCGTTCGAGAAACAACGATGGTAAGGCAGGCGAGAACACGTCAAGTCTTTGAAGGAACGCACTCACGAACGAGGCGTTCCTTTGCCTTTAAAGCATGTCGCCGTAAAGATTCCGCTCGCACTGCTAAACCAGGTTCAGGGCGCCATCAGGTAGGCTTACGCTGCACTAAGAATTGTCAAAACCTGAGGTTTGGCGCCGGGGGCTAGGTCTTCCTACGCTCCAGTTGTAGTTCGACGATCAAACGCTCAGGCGATTTTTCGCCAGTACCTTCGTCCATCCCTCAATACTAAGGATCTTCGAAGGGCCACCCGAAATTCAGCGGGAGTGTAGGCGAGGATTTCGAAGGGTTTGTTCGTGGGAGCTAGACGCCTTATCTTCGCCACCCTATCGACAAAGCTTTGGCCGCTAAACTTCCCCGACACGACCACGATATCGAAGTCGCTGTCATCCAGCCATGTGCCGTTGGCATAGCTTCCGAAGAGGTAGGCCTCCACATCGGGGTACTTGTCAACTAGGCGTTTCCTGAGGCGACTGATCGTAGTCTTAACTTCGCTTGGCAAGTTGCTTCCGGACAATACTCAGAATCCCCCTTGCAGTTTGTATGGCGCGCCTAGCCTAGTTCGAGGCTATGGCGACTGAAGGTCTATTCAGACCTGAGTTTGGATAGCGGGCGCTCGTGTAATGAGCGGACAGTTCAGCGAGCCTTTCCGAGACAGCTTCCGGCAGGCTGAGTCTTCCCTTAGCTTGTCTGTAAAGTACCGTCAAATCGTGTACATGGATTGGCCTTCTGTTCATTGCTCCCATCAAGAAGGCTTTGATTGCCTTTTCAGCCGACTGCTCGGCCGCAAAGCACGCCCAGTTGTAGCTTCCCAAACCATAGGATTCGGAGGCGTGTCGAAGGTCAGCTCTCGCCTCTTCAAACCAATCCAAGGCCTCAGGTCTGATCTTCTTCAAGAAAGCCGCTACCACCAAGCCCAGAAGAAGATATGTCGCCTGAGGAATAAGGATTCTTCAATCAAATAATAGACTCCTATTCGAGACTGCCATGAGGCGAACGACAAGTTATTACGCTCCCCTTTCAATGACGTCTCCCGCCACGTTTTCTGTGGTCGAACTCGCATGCTAGGCACTCAGATCGATCAGAAGACTTGACAGGGACAAGGTTCTTGTCGTCCACAGGGAGCTTCGACCTCTGTCGCCGATACTGCTCTACAGCGACAAAAGAGCTGAGACCGATTACGTCAGAGAAAGGAATCTCGAAACTCGGCCCTACGAGCCAGATCTTCCTTTGAACGCTAGTCTAGCCATACCAAAGATCCTTTGGTTCAGAAAACGTATCACCAACTACCGAGTTGTGCAGGTCTCCGAAAAGAACGCTCGCTCCAATGATCGATGCAAGTCGAAGTGATCCTCACCTGCTTATCATGTCCTCCCAGCAATTTCCACGCCACAGACACGCCGTTACCAGTTACGTCAACATGGGTCTATCCTATAGTATCTGACAGAACTGTTTGAATAACGTCCTTAGCGAGTTCGTCACGTCAGGTTGAGCCCTCCCAGCGTTCCACCTTCATTCTCGGTGGAAAGGCTGAAAACTCCCTGAATATGAGATTCTTTCATATTTCAGCTCAGAGAACCCGGAACGAAGCTTTTTGCCCAAACCTCGACCCATATCAGCTGTAACTAGCCGCCATACATGACGTAAAGACCGCGGGAGCCCTGTCCTGCGGCCCAGAAGGATCCAAAAACTTAGGTCAGTTACTATAGTTCCGAGCACGAAGCTCCCAGGGGACCAATGCTACAGAAGCGTTTTCTTGTACCATTCGATTGTTTTGCGTAACCCGACATTGTAGTCGGTGTGTGGCGAATAGTTGATCAGAGTCTTTGCTAGCGAAATATCGCCGCGATGCCGTCTAACATCTCCTGGCCTTGTCTTCTCGTAGATGACTTCACCTGAATATCTTAGCAGGCTCATAATCAGCAATATCAGGTCCTTGATCGTGATCTCTGTGCCGCTCGCCAAGTTTATCACTTTGCCCCTCGTCGCCTTGACCTCATAGATTCGTGGAATAGCTTCAGCGATATCCTCAACGTAGCTATAGTCCCTCGTTTGCAGTCCGTCTCCATGAATCATAGGAGGCCTCCCGGTCATAATTCGCTTGATCGTTATGGGTACGATTGCCGCATAGGTTCCCTCATTCTGTCTCGGGCCGTACATATTGAACGGGCGAGCTATGGCAATGTCTAACCCGAATGTCCTATAGTATGATAGGGACACATGGTCACAGGCGATCTTGCTGGCTGCATAAGGAGTAAGTGGCGTGATCGGATGCGCTTCATCCATGGGAACGTACAGAGCAGTGCCATAAGCCTCCGACGATGAGCAATGTATCAGAGTCTGGTATTTCCCGCGGCGCAGGAGTTCACAAATCGTGGACACTATCAGTACGTTCTTGTCGATACATTGCTTAGGCTTTTCAAGGGAGGCGGGCAGAGGCACGACAGCCATATTGAACACTACGTCGACTCTTTCTTTGTCAAGCAGTTCCGACATGGACTCGTAATCTGAGGCGTCAATTTTGAATACTTCAACAATTTCCATGTGCTTCAAATGCTCAATGTTTGACTCCTTGCCAATTGAGAAGTCATCAACAATAAGCAGTTTTCCGGGTTTCCGCCTCAGCAGGATGTCGCATAGGTGGCTTCCCATGAAACCAGCCCCTCCCGTCACCAGGACAACCTTCCCTGCCAAGGTCTCATCTTGCGTCATTTAGACAGCCTCCGACCGAGCAACTTACTCTAGTTCTTGTACACCATGCTCAGCAGCTGGCAATGCTTATCTGGTTTCCTGTCTCCATAAGATTATGGCACAAATTACGGCCAGCACGCCTTCTCTTAAGAAAGCCAGAACGCGTTTTGAGCGATCTCGGACCGACGCAAGTCGAGAGATGACCCAGAAGTGGGATAGATTGCTACCGCTTGACGAAATGTTGGCTGATCGGTGGAAAAAGGCCGCCATGCTAGGATTCGGAGATGGAGCAAGCATTTACGAAAACGCATACGTGTACGGGAAACCCGTGGTCGGAAAAGACGTTTGGATAGGTCCTTTCACTGTCCTGGACGCAACGGGAGGATTGCAGATAGGCGATGGATCTGAAATAAGTTGTGGAGTTATGATTTTCACTCATTCAACCCATCTGCGCACGGTGTCCGAACGAAAAATTGACACGATTCGTGAGCCTGTCAAAATCGGAAGGCATGTATACGTCGGGAGCGGTGCCATAATTCTACCTGGGGTCACTGTGGGAGATCGGTCGATTATCGGTGCAGGAGCTGTTGTCACCTTGGATATCCCGAAGAATCGCGTGGCCTTCGGGGTCCCTGCGCGCATCGTAGGCAAAATCATAGGAAGGAATGCATCTGCAAGAATAGCTTACAATACCAAGTAGGCTAATCGTCAAATGGCAATCAAGAACCGAAGGATCTTCATCACGGGATCCTTGGGGTTCATGCGATCATACCTAGTGCGACGGTTGTTCAACGACAACCAGATCACTAGGTCCTTTGAAAGGGATAAGAATCATCATCTTCGACTTCGAGGAGCTGAAGCGGCTGATGTACTGGTTCTTCTCAAGAACCATCATCTGGAGAAGCTTTTCGAGCGGGTCTACGCCGGACCTCCCGGTTTCGCAATCCAAGCCACGGAGGAGCGCGACGTGAAAAAAGCCAAACTTAACATCTACAGGATGCGAAACCTTCTGCGAGACCTCAAGGTTTCTGCAAGCGAGTGTTTGGTCGTGGCCGACAAGCTGGAAGACATAACGGCTGCGTTCTCACTAGGAATGAAAGCAGCTCTCACTATGAATGAAAGCTATCGAAGGATCATATGGGTTGAGGCAAGACCTCCTAGGGAGTGTGGAAGTCCTAAGAAACTGTCTGATCTGCTAAACTTTCTTTAAGATTATACATGAAGTCAGTGAGCACTCTTGGACTACATGTCGGACTGATTGAAGAGACAGTGTATTTGAAAAATACGGAATTGACGAGGTTGCAGGCTTTGTCTAAAGGTGTGAAGATCAATTCGTCCAGGATCTTCCTTACAGGCGGCGGGGGTTTCATTGGAAGCCACCTGATTGAAACGCTCTACAAGAAGAATGAGATATTCTGTTTCGACAGCGCTTACAGGGGTTCAAACTTTGAGATACTTCTCGAGAGATATCGTAAGGATCTCGGTGCCGCTGTCACGTACATTAAAGGTGACGTTAGGAATAGGGCAAAGCTAGCCGCCGCCCTGCGAAGAGCGAAACCTGACTACGTTTTTCACCTGGCGAGTATCGCGGGAGTCTCAACGGTCATCAACAGGCAGCCGAGACAATGCAGGTAAACGTCATAGGAAGTTACAACCTCCTAACATGTCTGAGAAGCGTCCCACTCGAGAAACTCGTTTTCACATCCACGAGCGAGGTCTATGGGCCGATGGCGTTCCAAAGCTTGGAAGACGGTAACACGACCCAAGGTTCCCCCCTATGATTCTCGTTGGCATGAAGAGCTTTCGCGTATGTGCGGAAGAGAGAGAAGATCGAGAATCAGATATGCGAACAATTGAAATCAATGCTTAACGATGACTATAGAGAAAAAGAAAGGCAGGTAGGCAGGACAATGAAACATGAAGTGCTTAGTCCGGAGTCATCTTGGGCTCTGATCCGTTTATGGGACGTTGACAAGTGATGAAACGAGTCACTGACATAGTGAGATTAGTCGGACCAAAGAATTGCAGGCTAATCGGTCGTATCGACAGAGAATTTCGAGGTGTCCAGTCAATTGATAGAGCGTCCAGCCGCGATCTGACTTTCTGCGCAAAGAAGGGTGAAGAGGCCATTCGCCTGTTGATGGAGACAGGAGCAGGAGTTGTGATTTGTGACACCGACCTGTTGTCGCGAAACATCTCATTTGGTGACAAGACATTGGTTCTTGTAAACCGACCAAGGTTGTGGTTTATACGGTGTATGGAGTCATTCTTTAAACCAGCGCCGAAAACTGGCATACACCGCACGGCGCTTGCGGGTCAGAATGCGAGCTTGGGTGACGACATTTACATCGGTCCTTATACGACCATAGGCGATAACGTACTCATAGGCAGCGGTACACGGATATACTCGGGAGTTCACATTCACGACAGTGTAAGAATAGGAAGGAACGTAATTGTGAAATCAGGGGCAGTTATTGGAAGCGACGGGTTCGGATTTGAAAGGAATGACGAAGGTGCCCTTGAGAGGTTCCCCCACATTGGTGGAGTTATCATTGAAGATGATGTGCAGATCGGTGCGAACACGTGCATTGACAGGGGAACTATTTCAGACACCCTGGTTGGGACAGGGACGAAGATAGATAATCTGGTCCATGTAGCGCACAATGTCGTCATCGGAAAGTACTGTGTTATTGTGGCTCTTGCCATGATAGGCGGCGGGGTGAGAATTGGCGATGGTTCCTGGATCGCTCCTACAGCCTGTATTCGTGATGGTGTTGTAATCGGCAAAGGCTCGCTTGTCGGAATGGGGGCGGTTGTCACAAAGAACGTCCGCGACGGGGATGTCGTAATCGGAGTTCCGGCGAGGTCCATGAAACGTGGCAAGCGGTAAACATTTCGAATTGATAAAGGAGCTTGGCGGTTTCACATATTCCGCGTACGCGAAACTCATCAAGCATTTGAGACAGAGACTGAAAGTCTTGACTTTCAGTGAACTATCTAGTGAAGATGAATCGTTTCTGGTAATCCGTCACGACATCGACGCATCTGTGAGAGAC
>Ga0315280_10008314_pt1 | contig 13593 bp, 13 predicted proteins | sample YL17G06_40_MG_FD_203697 | JGI IMG/M metagenome (GOLD analysis project Ga0315280, IMG submission 203697) | Sediment microbial communities from Yellowstone Lake, YNP, Wyoming, USA - YL17G06_40 | ecosystem: Environmental > Aquatic > Freshwater > Lake > Sediment | place: USA: Wyoming | collected...
AAGCTTAACAACACCCGTGAATGAAGCCCTAAACTTCAGATAACCAGTAAGCCCGCCATACTTGGAAACAGACTTTGGCGAAACCGTCCTTCTTGCACAGTTAAGACACAACAGCCTAGTAGGATCGTCTGTCGCAACGTCCGGAACCATACAATCCCTACAATACAAGCGCCCACATCTTTGACATCGTCTAAGATAACCGTATGGAAGAACTCTACCGCAGATTCCACATTCATCCTTAAAGGGCATTCGAACCACATGCAAAGTCGAGGCAGTATCTGCTAATTATAGCTGAAACTCTTGATATAAACTTCACCCATGGTTTTTCCCACTTTCAAGAAAAAGTATTCGAGAATCACAATAAAACTTATAGACCACCATCTCGATGCTCAAATCGTGGACTAGATGTTTTTTAGCGAATACTTACACGAAAAAGCAGAAGAATCAAGGCACAACGAGACCGTTGGATATTTCATAATACTGATAGGCTCAATATTCTTTGTGGGAGGACTACTTGAAACCGTAATAAAAGTCGAAAACCCAGAATGGTTCCTAATAATCCCATATCACCTGACGTCACACCCATACAGCCTTCTAGGGTTATCTCTAACGTCTATTGGTCTCGTTTTGCTTTGTTTAGGACTAGCTCTAAGCATCCATTATGCAAGGGAGAGAGGATGGTACATAAAGGAAATACAAAAAGCACATACGACAGAAGAGCAAAAAGTAAAAACTGGAAAGAAAAAAGCTTGATTGACATAATTAAAAACGAGGGAAAGTTCACGCTTTTGAGAATAAATTAGCCTTTCACCACAGCTAAGGGAACGATTCTTGCAACTTTTGTGGCTATTCCAACTTTATCGCTTACATCTACAACTATGTCCACATTTTTGTATGCTGGATCCGCCTCTTCAGCTAAAACCACTGAGCTTGCAGACCTAACAATGATCCCCCGTTGTTCCAAAGCCTTTTTTACGTCTCCACCCCAAAACCTTCTTTTGGCGGCACTCCTACTTAACATTCTACCAGCTCCGTGAGCTGTAGAACCGAAACTCAATTGCATCGCTTTTTCGGTGCCTACCAGAAGCCAAGAGCTTGTTCCCATGCTCCCTGGTATAAGAACTGGCTGTCCTGCAGAGCTATAATCTGCTGGTATTTCTGGACTTCCAGGCGGAAAAGCGCGTGTAGCACCTTTTCTGTGAACCCAGACCTTCTTTTGTTCCCCGTTAACTTTGTGGTTTTCTATTTTTGCGATGTTATGGGCTACATCATAAACAAGTTTTAGCCCAAACCTTTCCGGATCTTCGTTAAAAACATGCTGAAAGCTTTGTCTAATCCAGTGCATTATGGTTTGACGGTTCGCAAACGCATAATTAACGGCGCACGCCATTGCCTGATAATAGTCTTCTGCTTCATTGCTGTTTCCAGGAGCACACGCAAGTTCTCGATCTGGCAACGCTATTTTATATTTATGCACGGCTCTTTCCATAACCCGCAGATAATCTGAACATACTTGGTGGCCAAAGCCTCGAGAACCACAATGAATCATAACCGTAACTTGCCCTTCATGTTCGATTCCGAAAGTTTTAGCCGTTTCGGCATCGTAAATTTTGTCTACCTTTTGAACTTCTAAGAAATGGTTTCCTGAACCCAACGTGCCAATTTGTGTCAATCCTCTATTTTTTGCTGTTGTTGAAACCTTGTCTGGATCGGCGTTTTTCATGCATCCACGTTCTTCGCAGTGTTCAGCGTCTTCAGACCAGCCTAATCCTTGATCGATAACCCATTGAACACCCTCTACGACAAGCCTATCTAGGTCGTGGACTGTCACTTTCAAGTCCTTTCGACGGCTTCCAAGCCCGCTTGGAACATTATCAAAAATCACGCTTACAAGGTCTGCAAGCTTTGGTCGTAGGTCTTGCTCTGAAAGATTTGTTGTTAGTAAACGGACTCCACAGTTTATGTCGTAGCCTACTCCCCCTGGGCTAATTACGCCTTCATCATAGTCCATTGCGGCTACACCACCTATAGGAAAGCCATAACCTTCATGTCCATCTGGCAATGTTATGGAGTGTTTGTAAATGCCAGGTAAATGGGCAACATTTACACATTGCCAAAGAGTTCTATCTGTTTGCATTTTCTCTAACAAGTCTCTGTTGGCAAAGACTATACCGGGAACTCGCATGCCCGGCTTATATTTTGGAATGCGCCAAGTGTAATCGTCTATTTTTTCAAGCGGAACTTTTTCTGTAGGAGAACGACCTTCTCCCTCTTCCATTTTTTCACCTAATACACAGAAAGAGCGAAGCGAAAATATAAACGATTTTGGTGTTTACACCAAAACAAAACTACAAGCGAATTTCCCCGAATTTTTCCACAAAATCCATAAAACCCCGCACACTTTTGTTAAGCACAGTCTCGCTCAAAACCGGATGCGCCTTAATGTATTCCTTTGCCTTTTGAACAGCTCTGTCACTTTCTATTACTCTTTTACTTATTGCTTCCAAACTTTCTTTATTTTCTATCCCTTCCTTTGCGATTTTTGACCAAAGCTTAAGTTGCTGTGCATAAGTTTGAAGCTTCTCCACAGCGTTGCAGGCTTTACCAAAGTGACTGTAATACAAAACCTTAGGTTTTAGACTGATCAGCTTATCTAAAGAAGCTAACGCAATGTCCAGACGGAAAGGTGAAGGCGTTGTTGGCACAATCACATCAATTTCTTTTAGATAAATGCCAGCAGCGTCTCCGGGGAAAATTCCCTCACTTAATGGTTCATAATAGCTTAAGTGGTGCGAAGCGTGCCCGAGGGTCTCTACAACTTTTAGCCTAACATCGTTTCCAACATCAAACGTCATGCCATCTGTTGCCGCAATGAACCTTTCTTCTGGAACAGGTTCGGGTTTACCATACATTTCAGCTATGCTTCCCATAACTTCTCTTGACTGTTGCCACAGTTTTTCAGGATTTGCCAGATGAGGTGCTCCTCTTGGATGAACGATAACCTTGGCTTTAGGCAAATATTTTAATAATGTTCCAACACCTCCGCCGTGGTCTAAGTGAATGTGTGAAACAGCGACATAGGCTACGTTTTCTGGCTTTACGTTTAGTTCTTTTAAGCAGAAAAGCAGATTGGGCACTGATGAGGTTGGGCCTGTTTCAACCATTGCCACTTGCTTTCCCTTTAATATGTAGCTGGCGATAAAATTCTTGATTCCAGCAGTTTCAACATCAATCTGATATAGGTGGTTCTCAAGTTTTGTTATTTGCATTTTTACACCATACCATAGTTTTCAAGTAGAATTTTAAAAGTCGTCATTAACTGCTTTAAATGTTTTCATCGTGAAGATTTTAAGCTAGTTGGCTTACCTTTAATTGTGAATGGTCATGCTTATCAGAATCATTCGGAATTTGACGTCTGAGGAAATAGAAGAGAAAATCAGGAAATTTGAGAAGGAGTCTTGCATGAGTTTTGAGAAGTTTGAGGAGCTGTTTCTCGGGCAAAAACTGGATACAAAACATGCTAGAGTCTATTTTGAATGGGCTGAACTTGTGGACAGTTATAAGGGCTACATTGAAGAGGGGACACTAGACTACACTGTTGAGGAAATCAAAGATTTTAAACCAGAACAAGCAGCTTTGTTGACGCCTAAGAGAATAGAATTGTTGTATAAACTTGCTGCCTTAAGGGTGGAGTCAATAAATGATTTGGCTCAGAAGGTGAGGCGAAACGTGAAAAACGTATATCAAGACTTGCAAGCGTTAAGCAAATTTGGCTTTGTTAGGTTGAATAAGCGGAGGGGAAGAACTATCGTGCCAGAAACTCTTGTGAAAGAAATAACGTTCCTAATTCGTTAGAAGCCATGAAGGATTAGGTTTGTGTGTGTGCGTGCAACGGTTTCTAGCCCCTCTATTTGGAGCCAAATATGTCATGGGAAAAAGTGGATAAGTTGGCGTATTTAGCATTTTGTTTTCGAGTGAAAGATGCTTATCCAGTTCATGTTTTCTGGTAGCTCGGATTAGGTTCAAATATCGGTTTGTAAAAATGATTATTAAAATTTCTATATGAATTGCTTCCTTGAAAACTGAAAATGTGGATAAATATCGGTTTAAAATATCGGGGTTAAGACTCGATTCTCAGTTATTTCTGGAAAACATCCCCGAAATGAATTTAAAGGAAGATTTTAATCCTGTTGAGTGCTTAAAACGTTAGGTTGATTATAGAAATGGGGATTTTGGAAGTTGGGCCTCTGTTTTTTCGTCTTTTTCTTTGCGAAGACAACGGATATTATAGAGAGAACCATAAACAGTGGCAAGATTATGGCTGATGGAAACTCTGGTATGACGTGGGTTCCTTGAATTGTGACTGTTTGTGTGCTGTGGTTGTAGGTAAAGTAAAGGTATGTGAAGTTTTCGTCTGGAATTATCCTATAGTCAGTTATTAGCTGGTCGCCCACGGTTATTGTCCACCCATCTTCAACCCACAACAAATCTATTGGAATAGTTACTCTGCAAAAGCCTCTTGTTCCATTCTCGCCAGTTACGTTAAATCTCAAGAGAGCTCCTTCCTCGGGATTGAAGCGAAAATCTGAGATTGTGGAATTGCTGATTATATCAACATTGTATGATACTCTGTCCCAAATGCCAGCGTCAAACGTGTTGAATGGAGCCATAAGTGGATATCTGTCAATGTTGTTTTCATCAATCTCGTAAAGAGCGTCGGCTACCCCGTCACTTCCAGTTTCATTCTGATATGGCCCGCTTTTCATATCTACGCCAGTATAGTCACTCCAGAAGTTTCCGCCACTTGGATAGTCATCATCCCAAATATTAGCAGAACCGTCGCTATGGACTTGATGGGTGTTGTTCCTGAAGTTGTTATGGAAAAACCTATTGGTAGAAGCACCATACTCTATGTAGATGCCGTCCCCATTGTTTGATATTGTGTTGCCATTGATAATGGTGCGTGTTGTCCCAAGATTGCTAAGGATAATGCCACCCCCGTTGTTTGATATCATGTTACTGCTGATAATGTTATCTTCAGACGGAATAGTCTCTGTAGTCTCTTGAACACCCTCGCCCATCACCAGCCTGCCTATCAAAACGCAACCATAATGAAAGCCGCTTCCATATCCATTATTGGTCAGAGTGTTTTTGGTTATGTTGTTATGCGAAGAACGATATAGGCTGATGCCAAATGCGTTGTTTGTTACAGTGCTTGCAGTGATTAAGTTTGCATCGGAACTCAGGACGTGAATACCGACATTATTATTGGCTATGGTAACGTTTTCTATTGTCGAGTTGGTCGTGAAAGCCAATAACAAGCCTTGTCCATTATTTGTTAAGGACACACCTTTTATACGAACGTTTGTGCAGTTGATAAGCGCAAGATATCCTATGTCGGACGAATCAATGAGTAGGTCTCTCTGACTTGTCAAATAGTAGATAGGTTTTCCGTTCACCGTGTTTGAAGTGTCAATGTCTTGTGTATAGGTGGAAAGGCGCACTTCATCGTAAAAAGTGAAGACTCCAAAGTTATACTGGTTCCCCGCAAGGATGTTATCTCTTAGGATGTTTTGACTGGCGGTTTCCATATGAATCCCATTGCCGATATCCCTGTTGTCTGTCACAATATTTGCTTTCAAGGTGTTGTACCAAGAAAGACATAGCCTAATCCCATTGGCATTTTTTGTGACGTTGTTCCCGATGACCGTGTTGTTATCTGAATAATAACCAGGCCACAGATAGGTTAGATCAATTCCATAACCAACGTATTTACCGTTATCTGTAACATTGTTCGCAATTATCATGTTGCTGCTGGAACCTGCCAGCACTATACCCCCATAGTCATTCTGCGTCACAACATTTCGGTCTATAACATTACTGGATGACCTTTCCAAAAGGACGCCTTTGCTATCTGTATATCCATAGGTTGCTGTTATGTTATTTCCAGAAATAGTATTGTTAGAAGATTCGTAAAGGTAGATGCCAAATTGGCCGTTATTAGTAATATTATTCCAAATAATTGTGTTGTTAAAAGACTTGTAAAGCTCCATCCCGTTCTCTCCATTTTTTGTTATGTTGTTTTCAGAAATGGTGTTGTTTGAAGAACTCCAAAGCAAAAGGCCTTTAGTGAAGGAACCTTGGTTTTTTGCTATGTTGTTTTGGCTTATTGTTGAGTTTATTGTGGCAGCCAGTATTACGCCTTGCCAGTTTTTCGTAAGGTTTAGATTTTGGACCGTTATGCCTGTACAGTTCACAAGTGCCACATATCCAGCGTCAAGTGGAACAGCCATGCCTTGCTTGTTAATCCAATAATAGATCGGTTTGCCGTCAACCGTGTTTGAAGTATCGACATCATTAATGAAATCAGAGAGGGTATACCCAACAACTCCGAAGTTTACCCCATTATCAACCATACGGTTGTTCCTAAGCATATTGTTTGAAGACTCGTAGAGAACAATACCATACCAACTGTTTGCTGTTATGTTGTTTCCAACTATGCTGTTGTTAGAAGACCTGTAAAGCCTGATGCCACCGTAGCCACCAAAGGATCCATCGATGTTTGTGTTTTTGATTGTCACATTGCTTCTACCTGGCAAGTCTATGCCTATTCCACTGCTCTGAACAGTGTAGCCTGCTCCGTCGAGTATAATGTTGTTCCTCTCAACAACAATAGAATCATTAATGTTACCAATGAAAGTGTAAGTAACATTGTCAGCGGTTACAATTTTGTCTGTACCCTCAACCGAGCCATCAGCTCGGATATAAATGGTTCCGCTTGCTTTAGCAGGTTGAATATTAAATGCCAACATTGCGACGCTTGTTAGAAGCAGTGTTAGCAATATTCCAATAGCTATCTTCTTCAAATCGTTTTTTCTCCTAACCCTTCCATATATATATCGAAAAATAAAACTTTCGAAACAATCTTCTATCGCTGCTATGGTATGACCAGCAACAACAAAAAGGCAAGTTCACGTGTGAGGAGCAGTCAAATTGCGGTCTTGGTATATCCTAATTGCGGTCAAAATCTAATCATTTTGGGGTGGAGCCCGGGAAAGATTCGAACTCCGATTTCTGCCAAAAGATAAGAAACAAACATATCAAGTTTCACGCAAACAAAAATGTGTAGTTTACAAGAGAGAAAAATGAGGATTTTGGGATTTTATTGCAATCACCCAAGTTTCATAAGCCTCACACAGCAATACTTAATTATCAACTTGCTGTTCTCTTACGAAAACATGACAAACCATATTCAGGATGAATAGAAAATGGTTAATGCTATCATTTTCGGTGCTCCGGGCTCTGGCAAGGGCACTTACGCTTCACGGCTACAATCCAAGCTCGATGTTGATGTAATTGCGATGGGCGACATTTTCCGTGAAATCATGAAAGAAGACACTGACTTAGGAAGAGAAGTAAAAGGCTACGTTGAAAAAGGATTACTTGGCCCAGACAGTTTGACAATACAGGTTTTGAAACAGCACATAGCAAAAATCAAGAACAAAAAGGGCTTCCTTTTTGATGGATACCCACGCACAATCGAACAAGCAAAAGCCCTAGAAACAATTGCAAAAATCGACGTCATAATCCAACTTGTAGTGCCAGACTGGATAATCATCGAACGCTTATCCACACGAAGAATATGTAAGAACTGTGGCGAAGTCTACAACATACGCTACTTAAAACCAAAAAAGGACATGATATGCGACAAATGCGGCGGACCTCTGTACCAACGCCCAGACGACACCCCAGAAGTCATAAAAAAACGAATCGAAGTATACGAGCAACAAACCCAGCCGATTCTGCAATATTACAAGGAAAAAGCTGTTCCTTTCACAGAGGTCAAATGCGAAAAACTGGAAACGCCGCCCGAAGTGATAGTAGAAGAAATCTTGAAAGGCTTAAGAAAACTGGGGCTAACCTAGCGTGCGCATGTAGGCGATTTATCTCGTAAGTGAAGGAATCTAGTGCAAATGGAAAATTGTTTATATGTCAAGGATAAATTTTAGCGTAACCTTGTTTGGTTCTTTGATTATTTCCATCCTATGATACGTAACAGCCTTCACACCAACTTTCTGCGCGTGTTTTTCGGGATTAAACTTTTCTCCCCAAATCTCCGCCCTAAGCCTGAAACCGCCTGAAGTTTGGTTTATACTTAAAACTTTGAATTTAGAATAAAGCGTTTCTTTGACGTCGAATTTTACAAGCAACGCTTCAAGCCAACTGTAAAGAAGAGCATACTCATCTTCTGCCACAACTTCAACATTCTCCTTAACTTTCGGACTAACCTTTTCCACATCTGTCATAACGTCAAACATTGCGAGGGCAGCGTTTTCGAAAGCCTCAGCTAAATCTGTTCCATAAGCAGCAATGTAAGCATCTGCCGTATGCTCCAAAAACTTAAAGCCCTTTTTCTCATTCATAACTTCAGCCATCAAAGTATTGGAAACTTTCATTTTAAAATCTTGTTCTTTCTAGTAGTTAAAGGATAATCGTGTTCGCAAATTTCCATCAAGTTTTCAACGGCTTTTCTCACAAAATTGGTGCACTTTTCTTCAAACACTTTCGCCTTATTGGCCTCCTCTAATTCTTCGGGTTTCGAAAGGTCATATCCGATAAGTTCCCGACACAAAACGCTTCCATGCTGCCTTTCAAATCGTTTGTAGAATTTCTGTGCAAGCTCATAAGCCTTCAGTCGCTTTTCCAATGAAGGTTCATTAGTTCCATATTTAATTCCCAGAGCCATAACACCGCCAGTTAAGGCTCCACAAACAGACCCGCATCGCCCTATTCCACCACCAAAAGCCGTTGCAATCTTTGGAATCACTTCATCCTTGCCATTCCAGTGCTCAAACATTGTTAATAAGACACTTTGAGCGCAATTATAATCTTCCTTAAAAAGTGTTGCTGCCTTTTCAGAAAGTACGTTTTTCTGTTTCATATCGGGCACCATAATAAATCCTCTTAAAGAGTCACATAGAATCATAAAACTGCATATTAAACAATTACGCCATAAAAAACTCGAAGAAAACTTAAATTATAAATAGCAAAAGAATTGGAAGACATGCAGAAAACACAAAAGATAGCGTTAATATCAGTCTTCGCTGCATTGCATACAATTCTATTTTTGCCTGAAGGACCATGGCGCAGTTTTGTAATATATTTAATGCCCATTGAAGGAGTGGTTTTGGGACCTGCTATAGGATTTTCTGCAGCTCTACTGGGAAGTGCAATTGCAAGGTTGATAAAGCCAAGCATGTGGTGGATGTTTGGAATTGTTGCCGAACCAATGGGTGTTATGGCGGCTGGTTTCTTGGCAAAAGGGAGATGGAAAGAAACTGCATTAGTTTATGGCGTTATGCTCGCTGCTTATTTTATTCACCCTTATGGAACAAGTCTTCCTATATGGACAATTCTGGATTTGCTCATAGCTTTCGCCTTAGTCTATCCAGTTTCCAAAATAGGCAAGTGGCTTTGGACAGAAGACGCAAAAAGACTCCCAATAGCCTTGCTTCTCATAGCTTTCGTAAGCACAGTGGCAGATTCCTTGACTAGAGTGTTCCTGCTGGTTCCAGGTGGACTTTACCAGTTCTTCGACTTATCTTACGATGCCTTAGCCTATGAGTGGTTTATTCCCGGGGCTATCGGCTCATACATCGAGGATTTGCTTGTGAGCATTGCAACGCTTATTGCTGGTGTACCTTTGTTGATTAGCTTACGCAAAATCCTGCATCTTGAACAACCTCTGTCTTAGGATTGGCTTGAAAAATAAAAAGAGAGTCTTGTTAAGCGCGTTACTGTGGTGGCGGAGATGGCGGTTGTTGTCTTTGAAGCTCTAAGTACTCAGTCAGTAGCAGGATGCCTTCTATGACAAGGAAAATGCCAATAATTATTCCCACAAGGCTGGGGAATATTATGACTATTATGCCGAAAATTATGCATAAGATGGCTAGGACAGGTTTAGAGATTGTTATCCCAATTTTTTTAAGCCCCTTCTCAACAATTTCTGTCAAATATGTTCACCTTTTCACATATATTTACAATTGCATAGACAACCATCAATATTTAAGGCATTCGATAACCATGCAGGCAACGGCAATTTTTAAACGTTTAAAGGGATATTAACAAGTTAAAAGGTGTGACCTTGTCAGAACACAAATTTAGGACAGTGTTCATTTTTTTAGACACAGATAAACACGCAAGCCCCTTCGACATACTAACAACCATAGATGTTCTTCCAGATGCGGCAATATTGAAGTATGAGGATGTGACAATTGAGGATGCAGAAAAAATCATTTATGATGCAATGTTTCCAAGGGGTCTGGAAGGCGCAAAACACACAAAAATTTTCATTAATGGACGCGACTTCAAGCGAGTAAATGACATTTTAGAGAAAGCCAAAAAATGTATGCTTCCACCCTTTGAACTTGCCATAATAATTGACCCAAGAGGAGCCTATACAACAGCCACCGCCGCTGTTGCAAAAACCTTGGAGCTTTCCCTTGAAAAGGAATTTGGAGGCTTAGAGAATAAAGCGGTTACGGTGTTGGCTGGAACAGGACCCGTTGGACAAACTGCTGCAAGGCTTTACGCATCGGAAAAAACTAACGTGATTCTTACTTCCCGCGACCTTCAAAGAGCTTCTTCTGTGGCGACAAAGATAAACGAAGAAACTGATACTGAAAAAATCCGCGGCGTTGAAGCCCAAACCTCTGACGAAATTGGAAAAGCCATAGAAAATGCAGATATAGTTCTTTCAACCGGAGCCGCTGGAACTCAGCTTCTTCCATTAGACATACTCAAAGAATATGGGAAAAAATGCAGAATAGTGGCTGACATTAACGCTATTCCACCCTTGGGAGTTGAGGGACTAAAATCAGAAGCCAATGGTGAGGAAATCTTACCGAATGTTTTTGGAATTGGGGCATTGGCTATAGGAAAGTTAAAAAACAAAGTTGAAGCCGAATTGATTAAGAAGGCTGTGGAAGAACCGAAGGGAATTTTCGACTATAGAATGGCTTATGAAATAGCTAAAAAGGCGATGCTTGAAAAACTCGAAGAGAAGAAGATGCCTAAAGTCGAGCCTGAGAAACACTGGCTTCCTTAACGGGAAATGGGTAAAAAGTGAAACTAAATGGATGCAGGAATTTTTACGTATAGAGCAGAAAATGGAAACGTCTGTGAGATTGTAGATACTTTTGCCGAAATGTTTCCTCTGTGGGTTGGAAGAATATTGATTACAGCAGATAGCGAAAAATGGGCTTTAACAGCAGCAGAAGTTGCAACGGGCTTTGCAACAAGCGTTATTATGTCTTCGGCTGAGGCTGGCATAGAAGGCATCGTGCTAGCAGATAAGACTCCGGACAATCGAGTAGGCGTTTTAATTCAAATATACAATCGCAACAGGTTTGAATTGAAAAACCAGATGATACTGCGCATAGGACAGTGCATAATGACTTGTCCAACAACCTCAGCCTTTGACGCAATACCCAACGCCAAAAGAAAACTGAAGGTTGGCAGAAGCATACGACTTTTTGGTGACGGATTTCAGAGAAAAGGATTGGTTGGAGACAGAAAGGTCTGGAAAATTCCAGTGATGGAAGGCAACTTCATTGTTGAAGACACTTTCGGTGCGGCAGAAGCAGTAGCTGGCGGAAACCTACTCATCCTAGCCAACGATACGGCCTCTGGACTTAAAGCAGCAGAAGAGGCTGCAAAAGCCATCAAAACCAAGGCAAGTGACGTTATTTTGCCGTTTCCAGGTGGAATTTGTCGTTCCGGCTCGAAGGCTGGCTCCTTGAAGTATAAACTTAGGGCATCTACTAATCATCCTTTCTGTCCCGGATTAAAAATGCTTATACCAGATTCCCAACTGCAGGAAAACGTGAACTGTGTTTATGAAATTGTTGTTAATGGCTTGAGTGTTGAAGCGGTTAAAAGGGCTATGAGTGAAGGAGTAAAGGCTGCTGCAAGCGTTTCGGGTGTTGTTAGAATTTCAGCGGGCAACTATGGCGGGAAATTAGGTCCATACAAGGCGTTTTTAAAAGAAGTTTTAAAAATAACCTGAGCTTTATTCCTAAACTTTTATTTAATGCTCTGTAAAGTAGCTTATTGCTAAAAATAATTTAGTGAAGATACTTTGAGCGACAAAAAAAGAACTTCGTTGGAACTGTTCAGACTGAAAAAGACACTGAATACGCTAGCCAGCAAAGAGGGACGTGGAACTGAGCTTGTTTCACTTTATGTCCCGCCTAGAAAACAAATAAGCGAAGTTATGAATATGCTTAGAGACGAATACGGCACAGCTTCAAACATAAAATCCACAACCACTCGCAAAAACGTTCAAGACGCCATTGTAAAGGTTCAGCAACGCCTTAAACTTTTCAAAGAAGCTCCAGAAAATGGACTTGTAATATTTTGCGGTGCAATTCCGCAGAATGGAGCGGGAAGCGAAAGAATTGAAACCTATGTAATTTTACCGCCAGAGCCGATACACATATACCTTTACAGATGCGACGCAAGATTTCACACAGAGCATCTGCAAGAGCTTCTGAGAGAAAAGGAAACCTATGGCATACTTCTCATAGACGCTTCAGCAACCACACTCGCAACTCTTCAGGGAAGAAGACTCGAAATAGTTAGAGAATTTACGTCTGGCGTGCCAGGAAAAACTCGTGCTGGAGGACAATCAGCCAGACGATATGAGAGACTCAGAGAGATGAGGCTTCAGGAATATTTTAGGCGAGTTGGTGAGCATGCTAACGAGACCTTTTTGCCAATTGAAAATCTGAAGGGCTTAATCATTGCAGGTCCGGGACCAACGAAATACGACTTTGAAAAGGGCGACTACCTAAACTATATGCTGAAAGACAAAATCATAGATACGATCGACACAGCCTACGTGAGCGAGCAAGGTGTAAAGGAAGTCGTTGACAAGGCTCCAGAAATTATGCGGAAAATACGTTACATAGAAGAAAAACAGGTAGTGCAGCAGTTTCTCTACGAGATTGGACATGACACTGGGATGGCAACGTACGGCGAAGAAGAAGTACGTAGGGCTTTAGAAGCTGGCGCTGTTAGAACGTTACTGCTTTCTGAGGGATTAGACATCATACGAGTCAAAGTGAAATGCAACGCGTGCGGCTACGAAGAACAGCAAACCATGAAAAGCCAAATGCTAATAGGTTTTGAACAAAGCCTTTCAGGTAAATCTTGCCCAAAATGCAAAGCTCCAGCCTTAGGGATAGCTGAAACACAAGAACTAATAGAGAATTTCGCCCAACTGGCAGAATACACAAACACCGATATCGAAATGATATCTGGCGAAACAGAAGAAGGACAAATGCTGAAAAATTCTTTCGGCGGAATAGCAGCGATACTACGGTTCAAACTTCAAACAGAGTAAAAGCCATCACTTATGCAATAAAATACGTTCTGCCTCAGTTTTTCCAAAGCTCCTTATTAATAACTTCTTCTGTCTAGAAGTGAAACCAGAAACAAGCTCTACTTTATTATGAAATAGCCTTGAAAATTCTTTCAATAGTTCTTTGTTAACTTTTCCCTTAACAGGCGCTTCTACGCAGAAGACCACAA
>Ga0315280_10008315_pt1 | contig 13590 bp, 8 predicted proteins | sample YL17G06_40_MG_FD_203697 | JGI IMG/M metagenome (GOLD analysis project Ga0315280, IMG submission 203697) | Sediment microbial communities from Yellowstone Lake, YNP, Wyoming, USA - YL17G06_40 | ecosystem: Environmental > Aquatic > Freshwater > Lake > Sediment | place: USA: Wyoming | collected...
GCAGTCTGACCATTATCTTTTCCTTTATGCTGCTTCCGTTCATCCTCAGCGCGGTGGGCGGAATGGACGGCATCCGTGCGGCGATAAAAGACCCGCAAATGCTGTCGCTGGTTGCCCCGCAGGACATCGGCCTTTTCTACATAACCATCATCGCAATCAACGCCCTGGTGGGGATTGTCACCCAGCCGCACCTTATGGGCAATTGCGCCGCCGGCAAAACCGAGATGGAAGGCCGCATCGGCTTTATGTGCGGAAACTTCATGAAGCGCATCTGCACGATAGCCTGGTGCCTGACCGGTCTTGCCGCGGTCGTGTATTTTGCCGGCAGGGACATCAACCCGGACCACATCTTCGGACTGGTGGCTGCGGAGTTTTTGCCCAGGGTATCGCACGGCGTGCTGGGGTTGTTTCTCGCGTCGCTTCTGACTTCGGCGGTCGGCTCCTGCGACTCATTTATGATTGCCTCGGCGGGCCTGGTCACTGAAAATATTTACAAGCGTGCAATGCCCGAAAGGACGCAGCGTCACTATATTTTTATCGCACGCATCACCTCGCTTGCGGTTGTGGCCGCCGGCGGAGTGTTTGCTTACTGGCTGCCGAGCGTGGTCAAGGGGCTGGAGGTGTTCTGGAAGATTTCGTCAATGATGGGAATCGCATTCTGGATGGGACTTTTCTGGAGACGGGCGACCGCGGCAAGCGCCTGGGCATCAACCCTGACCGCGTTCGCGGTGTGGTGGCTGACCACGCAGCAATTTTTTATCTGCTGGCTGGCCGGGCTGCCGATTGCAGAACCGCTGCGATTTGTCTTCGTTAGTGACGGCGTGCCTGAGGTGTACCTGCCCTGGCAAATGGTCTTCTATTTGGTCGCGGGACTAATTGTCGGGGTTATCGTGAGCCTGGTGACCAGGCCGGTTGCCGAGGAGAAGCTCGACAAATTCTACGCACTGGTGCGGACGCCGGTCCGGCCGGGCGAAAAGATAATTTCACCCTGCACGGTGCCCGAAGGCACAGTAGTTCCGCCTAAGCGCAGCATCTTTCCGGGGACGCGATTTGAAATCCTCGTGCCGTCGCGTGTGTCGATTATTGGTTTTTTAGCTGCCTGGGTGTGCGTGATTTTGATTATCTATTCGGTGTATCTTATTGCAAAGGCATAGGATGCCGGCGGCACAGGTTAAATATTTGCAATTGACGATTGTCGATTTTCGATTGTCACCTCAAATTGTAAATTGAAAATCGCAAATCGAGTTTAGGATGGATGTGCCGAAAACGGCGATAGTGCAGGAAGGAAATTGCAGCAAGTAACAGGTGCGCGGTAAAATGGAGTTATGATTCTGGAAAAGTTTTCATTCGGGATAGGGGACCGGTTCGGGCAGGAGGGGAAAGCCCTGCTCGCCGCCGTAATGTGCGCAAAGCAAAACGGCGTCAATATCACCCCTGTCTGGAATAAGTCGCACCGCGAGCACAGTATCATCGGCACAAAACCCGCCGACACGCGGAAGGAGGCGGATGAGGCCGTTAAGGCCTGCGGCTGGAGCGGGTCATATTTTGTTGATGCCGACCATATCAACTTGAACACAGTTGACCTGTTTGTCAGGTCCTGCGACTTTTTCACGCTCGATGTCGCTCACTTTATTGATAAGACCGCAGGTGAAACCGACATCGCCTCCTTTATACGCGGGCACAGCAGATATATCGGTCAGCTTTTCATAGATAGGATTGATGTCCCCTTCGATGTTACTGAGGAGCGGATCCGCGCGACAGCAGGCAAGTTCCTTCTTGCAATCAGGCAGGCGGGGGCAATTTATCGTCGTATCGAGGCGGCCAGGGGAGCCGGCAGCTTCATCGCGGAGATTTCATTGGATGAAACGACCGAGCCGCAGACGCCGGTCGAATTATTTTTTATCCTCGCGGCCGTTGCCGATGAGCGTATCCCACTGCAGGCGATTTCGCCGAGATTTGTAGGGCGATTCAATAAAGGTGTCGATTACGCCGGCCCTGTTGCAAAATTCGCAAGGCAGTTCGAGGAGGACATTGCAGTGGTTACGTTTGCGGTCAAAGAATTGGGCCTGCCCGCTAATCTGAAGTTGAGCCTTCACTCGGCGAGCGACAAGTTCTCAATCTATGGGCCGATTAACAAAGCCCTGAAGAAGTTCAACGCCGGCCTGCACGTCAAAACCGCAGGGACAGCCTGGCTGGAAGAATTGGCCGCCCTGGCGGCGGCGGGCGGCGAGGGACTTGTCATCGCAAAGAAAGTGTATGCAAAGGCGTTATCACGAATAGATGAGCTTTGCCTGCCATACGCGACCGTCATCGACATCGACAGCGCAAAGTTGCCTGCTCCGCAGGAAGTTGAAAAATGGGATGGGGCAAGGTTCGCTGCGGCCCTTCGGCATGACAAATCCTGCGCGGATTATAATCCGCACTTCAGGCAGCTTATGCACGTTGCATACAGGATTGCCGCAGAGATGGGCCGGCGGTATCTGGATGCGCTGAAAAAATACGAGGAAATAATCGCACAGAACGTAACGGAGAATATCTACGAACGGCATATCAAGCCGGTTCTGCTTGTATAACCCCTGATTTATTACCGCCGGGCTTGGCGGGCCAGACGCCGCCTGTCTGTTTCTTTCAACAGCCGTTTACGGATTCGAATCGAGCTGGGACAAATCTCAACGAGCTCGTCATCCTGAATGTACTCCATTGCTACTTCAAGACTCATCTTTCTCGCAGGTTTTATCCTGGCCGCATCGTCTTTGCCCGCCGCCCGAATATTGGTAAGCTGCTTGGTTTTCACCACATTTACGGGTATGTCATTATCCTTGCAGTGCTCTCCGGCTACCTGACCTTCATATACTTTTTCGCCCGGCTCGACGAAAAAGATACCCCGGTTGTATAAGGCACCAAGCGCATAAGTTGTAACCTGTCCGGTAGTGGTTGCTATCATAACACCGGCCTTTCGCTGAGGTATCGCTCCGCGCATCGGCTCATATCTTTCAAACGAATGGTGCATAATCGCTCTGCCCTGGGTTGCGTTCATCATCCTGGCGTTAAGGCCGAACAGGCCGCGAGACGGTATAAGAAATTCCATGTGGATAAAGTCGCTTGTCCCGCTTTTGGCGCCTATCTTGATTATTTCACTTCGCCGGTCGCCCAGAAGACTCATCACGGAACTCTGACAATCCGAGGGGCAGTCCACCACAAGTGATTCTACCGGCTCATGTTGCTCGCCATCAACCATTCTCAAGATTACGTTCGGCTTGCCCACGCATATCTCATACCCTTCTCGCCGCATATTCTCCAGCAGGATACCCAGGTGCATCAACCCTCTGCCCGAGACATTGAATTCGTCGGACGTCTGCCCGGGTTCCACCCTTAATGCAACATTATGCTGAAGCTCCTTTTCAAGTCTTTCGCCTATCTGCCTGCTCGTAACGTATTTTCCGTCTCTGCCGGCGAAAGGCCCGTCGTTGACCCTGAAGGTCATAGTCATCGTCGGCTCATCGATGGGGACAGATGTAAGCATCGAAGGATTTTCCGCACAGGCGATAGTGTCGCCGATTTCAATGGGGTCAAGCCCGGATATCGCGCATATATCGCCAGCCTGCGCGGTTGCGACCTGTTTTCGGCCAAGACCATGAAACTGATGAATCTGTGCAACCTTTTGCAGTATATGCCGGTCATTCCTGTCAATTACGGTAACTATCTGACCTTCGCTTATCTGCCCCGCGAAAATCCTGCCTATTGCTATCCGTCCGACGTAATCCGAGTATTCCTGATTTGTAACCAGTATTTGCAAAGGAGCATCAAGATTGAACTGCGGCGGTGGAACATTTTTTATAATGGTCTGGAATATCACCTGCATATTGTCGGTCTTTTTGCCGAGTTCGGTCGTTGCCCAGCCCTGCTTTGCAGATGCATAGACCAAAGGGAAATCGAGGGCCTTATCATCGGCGCCAAGCTGAACAAGCAAGTCGAACACCTCGTTCACGACGTCCTGCGGCCTGCTGTTTTCGCGGTCTATCTTGTTAATGATGATTATGGGTCTGAGCTTGTGTTCAAGGGCCTTGGTCAATACAAATCTTGTCTGCGGCATAGGCCCTTCAAATGCATCGACTAAAAGCAGGACGCCGTCGGCCATACTTAAGACGCGCTCAACCTCTCCGCCGAAATCGGCGTGTCCGGGTGTGTCGATTATATTGATTTTATATTCATCGCCTTTGGGGTCCGTGTAGTAAATCGCACAGTTTTTACTTAAAATGGTTATACCGCGTTCCCGCTCCAGCGGATTGGAATCCATAATCAGGTCATGCTCACTGCCGGCCAGTTTGTCGAGATCCTCCCGCCGAAACATCCCGGACTGGTACAGGAGCTGGTCCAACAGCGTCGTCTTGCCGTGGTCAACATGGGCAATTATCGCCACATTACGAATATGGTCTGAATACATAACAAGCTCTTAATATGCGATTAGCGTGTATTCAAGAGTTGGTTTAATCCGTGTTATGAAAAACCGTTATTATACCTTTTTCTTTGTGACAGTCAATACAAAACCTACGGCCGGATATGTTCAAATTTGCAGAGAAAGGGCGGGGAGTGCCGATATATGATATGTTTGAGGTTGGGTAGATGGTCTAACCGCCTATCGGGTGTGCTTTTATAGGACTTGAAAGGGCGTCAGAGGCGCGAGGCGAAAGAAATCGTCATATAGAGGCGTTGCCGAACAAAGAAAGGGCCGAAAAGCAGCCGGTAGAGATAGTGGTTAGTATATGGTCGCCAGTATTATGTCTGTAAAGCGTTTTTTATTGGGCTTTTGGAAAGGAAGTATGGAGGCGTGAAGAGGAGAAAATCATATAGAGCTTCTGCGAACGGTGGCACCGGGGGCGGTGTGTGGACAGCCCTTGCCGCCCTCGGCATCGGTGTGTGCCTGGTTCTTCTGTGTAGCTGCATTACCTTCAACATCGGCGATTGGCCCAGCAGATTCGTCTATCCGCATAATGACCCGCCCGCCAACCGCTGCGGCTGGATAGGGGCGCTGTGCGCGTATTATCTTTTGTATTACCTCGGTCCCGGCGTGTTTGTGATACTCTTTACCGCCTTATGTTATCTGTTCGCAAAGCTTCTGCATCGCCCGACAGGGCAGCCGATTTTTCGGACAATCGGCCTGGTCCTTATGACGGTGGCGACCTCAACCACCTTCTATTTTGTATGGCCTCACCGGGTATATGACTTTCCGTTTGGCTCCGGCGGGATTCTGGGCGTGGGGGCGGCGCAGCTTCTGCGGAACAATTTCGCCTGGCTCGGCGCTTCCATAGTGCTTTCCGCAATCTGGGTGGTCGGCCTGTTTTTATTGGGGGACACCTTTATCCTGATGATATTCAGCGGGCTTGGCCGCGGTGCGATGCGACTGTGTGGCATCGCAGGGCCGGCGTATAACGCGGCAAAGGAACAGTCGCAGGTGCTCGGTGAAATCTGGCAGAAGTTGAGCGCACGCCAGAAGCCGGCGGTCCCGCAGAGCGGCCTATCGAGCTTTAATACATCTCCTTCGTTTGTGGATAAGCCGCAGGAGAAAACAAAGGCCGAACAGAAACCTGAATCCAAAACGCAGGCAAAACCCGAACCCGCCGAAAGCTCGGTTAGGATGGAGCTGAAAATGATTGCGGAAAAGGCCGCGAAGCCATCGGATGTTTCTATTGGGGACAAGCCGGTTGAGCCGCAGCCGTACAAGGAGTATGTGCTGCCGCCGCTTGAGCTGCTGGATGAGCCGCAGTATAGTTTCACCGCCGTTCAGGAGAAGGTCGTCAAGGCCAAGGCGACCGCGCTGGAGAAGCTGCTGGCCGAGTTCAGTATCAACGTGCGTGTGGTCGCCGCCGACACAGGACCGGTTGTAACGATGTTTGAGCTTGAGCTTGCGCCGGGCGTTAAGGTCAGCCAGATCAGCACGCTTTCCAACGATATGGCCCGTGCGCTCGGCGTAGGAGCCGTGCGGGTCGTGGCGCCTCTTCCGGGTAAGCACACAATCGGCATTGAGGTGCCCAACAGCGAAAAAGAGAAGGTCCGTTTCAAGAGTATGATGCAGCTTGCCGGGGATGTGCCAAAGGGGATGGAGATACCGCTTTTCTTAGGCAAGGACTCATCTGGTGCGGCCCTTGTGTCGGACCTGACCAGAATGCCGCATTTGCTTATTGCGGGTACGACCGGCTCAGGTAAAAGCGTCTGCATAAATAGCATCATCGCGGGGATAATGCTTACCAAGCGCCCCGATGAGGTGAAACTTATTTTGATTGACCCCAAAATGGTGGAGATGACGGCGTTCAATACCATCCCGCATCTTATGTGCCCGATAGTTACCGAGACGCAAACGGCCGTCCAGATACTCGAATGGGCGACTATCCAGATGGATGAGCGTTACGGGCTTCTGGCCGAGGCCAACGTCAAGAATGTCACCGAGTTTAACGCCCTGGGACCTGGGGAAATTGTAAAGAGGTTTGCCCCAGCCACGCCCGAAGAGGAGACCAGGATTCCCAAGCGTCTGCCATATATCGTGATAGTAATTGACGAGCTTGCCGACTTGATGATGACGGCTGCGAAGGAGATAGAGGCCTACATCGTTCGCCTCGCCCAGAAGAGCAGGGCCGTCGGGATTCATATCGTTCTGGCGACGCAGAGGCCGCAGGCGACGGTCGTCACCGGACTTATCAAGTCCAATATGCCCTGCCGGGTCGGCTTCCGCGTCGCCGCCAAGATGGACAGCCGAATCATCCTCGACCAGAACGGCGCCGAGACGCTGCTTGGCGAGGGCGATATGCTGTTCCTGAAGCCCGGCACGAGCGACCTGATTCGCGCTCAGGGCACTTTCGTCGATGAGGGCGAGATAAAGCGGATAGTCAAGTTCCTGCGGGATGTCGCCAAGCCTCAGTTCCATCCGGAATTGACGCAGCTAAAGAAGGTTGATGGCAGCGAGTTCGAGAAAGACGACCTCTTCGACGATGGAGTCCGGATTGTCCTCGAAACCCAGCGGGGCAGCGTGTCGCTGCTTCAGCGTCGGCTCAACATCGGCTACGCCAGGGCCTCGCGGATAATCGAAATGATGGCTGTGGCCGGGGTGCTGGGTGAATATAAAGGCAGCCAGGCGAGAGAAGTCCTGATGACGCTGGAGGAATATGAAAAGATTCGTCGGCAGATGGATACCGAGGCCGAGGCAAAACAGCAAAAGGCAGAGGAAACCGCTTCTGAGCCGGCTTATGCAAGCCACGGCACCAAGTCCGATTCGGAACCCTCAACGGAGCAAGAGGAATAGCGGACAGCGTTCAGCGTATAGCGGACAGGGTTTAGGGTATAGCGTACAGCGGATAGCGTATAGGAAAATCTGAAATATGAAATCTGAAATCGCGAACGTACTACGCACTACGCAATACGAAATACGAGATACGAGCGACGGGTAATGGGCAAGGACCTCAAAGACAAAACCCTCGATGAGCTTGAGTCCGTCATCGCCGGAATCCGGCAATGCCGGATCGGCCTGGGCCAGAAGAAGTATCTGGCGGAATATATCTTTAATTTTATCCACGCCAAAGACACCGCTGATATTTCGCAAATCACGCCATTAAGCAAGACCTTTCGCAGCGAGCTTGTCCAGCAGGGGTATTTTATTTCGCAGCTAAAGACCATCCGCAAATTCACCGACCCTGATGGCACAATCAAATATCTGTTTGAGCTTTCCGACGCCAATCGAATCGAGAGCGTGCTTCTGTTTGGCCGGGGCCGTAAAACGCTGTGCCTCTCGACCCAGGCCGGCTGTGCGATGAACTGTTCGTTCTGTGCCACCGGCAGGATTCGGCTGCGGCGAAATCTCACTGCCGCCGAGATTGTTGACCAGGTGGGTGTCATCCAAAAAGAGCAGGGCGGAATCGACAACGTTGTCTATATGGGGATGGGCGAGCCGCTGCAAAATTATGAAGCGGTCGTCAAATCGCTGCGGATACTGAACCACCCGGCCGGCAAAAATATCGGCATCCGCCGCATCACCGTCAGCACCTGCGGGATTGTGCCGGCGATAAAAAAGCTTGTCGATGAGGACATTCATCCGCGCCTGGCAATATCCCTGAACGCCCCGACCGACTCCCTGCGAACGAAACTTATGCCCATCAACGCAAAGTATCCGATAAAGGATGTGCTGGCGGCGGCGGAACTCTACGAGCAAAAGGCAAAGCAGCGCGTCAGTCTCGAATATGTTATGATAAAAGGCGTGAACGATACGACCCTGCACGCACAAATGCTTGCGAAGCTGCTTCGGCGTTTGCCGTGCCGGGTGAATCTGATTGAGTTCAATCCGCACGCGCACTGTGAGTTTATAGCGAGCGGCAAAGAACGCATTGAGAGGTTCGCGGAAATTCTGGAAGAGGCTGGCATTAAAACGACCGTTCGTTTCAAGATGGGCCAGAGTATAAAAGCGGCCTGCGGACAGTTGGGAGCCGATTGGTCAAACGCTTAATGAACCGCGGCAGAAGCTGGAGGCTGGTCAGGAAAAAGAAAATGGCCGCAAGTGCTAAAGAAAATAAAAGTAGAATTTGGCCAGCTTGGATAAGTCATTTTATTGATTCTCTTTTATTTCTGGTTGCCGTTTACACAGTTGGAGAGTCTTCTTTACCTGCCAGCGTACAAAATGCGGAGCTCCGCAGAGCAGATAAATACCACATATAAGCATAATTATCCAAGGCAACAAGCTTTGGTAATTGAAGGGGGCATAAGGATAGATGGCCTTATAGTTAGCGGAAGCGTAGGATTTAAAGAAGGCAAGCTGGCTTATGACTTGCGTGGTCTGCCAGAGTACGGTGTTGAGGAAATAGATTCCACCGGCGACACAGATAAGGCGCAGCGCTACGGGCAGCCATTGTATTTGTGAGTCGGGCTCAGGCAGTTGTTCTGAGCCAACGATTTTTTTGGCTAAGCATTCACTTTTGTAAAAGAAAAAGTACAGCAACAGTGTGATAAGTCCTGCGATCAGCAACAAAGAAATAAGCGAAGAGACTGCGGTTTCCCAAGAGGGTTTTGAATAAAACATGAAAATTGCGTAGGGCAGTTGAGACAGCAAGCGGATAGCGAAGTAGATTCCTATTGATGAGAGAATAATTCTGGCGAGTGTGTGCATTTTATTCATTTTCAATTCCTTCCGTATATTGGTTTTGGTTGAGTACTGATTCAGTTTTGTGGATATTCAATTGGAAGCGGATAAACTGTGGCCAGCCGCAAAGCAGGTAAACTGCTAATAGGACTTTGAGGAAATTGTATATCATAGATGACCATTGCTTGGCGGTGAGAATAAGTGATTTTAGAAAAGTCCCGAATGTGAATATCTCGTTTATCATGGGACGTATGTGCAGAGGCAAGGCCGCTATGTTTAGTATCGTTGGAATTGAACTTGAGAGCAATATCAGCCCATACAGAATCGCGACCAGTCGCAGAGAAGCAACCAGCCAGAGAGTTTCGCTTTCAGGGTTCAGTTTTTCGCCGGGCCCGGCCATTTTGCAGGCTAAACGATTGTTTTCGAAAATGAGGAAATATGCAATCAGTATAAGCAAAAGTATGAATACGGGCAAGAATAAGATGGTTCGGAGGGCGGAAGTATCCTGCGTCAGGGATGTTAGCATACTGAGATAACTGCAGATGTTTACTATTGCACTGACTCCGAGAATGGTAAGGGCGGCTTTGGCTATCATTTGCATTTTGGTCACAAAATTCCCTTTCGTAAGATAAGCAGGGATGTTTTTATTGTATTTGTAAACTTTGTGATGTCAACGGTAATATTTTTGTCGTAATCTGATTTTGGGGTTGTTTTTGGGGTAATTAGGGGTATTTTTGTTTTTTACAGAAAAGTAGTTGATTAGTCGGGGCAGGACCGTGAATTTTGGAAGTTTATTCTTGACATGCTTTCGCTGAAAGCTTAATCTTAAGGGGCCTTCGGCAGACCCGCAAAGGCGGGTTAGCTGCCGGGGGCTAAATGGTCACAATTTTGGAAAGGATTGAATAATGCGAGCGCTCACATTTTCTGTTGTTTCTGTCGTCTGTGCTTTTATCATACTGGCAGGCGGCTGCGAGTCGGCACAGTTAAAAGACCTGAAAATCCAGAACGACACCCAGCGGAAGCGCATAGCGGAGATTGAAAGCCAGGTCCAGGCGGCCAATCTGGAGCTTGAGCAGCTAAAAAGACAGCTTGCCGATGCAAAGCAAAAAGGCGGCGTCGAGGTGGATGCTTTGCAGCAGAAAATCACCGCGCTCGAAGAGGACCTGGCCAAGAAGAAAGAGCTGATTACCTCGATGCAGCAGCGGCTGCTTCTCGGCTCGCCGCTGCCCGTGGAGCTGAGCGCCAAGCTGGAGGATTTCGCCAAGGTCAATGCGCAATTGGTCAGCTTCGACCCCAACACCGGCGTCGTGAAGTTCAAGGCGGACCTGCTTTTTGAAAAGGGTAGCGACAAGGTCGCACCCGCGGCCGCCGAGGCGGTGAAGTCACTGTGTGGGATTTTGAATTCCGAAGAGGGCAAAAAATTCGACATCATAGTCGCCGGCCATACGGATGACCTTCCAATCCTCAAGCCCGACACCCGCGCACAGCATCCGACGAACTGGCATCTTTCGGTGCACAGGGGAATATCCGTGCTGGACGTAATGACGTCGAGCAGTATCGACCCCAAGCGATTGAGCGTGCGGGGTTTCAGCGAATATCGGCCTGTCGCGCCGAACGAACCCAACAAGAAAGGCAACCCGCAGAACAGACGTGTTGAGATTTACATCGTGCCAGAAGGAGTATAACTTCGTCACTCGTTGCTCGTCGCTCGTCGTTCGTCATACGAGTCACGGGTCACGAGCGACGAGTCACGATTCAATGACGGAACGGACTTTGATTATCATTAAGCCGGATGGCATCCAGCGGCATTTGGCCGGGCAGATTATTGCACGATTCGAAAGAAAAGGCTTCAAGCTTGTTGCCGTCAAACTTATGCAAATCCCCCAGCCGCTTGCCTGCCGGCTCTATTGCGCTCATATAGGCAAACCATTTTACGAAGGGCTGGTGAAGTTTGTTACTTTGGCGCCATCACTTCTGATGGTCTGGGAGGCAGCGGGCATAATAGAGACGGCCCGCAAAATGATGGGGGCCACCTTCGGTTACGACGCCCAGCCCGGCACAATCCGCGGGGATTTTGGCTGTTCACAAGGATACAATCTCATCCACGGCTCCGACAGCCCCCAGTCGGCCGCACGCGAAATCGCCCTGTTTTTCAAGCCGCAGGAGATTATCAATTACCAGTTAGCCGATGCGGCCTGGCTCTACGACAGGAACGATTAGTCCGAAAAAGTGCCCTTTCCGCACAGAAGCACGCCCATAATTCAAAAACCCCATTATTTCGCCGTCAAATGGACGACTTTTTGCTTGAAGTAGCGGCGTTTTTGTGATAAAATAACACAAAATGACGCTCCAGGAGGAAATTGGAGGAGATTGGAGACGAATGAGAAAACTTATTTTCGTCCTCTTGTGCTTTGTGCCGCTCTGGGCCTGTCCCGCCTTTGGTGCACCTCGCCTCTGGTGGGTTGACGATGACGGCCCCGCGGACTTCGACAATATCCAGGAGGCAATCGACAGCTCCTGGCACGGCGATACTATTGCCGTCAAAAAAGGCACTTACAATCAGAATATTGTTTTCAGCGGCAAAGCTGTCACGCTCACAAGCGAGAACCCCAACGACCCCAACATCGTCCAGTCAACGATTATCACCGCCGCTGGCGGCTACAGCGTAACGTTCGATTTTGGCGAGGACGGCAACTCCATAATCACCGGCTTTACCATTACCGGGCGCGGCATAAGCTGCTACGGCACTTCGCCGACCATCGTAAAAAATATCATCAGAGACTGCACGAACTACGGCATCAGCGGGCAAAATAACGCAGCACCTGTCATTCTCGACAACACGATTGTCTCCAACACCTGGTCGGCCATATACTCCTGTCACGGGCTGATTGTCAGAAACACTATATCAGGCAACAATGTCGGCATAGCCAGTTGCAACGGCCCATTAAGCGACAACGTCATCTCGAACAACGGTTCCGGCGGCGGCATATATAACTGCCAGGGCGAAATCACCGGCAACATAATCGCAGACAACTACTCCTCGATGAAGGGCGGCGGCCTGTATGCCTGCAACGGCAGCATCCGCAACAACGTCATTATCGCCAACTGGACCGGCCTTGAGGGCGGCGGCCTCTTTGACTGCCGTGGCAGCATCGGCAATAACATCATCGCAGGAAATGTCAGCAACACCGGCGGCGGCCTGCAGAGCTGCCCCGGTGACATTAATAACAATACCATTGTTGGCAACAGGGCATACACCGGCGGCGCAATCTACGGCTGCATCGGCTTTGTGCGAAACAACATCCTCGCCTTCAACGAGGCAACTGTGGTGGGCGGCATCTACGGGGCAAGCAAAAACTCCTACAACGCCTTCTGGAGCAACCTCGGCGGCAGCTTCGGCGGCGGCGCAGCGCCGGGCCTCAACGATATAGTTGCCAACCCGATGTTTGCAACAAACGGCCACTGGGATAACAGGGGCACTCCCGACCAGAGCGACGACATCTGGGTCAATGGTGATTATCACCTCAAGTCCAAAGTCGGCAGATGGGACCCTGGTGCCGAGCTTTGGGTGAAGGATGCCGCCACCAGCCTGTGCATAGATGCCGGCGACCCCAACTCGGACTGGACGGCAGAATTGTGGCCGCACGGCAAACGCATAAATCTGGGCGTTTATGGCGGCACCCCACAGGCGAGTATGTCATCTTCGCCTGCTGGTAATGTCGCCGATATAGATAATGACGGGTTGGTAGATTTCAACGATATGGTGCTGCTGACGGAAATGTGGCTCTCCGGCCAGGTTCTGCTGGCCGAAGACATCAATAGAGACCGGATAGTTAATCTCGCAGATTTTGCCGTTCTTGCAGGCAATTGGCACCCCGGGCCGCCAACACCTAATCCTATGACCTGGGCGACGCCGCCTTATGCAACCTCACCTTACTCAATCGCAATGGTAGCTGCAACCGCCACCTCAACCGACTGGAGCGGCGTGGAATACTATTTTGAGGACTTCCAGAAGCCACAATCTAACAGCGGCTGGCTCTCTTATGCACCAGGCCAGCCAGCCGGGTGGGAAAACACGGGCCTGACCTCCAACACCGAATACTGGTATAGAGTCAAGGCCCGCAATAAACTCAACCTTCTGGAAACTGCCTGGTCGTCAATCGCTCCCGCAACCACGCCGCCTGAGGACAAGACCCCGCCAAGCCCCAACCCGATGACCTGGGCAACGCCTCCCTACGCAACCTCGCCCACGTCAATCCGTATGATTGCGACCACCGCATCCGACGACAGAGGCGTGGAGTATTTATTCGAATGCACTTCGCACCCTGCCTACAGCAGCACCTGGCAGGATAGCCCCACATACGAGGCCACTTCTCTACCGCCGGGCATCTATACCTTTGTTACCAGAGCTCAGGATAAATCGCCCAATCACAATACTACCGCCAACTCAAATGCGGTTACCGTTGACCTCA
>Ga0315280_10008318_pt1 | contig 13587 bp, 12 predicted proteins | sample YL17G06_40_MG_FD_203697 | JGI IMG/M metagenome (GOLD analysis project Ga0315280, IMG submission 203697) | Sediment microbial communities from Yellowstone Lake, YNP, Wyoming, USA - YL17G06_40 | ecosystem: Environmental > Aquatic > Freshwater > Lake > Sediment | place: USA: Wyoming | collected...
CATTCCGCGTTAGGCTACCTGACGCCGTACGAGTACCTAGGCAAACTCAAGGTGACCAAGAATGACCTATGAAACCATCAGTTTAAGACCTCAGAAAACGTTCTCAAACATAGGGGTCCACTCCAAACGACGACGGTTCAAATTTGGATGCTCGCACCATGAGAGGCACACACACACGATAGTGGAATCAAGAAAACGTTGAACCTTCCACACGTCTTCTAGAAGTATCCCAAGCAGACAGTAATAGCGTGCCGACATCTGATTCAGGCGCTCGTACCGCCAGACCCACACAAATCAATCCTCATGAGAGACGACTGCTACTCGCACGCCTTTCTCATTCTCCTGAATTCCTGAAAGACAACTCCAAGCGCGTACACGCGCGATCGTAGCGCCTGATCGCGTAACTCATGATGATGTGGTCAGGTTACACCGCAGTGATTATGTCTGGTTGACTCTGTATTGTCATGGAAGAGTATTACAGAGGCGTCGACGGTTTCTATCGGGTGAAGAGAACAGAGAAACGGAAGCGGCCTCACTCTCTCCTGATCCCCCACCGCCAATGAAAGAATCCCAGTGACATGGGCTCCGCAGGCCTCCAGGGCAGTCGTCTTCATCGTCTCTCTTCTGGTGGTGGGTTCTCTTGGTGCGCACACACTGCCATTTGCCTGATTCGGACCGTTTTTTCTCGGTAAATGGATACGGAACTTTCTCGGTTCTCCGAAGCAAAGCTCTCCCAGCTAGGTCGACCCTTCGGAAGCGCTGAGATACTGGAACAACGTGGAACCCGTTATTTGTGGCGTGCTCGATAAGCTGCTTGAGGCCCTTGCTGACATCTCTGGTTCTATCTATGCTTCTAACGGAGACTGTTCGTTATCAATTGGCTCAGTTGGTTTGCTTCTTTTCCATTAGGGTCCTTGTGAGCGTTAAACACCATGACGGCTAGTCCACACAATCTTCCCGACTGGCTCACAACTCTCAAGGCATTCGAACATTCAGCTAACCCAAGCCCATCCGGCACAGGCAATTGAGTTGCTCCGATTTCCCTAGGATCCAAGACGTCTATGTCGATGTGGATGTAGATTCTTTTTGAGGTTCGTAGCAGTTTCTCGGTTGCCTCCTTCATGGCGTGCTCGGGCCCCAGCTCTCGGACCTTGTCCATGGTGTAGAGATGAACCTTGGATTCTTTCAGCATCTCTAGCTCGGGCGGGTCGAGGTCTCGAGCACCAAAGATCGCTATCTGTTTCTCGCGTAGCTGTGGTTTGTGGCCGAAGATATTTGTGAGCAGGTCCGGCCCGTGCCCTGCGAGCATGGCTACGTCCATGCCTCCGATAAGTCCTGAAGGCGTGGTCTCGGGGGTGTTGAAATCGCCATGGGCGTCCAGATAGATCAGTCCGATCGTCTCACCAAGTCCCTGCTGGAGTCCCTCCACGATGCCCATGATTATGCTGTCCTCTGCGCCGAGTATGAGGGGGAAGTATCCTTGCTGGCATGCGGTTCTCACGCGGGGAGCCACAGCTTTGCAGACCGCTACAACTTGGTAAGGATTGAGAAGTCTTGGATTGGTATCATCCCGTGGAGGCAGATTCGCTTTCACGTCGCCCAAATCCGTAACTACGTCAGCAACCTGACTGAGTTGTCTGACTAGTCCTGCTTTGCGAAGCGCCGCAGGACCTTCGTCTATTCCCTCGCCTTTCCAGCCCACGGTGTATGGAATCCCGATCACACCAATCGATCTGAACCTCGTCACGAACGAGAACTCCGGACACTCAGAACGTTTGCGTATCATAAATCAGTGTTGTGTATTCACCCTTCGGTAAGAGGATGTTTCCGAAGAATCTTGTTTCAAGCTTCTCTTTCTAATAACAGCGATGTATTGCGATCCTGCTGAGTCTAAGAAACGTTCAATGCGCCAACCTGTTCCGACGATTATCCTGCGCATCTCGCGTTTCGATACTAGCAAGTAGTCGAACCAAGGCGTCATGTACGTTCTGTATCTGACTCGAATTCTAATCTGCCCCGACATTCTCCCCTTGCTTCTATTCAGTTTTTGATACGCCAAATGCGCAGGGTCTCTAGTCTTGTATGGGTCTGTGCTTTCTGCGATTATCCTCGCGTCGTCCGATGTCACTTCGTACAATCTTCTCAGCAACCATTTCGCGCGGCTGAAGCTACCGAAGAGGCCGAAATTGTTACCGAACATGAGCAGGGTGTCGAACTTGCCAAGCTTGACGCCAATGTCGCTGATAGACAGCACTCTGACCTTCTTCAGCCCTCTAAGCTCGCAGACCTTCACTGCCAACGGCGAGACGTCAATGCCCGAAACGTCAAAGCCCTTCTTCTGTAGGTAGAGAGCTACTCTGCCAGCCCCACAACCGATATCCAAGACTCTTCCTTTCACAAATCGCATTGCTTTGCGCTCATGCGCCGCCCAACTTCGGAACTCTGTGAGGTAGTAACCAGGCAATGTTCTTGAGGGATCGAGAAGACCATCTTCGCGTTCTACGATTTCTTGGCCTCGCCCTTTCTTGAGGTAGTCCAAGACCAAGTGACCATACGCGTCTTGGCGATCACTCAACATCATGACCATCTGCCCATACGAAGCAAGCACACGCACAAAAACCACTCCTCCGATGGGGAACTTGTTCACTGGATTCGTTGTCCCAAGATCATGTTAGGTGTTGTCACCAGACACCGCGCGAAATCCCTGAAGAAGTGTTCGAGGCCCGACTTGGTAGCTTTGCCATGAGTCACCTCATCATCCAACTCCCAGTACAATACATAGGTGACTTCCTTTGGTCTCCTTGTTAGCCTGATCGCAGGGACGCCCTTCTTGGCTGAGGTGAAATCACGCGGCCTATGTGTTCTCTTCATATATCGTACGTCTCTCACGCTAGGAAACTCACGATGATGTTTCACCACGCGCGCGACAAGATCCTCAAACACCAAAGTCTTGCCAGGCTTCACCTTGTAGATACACACCTCAACAAAACTGTCCAATCTTCCGCTCATGGAGTGGTCGCCGCTGCAAGACAGACGTCAGGAACTGGACCCGCTATTAGGTTTCGGTTGAGTCGCTCGCTCCTCGAAGAAGGCCGTCAGGGAATCTCTTTCCAGACCACGTCCGATCGTCATCTGTTTTGTGTGTCCGCAACATGCGATTGCGGTTAGGGGGCCGCCAAGAGAACTGCCTAGGCTCCTGTTGCAACTCGACCTACCCATTAACCTGTTTGGGACGTGAGAATCAGTATTATAATGATGGCGATGGCGGCCGGAACTCCCCCAGGGGGGGTACCCCCCTCAAGATCTTGATAGTGGGAACGCCAGCGTGTGAGAGTCATGAACGCATCGAACTGCTCGGAAGAAACCAAGCGCTGAGAGACGGCGCATCCAAACGAGGGGAATCCCCAAGAGTGGGGGGAGATCGAGAGGTGGAGTCCATGACCAACTCAAGCACCTCGCGGTGCTTCTCCTCAGCTCTTCTTCTTCCTATTTGGTTTGGCGAAGCATACAAGGCCTCCGAGTTGGCTGAGACGAATTCCCGCTGTAGTCTCAGCGTTTACGATGGTTGTCTTGATGCCATTGTTCTTTGAGATCTGCAGAAGCCTTAGGACTCTTCCTCTGTTCTTTGTACCCGCCAAGTATTTGTCAGTTAGAACAACGTGCTCCGGTCTGGGGTTATCGTGCTCTTGTCGACCGTAGACCAGATCCTCTATTTGCTCAAGTGAGTACGACACAACCGTGTCACTTTCATCCGAGCCAAGGCTCTTCTCCAAGACTGCGGCGATGTTCTCAGCATCGCGAGACGTTGTTTCGCCTATCATCTCGCGGAATGCTTTGGTTCTCACCAGCTCGTGGACTTCATGAGGCCGTCCCGCAGAGCCGATCAATTCTCCGAAGGTGGCAGCGTTGGAACCTTCTCGGACGAGCCACGCGTGATGCTTCCGGATGTGATCAAGGAAATTCTCGGCGTAGTCTGTCCTTGCAGGAGCCGCAAGTACTATGCTTCTGACTCCTTCCTTGAAAGCGGGCCTTAGCGCATTCACGATTGACTCGTTGAAGTCGTACAGTTCTCCTCCACGTTCCACCGTGCCATCCAGCTTCACTACTTCGCTGAACACGCGCCACAGGACCGCTCTTCCCTCCTCAAGCCCAATCAGAACAGCTAGAGGATATCCGCGCCTGTAACGGCGTCCTATTCTTGTCAAATGCCAGTCGCCCAAAGTCCCGGCTATTGTCCCTTCACTGGAACCAGAGGAGCACTCATCCGACCTGTTCGTCTATTGCCTTTGCGATGATGTCATAGGAAGGTGCACCCAGATAAGATGACGAAACGGCTCCGCTTTTCGATAGGACAAAGAGGGTCGGGACTGCCTTTACGCCGTACATTTGGAATACTTCGCCTGTTGCGTCGTAGACGTAGGTCAGGCTCGAGTTGTACCTTTGAATGAACTCTGCAACGGCGACGGGTGAAGAATCCCAGCGTTCAGCAATCGCAATGAAAACGACCCCTTTCTTCGCGTACTGCTCGTAGAGTTTCTCCATGAAGGGTGCTGCTTTCTGGGAGAACGGACACGAAGGTCTCATGAACTCAAACACTATCACGTTGCCCCGGAAACTGGACAGCGTCAAGTTACTGCCGGTCAGCCCTTTAGCGCCAACGATCGGCAGCGTGAAATCTCCCTCTACTATTGCCTGTTCGGTCGTCGCTGCGAATGTTACAATTGATGTGACAGTCGCGGTGGCCGTGAACGAGACTGTTGTGGTTCCCGACGCTGCGTGCCAAGGAAGACTGGGACGCAACGCGGCCCCGGCATAGATCCCAAATGCTGCGGCAAGAATGAACATCAGAACCAGGAGTCCCTTCCTCATGTTCGACTGGATTGGCTGAACCCCCACGCAACGAGAGCACTCACATGCCGACTCTCAAGCTTTTCGTGACGCTCGCTCGCAACCGCTTTGCCCTGCACATCCCAAGGCTGCCATAGTCGGATCGAACGCAAGATTAAGAGCCCTCGGGGGAGACTAGTGGACGTGTCTCTCGGTGAGCCGTGTGACTCAAGGCGACATCCTGATTGATGAGGAGCAAGTCCGGGCGGAAGCTGACAAGGTAACGAAGAGCTTGTACTTCCAGTACATTCAGGCTGAAACGAAGAGACTCAGGGAACGAATGCAGGACTACGACGTAGGCTTCGCAGGCGCTAAAACGGGGCTGAAGCGGCAGTTCGGCGCATTCGATGTCTTCGTCATGACTTGCTGTACACTTATCGGCTTGGCAATCGCCGTCCGCAGTATATCGATCCAGAACCTCGTCCCAGGGATACAATCGTTCGTTCCGCTCGCGTTTCTTGTTGCTGGAATCCCAGCGATCCTTGTGGCTCTGTGCTACGCGATCTTCGCCTCCTCGATTCCACGTTCTGGAGGAGACTACGTCTTCATTTCCAGGGGGTTTCACCCGTTCCTCGGGTTCTGGGCATCATGGACCAAGTGGTTCGGCGTCACGACAGCCCTCGGCTTCATCGCGTACACGACCGCCTTTCTTTTCTCAGATTCCCTCAGCCTGATCGGCGTTTCCAGTGGGCACTCGCCAGCTTGGAACACGATCCTTACGTTGGTTGTATTGACGATCTGCTTCCTAGTCAACCTCACCGGGGCGAAAGTCCTCAAGTGGGCAACTAGACTTTCTTTCGTAGTCTTCATTGCCGGCGGAATATTGACGACAATCATAGGCCTCATTTACGGACAATCATTCTTCCTTCAGAGCGTCGAATCGAAACTGGGAGATCAGTTAGTCTCATCCATCTTGGAAGCGGGACGAACGGTTGGATCAGGAAACCAATTCAGTCTGGCGGTGCTCCTGCAAGCTGCAGCGATATTGTTCTTTGCTTATTGGGGACTGGAGACCGCGATCGCAGGTTCAGGGGAGGTGAGGAATCCCGAGAGGGCGATCCCGAAAGGAATTGTGGCGGCTGTCATCTTCACAACGGTCTATTACTTCCTGTACTCGTTCAGTGTGTATCACCTAGTGCCCTGGGAATTCGCGGCAGGATACGTGAGCATTCGTCCGGATTCTAGCGTGTTGGATCTGTACGCATTCGTGCTCCCGCCGTATGCATTGTTGTTTGTTTCATTTGCGTTGGCTATCTCAGTTCTCAGCGACATCTTTCCGTTGATGATGAGCGTATCGAGAATCGTTTTCGCATGGTCATTTGACAGCATGGCTCCTCGGACATTCACCAAATTGAACACGCGAGGCGTCCCATCTCATGCACTCGTCTTGAGTTACTCAGTCGCCTTCCTAGCCGCGATTGAATGCAACTATACTGGTTACTTCAAAGTCCTCGATCTGGCAACACTGAGTATGTTGTGGACATACATTCTAGTGTCGCTGAGCATTCTCTCAGTCTGGTTTGAGAAACCACTGATCCTAAAGAAAGCACTGTTCAACCTCAGATGGTTCAACATTCCAGTAGCGGTGTTGGCCTTCGCCACATGTCTCGTCCTCTTCGGTGAATTCGTGTTAGGCTCTCGTGATTCGTTCCTGCTTTTCGTCGTATGGTCCGCAGTGGGAGCGAGCGTGTACTACTGGATTCAGCGCAAGAGACTGAGCGAGAAGATTGACATGCAGGCTACGTTTGCACTGATTCCTCCAGAATAGGAGGTGGAAAGTCGAGTTTTTTGGTATCTTCTCGTTGCTTGACCCTCATGTTTGAGAGAAGGCATAGATCACCATCTCAACGTCGTCTCCCAACGGGTACAGAATCGGGCACGTGCATGCGCTTCGGTTGTTTTCTTCGGACTTTTTCCTGCAGTCCTCAGCAATTCCTGATGAAGCGTTCAGACGAACGAGCTCGTGGTCGTTGAACTCCATGGCTTTTCGAGAACACCTGGCCTTGCGGGTCATTCGCCTAGTGCCTCCGTGACATCCATGATCAGACTGCCCTTGGCGCCGCTTGCTTTCGTGATATGAGGTTACTATCCAAGATATTGCGCGATCTGGTCCCGATAGGCGAAGCCAGCTGGGTTCGGGAACAGGGCGAGAAGGAAACATCTCTTATTAGCGCTGTTGACGATAGACGCAAACATGTCTTCTGATAGCATCGAATACTTGCGCCAATTGAGAAAGCAAGCTGAAGAAGGCGGGAGTGCTGCCCGGATCGAGGCACAGCATGCCAAGGGCAAGATGACTGCTCGTGATCGCGTCGAGGCATTGCTGGACAGAGGGTCCTTTCGCGAGCTGGACATGTTCGCCGTTCATCGCACCACAGATTTTGGGATGGACGAGAAGAAAGTGCTGTCAGACAGTGTAGTGACCGGCTGGGGCACGATTGATGGACGACGCGTATACGTATTCAGTCAAGATTTCACCGTGTTCGGAGGCAGTCTGGGAGAAGTTCACGCAGAGAAGATCTGCAAGGTGATGGACCTTGCGATGAAGAATGGCGCGCCCATAATCGGATTGAATGATTCAGGAGGAGCAAGAATTCAAGAGGGCGTTGTAAGTTTAGGGGCGTACGCGGAAATCTTCCTACGTAACACGCTGGCATCAGGTCTAATACCACAGATCAGTGCCATCATGGGGCCTTGCGCGGGCGGTGCGGTGTACAGCCCTGCGCTGACGGATTTCATTTTCATGGTGAAAGATACGAGTCACATGTTCATCACAGGGCCAGATGTTGTAAAGGCGGTAACGCGTGAGGAAGTGACATTCGAGGAGCTAGGCGGAGCGTTGGCTCACAGTACGAAGAGCGGCGTGTGCCATGTGATGGCCGAGAACGAGAACGAAGCTCTTTCGCTCATCCGACAGCTGATTAGCTACTTGCCCTCGAACAACTTGGAAGACCCACCATACGCGGAGACCGATGATGACCCACAACGAATGGACGACCGACTCGATACCATTGTTCCTGACGATCCCGGGAAGCCATACGACATGAAGGAAGTCATCCGTATGGTCGTCGACAATGAGGAATTCTTCGAAATTCATGAGAACTTCGCGCAAAACATCGCAGTTGGGCTCGCACGTTTGGGTGGGTACAGCGTAGGAATAGTCGCAAATCAGCCCGCCGTATTGGCTGGCGTGCTCGACATCAAGTCATCCATCAAGGGGGCGCGCTTCGTGCGCTTCTGTGACGCCTTCAACATTCCGATCGTCACCTTCGAAGACGTGCCTGGCTTCCTGCCAGGTCTTGATCAAGAACACGGTGCCATCATCGCTCATGGAGCGAAGTTGCTTTACGCTTACTGCGAGGCCACTGTGCCCAAGCTGACAGTCATCACGCGAAAAGGCTACGGCGGCGCATACGACGTCATGAGCAGCAAGCACATCCGCGGAGACTACAACGTGGCCTGGCCCTGCGCCGAAATCGCGGTGATGGGACCGGAGGGCGCGGTCAACATAATCTTTCGCAAGGAGATCGCTGAAGCAAAAGACCCGAGCACAAAACGCGCCGAACTTGTACAGATGTATCGTGAGAAATTCGCAAATCCATATGTCGCTGCTGGGCGCGGGTATTTAGACGACGTGATAGAGCCGCGGGAAACTCGGCCGCGTTTGATCGAAGCTCTTCGCATGCTACAGAACAAGAGGGACACCAATCCGCCAAAGAAACACGGCAACATCCCATTGTAGTAGTCTCCGAAAACGTCGAGAGTGCCACAAGTGGCCAAGAATCCAGTGAAGATCTGTGAAACGCTTCTTCGCGATGCACACCAATCGCTGCTCGCAACGCGCCTGCGCACTTCTGACATGCTGCCGATTGCTGCCAAACTGGATAGGATCGGCTACTGGTCAGTAGAAATGTGGGGTGGCGCCACATTCGATAGCGCCATGCGATTCTTACGTGAGGATCCATGGGAACGCCTCCGTATGCTCCGACGCGAGATGCCCAACACGCCCTTTCAGATGCTCTTGCGCGGTCAGAACTTGGTCGGCTACAAGCACTACCCAGACGACATTGTCGAGCACTTCATCGTCGCAGCCAAACGCAACGGCATAGACGTGTTTCGCATCTTCGATGCGCTGAATGATATCCGCAATATGAAGTTCTCAATGAAGATCGCCAAACGTGAAGGTGGGCACGTGCAAGCAGCCATCTGCTACACGATCAGCCCCGTACACGATATTCCTGGATTTGTGAGGATGGGGCACGAGCTAGCTCACCTAGGCGCAGATTCGATTTGCATCAAGGACATGGCCGGGTTACTATCGCCGTACGCGGCCTACGAACTAGTCTCTGCACTGAAGAAAGATGTGGGTCTCCCAGTACAGTTGCATACGCACTACACAAGCGGCATGGGAACGGCGACACTGCTGAAGGCTGTGGAGGCTGATGTGGATATCGTGGACACGTCTATTTCATCAATGGCGCTTTCCACTTCCCAGCCGCCTACTGAGACACTCGTCGTTGCACTCCAAGGTACTGAGCGGGACACGCGCTTGGACATTGCCGCCCTTGCTGACATTGCCCGTCAAGTCGGCGAAATACGCAAGAAATACGCCAACTTCGAGACCGGCATTAGCGGCGTAGATGTCAACGTGTTACAGTTCCAAGTGCCGGGTGGCATGCTCTCTAACCTCGTCAGCCAGCTGCGTCAACAGGGCGCGATGGATCGCTACTACGATGTGCTCGGTGAGATCCCGCGGGTCCGAGAAGACTTGGGCTTCCCGCCGCTGGTCACGCCGTCCAGCCAGATCGTTGGCACACAGGCAACACTGAATGTGCTGTTGGGAGAACGTTACAAAGTGATCCCAGAAGAAGTGAAGGAGTACATTCGGGGCTACTACGGAAGACCGCCGGCGCCGATCAATCCCGAGCTGCAGCACAGGGCGATTGGGAAAGAGCAACCGATCACCTGCCGACCGGCCGACATGCTCCACCCTGGATGGGAAAAAGCAAGACAGGAGATTGGTGACTTGGCTAAGTCAGAAGAAGACCTCCTCTGCTATGCTCTGTTTCCGCAAGTAGGGCGCATGTTCTTGGAAAGACGCGCCAGAGGACTAGGTGACAAGATAGAGCTGGCCGCGGCTGTCGCAGCGATGTTGTACGAGCAACGCTCGAAAACCAAGACCGAACCGGTTTCACCACACGCTGCCCAAGTCGTGCCGTGGAAGATGGCGAACCGGTCGGGGCTGGCTATGGGGTGGCGCCAATGGTAGATAGGTTCAAACTAATGCTGGACGGCGCGCCCTACGAAATTGAACGTCAGGGCAACCTGTTGCTCGTTGACGGACAAGAGTTCTCCTACACAATCAAAGGAAACTCGGTCACTGTACAAGGGAATACCCACACGGTAGAGATCAGCGGCAACACAGCCACAGTGGACGGCATCGCATACCCGTTCGAGGCCATGGGACATGCAGAGCAGAAAACACGCAAAACCGCCACGTTCTCGGCTGCTGGTCAGGCCGATGCTATCACAGCCATCATGCCGGGCTTGGTCGCCAAAGTGCTGAAGAAGGAGGGAGATCGGATCGAAGTTGGCGATGTGGTTCTCATTCTTGAAGCAATGAAAATGCAGAACGAACTACGCGCCAACAAATCGGGCGTGATCAAGAAGCTCAATGTAAGAGAGGGCGAGTCCGTGGAGATGCGCCAGATACTGGCAATCATCGAATAGTGAGCGCCCAATACCCCCCAAACGCGACGTATGCGTCAGACGAGTTCGACTATCTCTTGATGCTTTGACTCATGCTCGGGAGAAGGCTGAGATCATTGCTTCAACGTCTTCTCCCAACGGGTACAGAATCGGGCAAGTGCATCCGCTTCGGTTGTACTCTTCGACTTTCTTCCGACAGCCTTCGGCTGTCCCTGATGCGGTGATCAGCTGAACGAGTTTGTCATCGACAAGTTCCATTGCCTTCTCGAGGCCGCCTGGTTTTGCAGGCCATCCTCCCAGAGCCTCCGTAACCTCCTTGATCAGTGCATCTTTGACGCCGCTGGCTTTGGCGATGTGCGGTTGTTGCCCGAGATATTGCGCGATCAACGGGCGCGCTCCATCCATGGCCTTGTCCGCGTCCTCATCAAGTGAGCATACGACAAGTTGAGGTCGGTCAATGTCTTCGACCTTCTTGCCAGCCTTCTTTGCGCCCGACTTCAGGTACTCCATGGCGGTTTGGTTGTACCGTGGAGAGACGAGATAGTTCAGAACCACACCATCGGCGATCTCTCCTGTGAGCTCCATCATCTGCCATCCGGTCGCGCCTATGTAGATTGGAATGTTCCGTGGGGTGTCAGGGTCGCCGTGGACCACGTCCAGCCTGATGTCTCTCACCTTGACGCTCTCGCCATCGAATGTCACAGTCTCCATTCTGAAGAGCCGTCTGAGAACTTCCACGTACTCTCTCATCGCCTTCAGCGGTCGTGAGCGATCGATACCCACTTTCCAGGCGAGCGGATCCCACCAAGCGCCTATGCCCAGGATCATCCTGCCGCCCGACAGCTCGTCAAGGCTGAGAAATGTCTGTGCGGTCAGCGCCACGTTACGGGTCCAGTTGTTGATCACGCCCGTGCCAAGCTTGATCTTGCTCGTCACCGTCGCCATGGCAGCCAGCGGCGTTATCGCGTCCCTTGCGAGACGCGACTCAGCCTGCCACACCGCCTCAAACCCATGCTTCTCCGCAAACTGAGCATACTTGATTCCATCTCTGATCGGATGCTTATCCTGAAGGTAGAGAGCCATTCTCCCCATTTCTAGCGCCACCCAGACTCCAAGGTTACAGATTCTCCATGACGGGCAACATAAGACATGACTAGCGCCTGCGAGCATAGGATGCTTGGTTCTGAACCATAAACACATCTAGATAGAACATAGACACCAAATAGCCAACCGCCGTCACCTAGTCTGATCTGCCATGAAGGCGGGGAGAATTATCCGAACGTTCTCCGCAAAGGATGGACGAGAAGTAGTCCTGAGGATCCCCACGTGGAATGATCTTGATGATCTATTGGGACTGATCAATTCGCTTGTCGAAGAACGAGCCAACATACTCATTGACGAGAAGCTTTCGAGGGACGAGGAGATCAACTGGTTATCGAAGACTCTAGCTCGTCTTGAGAAGGATGAGACATTTCACTTGGTTGCTGAGGTGAATGGCAAGGTTGTTGGGAGCGCCGACTTCGGTAGAAAGACCAGTGGCTACGATAAGCATGTCGGGATGTTAGGGATCGTAATCGGCAACGGTTACAGAGACTTGCGAATCGGGACGGAGATAATGAAGAGCTTGATCGACCAGGCTCGCGCTGTGGGCCTGAAGCTTCTAACACTAAGCGTCTATGCGACCAACGAACGCGCACGGCACGTCTACCAGAAACTCGGCTTCGTGGAGACCGGCAGGATCCCGAAGAAGTTCTTCAAGGAAGGAAAATACATAGACGAGATAACGATGGCTAAAGTCTTGGAGTAGATCTCTTCAGGGAGTCTGCGACGCCAAAGAGAATAGCGAGACCTAGTGGAAATCACTCATTGAACAGAACTCCAAGGAATCACGAGATTCGGTTACTGAACGAATGGTGCCTTGTTTGTTGTCAGGCGTTTGCGTCGTGGCAGAAGGAAAGCTATCACTCCTCCAACAAGAGCGAATGCTATGGTGAGAGTGAACGCGAAATCCAAGCCCAGACTGTCCGCTGCCGCTCCGAAGCCCAGAGCTCCGAAGCCTCCTACGCCAACGGAAAACCCTAGCATGAAGCCGGTTACTGTTCCAACATTGCTTGGTGCCGCTTCCGAGGACATCACCACGATCACGGACCAGCTTGCGTAGAGGAAAATGGCCGAGAGAGCCAGCAGGAGTATGGAGATGGGGCCTGATGAGTTCAGGAACGCATAGAAGGACAGCCCACCTGCAATGAGCGAGACCACTATGACGGATCGTCGTCCGACCCGGTCCGAGAGATATCCGCCTCCCAGTTGACCTAGGACTCCGATACCCAACCATAGGGACGCGATTGATGTGGCAAGCAAGAGCGGCTCGCCTCTTGCGACGAAATATAGTGGCAGGAAGGTCACGATGCTCTGTGTGGCAATGGATCTGAAGGCCGTGATTGTCGCCAACAGGGCGACAAGTCGCATGTTAGCTGGTCGCGTCTGATCGGTCGTTTGCGGTGCACTGTGATGTTCTCCGACGCGGATTCTGAAGAGAAGCGCAGCCGTGACCAAACCGATCGGTAATAGCAGCAATGATCCCGGCAATCCGAGCATGGAGACTAGTACTCCCGCCACAAGCGGGCCTAGGAAGTAGCCGGTGTTCCCTCCGGAAAGGAAGATTCCCATTGCGCGACCTCTTGCGGGGCCGCCAGATCTCACGACTGTGGAGAATGATGGTGGGTGAAATGCCGCGGACCCTAAGCCTGCGATCCCGACGAGAAGCAACAAAGTCGTGTAGTTTGCAGCGATACCTGTGAGACTCATCGCTACACAATTCACAGCGATGCCTACTTCCAAGAGCCAAACCGCTTGGGTTCGATCAAACCAACGGCCAAGCAGCGGCTGCATGATGCATGAGGTAATGTTGAAGACCATGGCGACGAGCCCTGCGAGCAGGTAGGAGAGGCCGAAGAGGCTTGTGAACACTGGCAACAGGCCAGTGAACAG
>Ga0315280_10008319_pt1 | contig 13585 bp, 10 predicted proteins | sample YL17G06_40_MG_FD_203697 | JGI IMG/M metagenome (GOLD analysis project Ga0315280, IMG submission 203697) | Sediment microbial communities from Yellowstone Lake, YNP, Wyoming, USA - YL17G06_40 | ecosystem: Environmental > Aquatic > Freshwater > Lake > Sediment | place: USA: Wyoming | collected...
TTAACCCGCCATACAAAGTGGCGGGTAAACACTGATATTAGACCAACACAGGAGGATAAATCTGTGCCGGCTACTGCCCAGTTCCAAGCAGCCAGTTTTCTGCAAAATACGCGAAATCGACAAAATCAACGTTTGTGCTTAAATCAAGGTCAGTCCCTTCGCACCAATCTGGTATCGCGCAATCCTGGCGCAGCCAATTCTCAACAAAGGTGGCCAAATCCACCCGATCTACGTCCTCATCCAAATCAAAATCACCGGGACACACAAACGGATAAAACATTACAAAGGCCTTGCTGCCATCGTCAAAGTAATCAAAAATCTTCTCCATAATCAGCAATATATCACTTGTTCCCCACTGAACGTAAACGGCGTTAATATCGTTGCGTCCATCGGCATTGAACCCGTTGTTGTTATACACCTGATAGCCGTCATTCCAACAGATAATATTGTATGTGTCATCATCAGGGTTGCCTGCCAGCGAAATACGCTCGGAATTACCTGTTACATAAATGCCTCCTGTTGTCCCTGAGGAGATATAATTATCCGTAATTGTGTTGCGGTAAAGCGGTGTATCCGTTGAGTTGTTAAAATAGATTGCGCCTGAGCCGTTCCGAGATGTGTTATCCTGTATCGCATTTGTAGAGATTTTGTTATTGCCGCTGTTGTCAAAGTAGATTCCGCTGCCTTTATCAGAAGCTGTATTGCCATTAATAGTATTTCCTGTCAGGGTATTGGTTCCACTGTAGTAGAAGAAGATCCCACCAGCATCCCGGGAAGCTGTATTATCAGTGATATTATTTCCCGTCAGCTTGTTAGTGCCGCTGTAGTAGTAGAAGTTTATTCCACCGCCATCATACCTTGAAGCTGTATTCCCATTGATATTATTTTCCGTCAGCGTGTTACTGCCGCTGGAGTAGTAAAAGTAGATTCCGCCGCTGTTATTGTTAGCGGTATTGCTACTGATAGTATTTTCTGTCAGCGTGTTACTGCCGCTGGAGTTGAAGTAGATTCCGCCGCCGTCACTGTTAGCGGTATTACTACTGATGGTGTTTTCTGTCAGGGTGTTAGTGCCACTGGAGTAGTAGAAGTAGATTCCACCGCCGCCACCGTTAGCGGTATTGCTACTGATAGTATTTTCTATCAGTGTGTTGCCGCCACAGGATGAGTAGAAGCAGATTCCACCGCCCCACCCGGCCGTATTGCCCGAGATAGTATTTCCTGTCAGTATGTTGACACCGCTGGAGGAGTAGAAGTAGATTCCGCCGCCATTGTCAGAGGTCGTATTGCCTGAGATAGTATTTCCTATCATGGTGTTGTTGGCGCTTGAGGCGAGGTAGATTCCACCATCACGGTTGTCGTGGATATTATTATTTAGCAGTTTGTATCCTCCTCTGTCGGTGATGTAAATCCCGCGTTTGGCGTTGTCCCAAACCTGAGAATTGCTGATTTTGACAGCAGGAGCGTTTGTGCCGGTGGCCTTAACTCCCTCTAACAAATTGTGGCGAATCTCACAGTAGTTTAGAAATGGAGCCGATTTCTCGGCAAAAACCGCTGCATAATTTCCGTATCCGGCATATTCAACAATAACGTGCTCGAGAATACCGCCGGACAGGTAATTCCCATCTCCGTCAAAAGTTGCATCAACGGCGAAATCAGTAAAATGAATCCGGCTCCAGTCGCCTGGAGCCGCTGGTGCATTGGTGGATGTGAAGACAATCGGCAATTGTTCAGTTCCCCTCGCAATGAGGTTTCCTTTGCCGAAAGCGGCAGAGCCGGCCACAATGGCAAGAGTTGGGTTGAATTTGACTACCACTCCAGGTTCGATGGTTAGGGTAGCGTTGCAGCCAATGACTATCCCGCTTGCGCCAGTAACCACATAGGGGCTACCCGCTGACGTCCAGGTTGTGTTGGTGCAGATAAGCCCTCCGACATCTGTACCCAGTACGCGTCCGCTCAAACAAAAGATTGTGACTAAAACAAGTTTGGAAAGTGACTTTTTCATAACACGGTCCTCCTAAAAATGGTTCTTTCGATTTTTCTCTACGATTACATAGCAGAATCCTACATAAAGATGCGAAAGAATCAAGGAAATTATCAGACGTTTTTCAGTTTTATTTTTAGATGCGGATTAACCTGGATTTTTCAAAGCCACCTATAAAGAGAACAGAGAGAGTTAAGTGTTTTATATCAAAGCAGTTATGCTATTTCGCAAGATTTATGAAGTGTGCCGGTTAACACAGATTTTTATAAGTCTGGATTCCCGCTTTCGCGGGAATGACAACAAGAATTGGTCAGTTTGAGTCAATAATCGGTATGCTCGAAGACCAGATGCTTCGCCTTTCGGCTCAGCATGACAATAAAAGCGGTCAGTTTGAGTCAGTAATCAATTATTTCAGGTCAGGCCTAATCGTTCTGCTTCGGCGTATAGGTCATATTGTTTCATCTTTTTGAATAAGGTTGTGCGGTTTACACCAAGCGCCTTTGCGGTGGCCTGCCGGTTCCATTGATTGACTTCGAGCGCCTGGCGGATAATTCTCTTCTCCGGTTCAGCCATCGCTTCTTTCAGGCCCATTGGCCTGTATGTCTTTTGCTGCTGGTCTTGCTCTTGTGTAATTGAGGCCGGCAGGTCCTCAACCCCGATGAACTTGCCCGAACTTAGCAAAGCTGCTTGCTCAATGACGTTCTCCAGTTCACGGACATTGCCGGGCCAGGAGTATCGCTCTAAATACTCCATCGCCTCATCCGTAATGCCGAGCTTTTCTTTATTGTGCTGGATGGAGTAAACCAGCAAAAAATGCTGCGTCAGCAGCCGGACATCTCCTACTCTCTCGCACAAGGGCGGCAGATGTATCGTTACCACATTTATTCTGTAATACAAATCTTCGCGGAATCTGCCTTGCTTTACTTCTTCCTGCAGGTTTCGATTCGAGGCCAGTATGATTCGCGTATCGACGGTTCTGGTCTTATTGCTGCCGACCGGCTCAAATTGCCTGTCCTCCAGGACCCGCAGGAACTTGGCCTGGAGAGCAGGAGAGGCGTTGGCAATTTCATCGAGAAAAATTGTCCCGCCGTCCGCAGCCAGAAACTTGCCTTCCTTGTTGCTCACCGCGCCTGTAAATGACCCTTTGACGTGGCCGAACAGCTCGCTTTCGAGTAGCGTCTCCGGAAGTGCTCCGCAGCTTACCTCGACAAAGGGCTTGTCGCGCCGGCTGGAGCGATGATGTATCGCTTTGGCCAGCATACTTTTACCCGTGCCGGATGGCCCAGCCATCAGTATCGTGGTTTTGGTATCTGCGACCACCTCAACGAGGTCGAAGATTTTTGCCATTTTGTAATTGTGGCTGATTATGTTTTCAAGCCGGTATTTTTGTTCCAGTTGGCAGCGCAGGTTCTCGTTTTCGCTTATAAGCGATTGTTGCTTGATGGCTCTGGCTACCACCAGCCGCAATTCATCGTCGATGATTGGTTTTGTAAGGTAGTCGTAGGCGCCCAGCTTAATCGCTCTGACTGCGCTTTCAATCGTGCCGTAGCCGGTTATCACAATGGTCACCGTTTGTGGATATTCTTTCCTGGTAATATCCAATAACTCCAGACCATCTCCGTCGGGTAAATTGACATCCGTCAGAACCAGAGAATAATTTTCCTCCTGCAACCTGGCCAAAGCGCCCTTTAAGGTTTCGGCACCATCGGTCCGGTATCCTTCCAGCGACAAAAACTCACATAAAGAATCCAGTATAATCTTGTCATCATCTATAACCAGAATACTTTTTTCTTTCATAGCGATGTCCTTGCCTCCTTTTATGGCTTACCTGTCACCGGCAAATATACAGTGAATATACTGCCGCCCTCGGGAGCATTTTCGGCGATTATTCGACCACGGCAGCTTTCAACTATGTCCCTGCATATCGCCAATCCCAATCCTGTCCCTTTGCCCCTGTCTTTTGTTGTAAAGAATGGCTTGAATATGGTCTGGGCGTTTTCCGGCGGAAAACCAACACCGGTATCATGAAACTCCGCCACGATAGTATTATCCGTTTCCAGACGGGTTGATATCCTCAGCTCCCCTCCATCCGGCATTGCATCGAAGGCGTTTTTCGCCAGGTTACAGAACACCTGAAAGAGGTTGCCGCTTCTGATTTGTGGCAGGCCGGGGGCGTAGTTTCTTATTATCCGAATATTTAGAGCTTCTCTCCTCGCATCCATCATCCTCAGGCCATCTTCGATAATCTGCTCTATTTTGACATATTCTAATGGCGAGCGAGTGCTGCGAGAAAATTCCAGCAGCTCGCTTACGATTTGAACCATTCTCATAAGCCCCTGCCGGCAGTGGGTGAGGTACTCTTTCGGTTTTTCGAGCTTTTCCTGCTCAATAACTCTCATTGCAAGATTAATGTACCGCAGTATCCCATCTATCGGGTTACTTAACTCATGGGCTACCTTAGAGGCGTGCTTGCCAAGGCTGGCCAGTCTCTCAGCGCTGACCAACTGTCTCTCAATCTCGACCTTTTCGGTTATGTCTTCGATGAGAATAGCACCGCCAAGGATTTTTTGTCTTTTGGATTCCCTCAGCGGCGTGCAGACGATTCGCAGCAATTTTGTCTTCCCATCTAATGTGTAGCCTACTTCGTCAAAGCTGGATGTTTGGCCTGTTGATACCGCTGATTTTAATTGTTGTGTCCAGTCCAATCCTGGCCTGCCGGGACTGTCGGTGCCTTTCGATAGTGACTTGTCAATATAGTCACCTAATTTGAGCAGTTTACCTGCCTGCGGGTTTGCCTCAATAATCCTCAGGTCTGGGTCGAAGGCGACAATTCCTATCGGTAACGACTGGAAGATTGACCTGCCGATTAACCCAAATCTCAAGTGGCCGTTCATAAGTTGCATCCTTGGTTGCCCGCCGGTTTCGTCTGACCTTTTTGGTTGTAAGTCTCGATTGTTTGCCATAGTCCGAATATTAAAACCACCTGCTCTCCATTGTCAAGTCCGAATGTTGCAAAAAAACAACATAATTGTCCTTTTTTTCGGACAGAAAGGCCCGCTTGTTTAGTCAGAAGCATAACATTTTGTAGAGCAAGCAGCTAATCGGGGTATATTCCCGGTCGATATTTGCTTTCGAGCGTGAAAACCGTGTTTCCGGCGTTGTCATTTATCAACATCCTCGGATTACGGTTTATTAACGCTGTTGCTGCCGGTGTGTAAATTTTGTTTAACCCTGTGGTGGGCAACGACTTGTAAGAGTAAAAATAGGGTATTTGGGTTTCTGGCGCTTTGGAATGGATTTTGCGGGAGAACTTATGTAAAATACTGCTGAAACAGTCAAGGAGTGATGTCAAGTTACGCATGGAGGCATTTGAATGGTGGATAGTGAAAAACGCAAGTACCAGCGACTTCCGATAATGCTGGATTTATCGTGTCGTAAAGTTGGTTCCACGTCACAGAGATGGCACAGCGGCTGCACAATGAACGTAAGTCCTGGTGGCTTGTACTTTCAGACCCCCACCGGCGAATTTAAGCCGGGTAACCTATTAAACGTAGAATTGTCAATACCGCCGACGACAGGTTTGCTTGAATATGGCGGCAGGATTTCGGGTTTAGCTCAAGTCTTGAGAGCCGATGACATTAGGCAGTTGCAGGCAGATGTTAGTTTGTCTTCCGGCAGGTATGGCGTCGCTCTGGAATTTTGCCACCCGCCAAGACTTTCTACATAAAAATTATTTTTCCAGCCAGATTCCCTCGAAGACCTCTACGGCTGGTCCTGCCATATACACACAATTGTCTTTCTGGCACCAGTTCAAATCCAGGTCGCCGCCCGGTAAGTGTGCGGTACACATTCGTTCTGCTCGGCCGGTAAGTACCGCCGCTACACAGCTTGCACAAGCGCCGCTGCCGCAGGCCATTGTGATTCCACTGCCTCGCTCCCACGTCCGCATCGTAAATTCTCCTGGGTTATCGGTCTGGACGAAATGAACGTTGACTCGGTTTGGAAACAGGTCGTGGTTTTCGATAGCAGGCCCGAATTTCTCAAGCTCAATCAGTCCTACATCATCGCAGAAAAACACCGCGTGCGGATTCCCCATTGACACACAGGTCATTAGTAGTTTCTGGCCTAAAATTTCGATTGGCTGTTCCACAACTTTTTCACCAGATAGTTTAACAGGAATATCCTTTGGCCTTAAAATCGGCTGGCCCATATTAACGCACGCCTTGCGGACCTTATTTTTCTTATCGAGCATAAGGCCAACTGTCAGGACACCTTTGCCGGTTTCTATGTTCAATGAAGCAGGATAAAGCTGCTGGCTGGGGATGGAAAACGGCCCGCGGGCTTTAGCCAGTCCGTGTTCATAGACATATTTGGCCACGCATCGAACACCGTTTCCGCACATTTCGGCTTCTGAGCCGTCTGCATTGAACATACACATTCGCGCATCGGCTGCCTTTGAGGGGCATATCAAAATCAGGCCGTCGGCACCGATACCTTTATGCCGGTCGCTGACAATTTGAGCCAGCTTCGCCGGATTCTCAACCTTTTCTTCGAGGCAATTGACATAGACATAGTCATTGCCCAACGCGTGCATTTTGGTAAATCTCATTCTATCTCTCCTTGCGAAAGTGTGTGCTATTATAAGCACCTGGCAAGTTGATGTCAACAATTACCTGCTGGTATACAGGCTGGGTGGATTACCAAAGACTAAAGAATACAGCCAGCGTGAGCGATGAAGTATCACTCGACTGCGAATTCCTTTTTTCGGCTGTTCATCTGGGCTTTCAGGCGTGCGACAATCGATGAGTGCATCTGGGAGACGCGAGATTCCGATAAATCCAGCGTTGCACCAATCTCCTTCATCGTCATCTCCTCGTAATAATACAAAACGATAATAAGCCGTTCAGCCCGTGTCAGCCCTTTGGTGAGCAGATTTTTCAGATCTCGCTTTTGTGCCTCTGTCACAGGGTTCTCGCTTTTTTCATCTTTGATTATGTCTATTTCGCGAATATCTTTTTCGCCGTCGCCATCGTCATATTTGGTATTCAATGAAACCTGACTGGTCGCATTCGCATCTCGCTGGAGCCGGTCAAATTCCTCCATATCCATATCAAGTTCTTCAGCTACTTCTTCTTCAGTGGGCTTTCGGCCAAGGTGCGTCTCCAGTGAATGTGTCGCCTTGGCTAATTGGTGAGCGCGAGCACGAACTAATCGCGGCACCCAATCCATACTCCGCAGCTCGTCAAGAATGGAACCTTTTATGCGCGGCGAGCAGTATGTCTCGAATTTCACTCCTCTGGAAGGGTCGTAAGCGTCAATGGCGTCCATCAACCCGAAAATGCCAGCACTAATAAGGTCGTCAAGCTCAACCTTACCCGGTAATTTGCTGTGTACCCGCTCGGCGCAATATTTCACCAGGTCTCTGTAGTGTTCCATAAGAAGATTGCGGTAATGCTCGTCGCGGGTTTTGTGGAACTGCGCCCATATCCGGTTGATATCAAGTTCCTGGTTAGTTTTCACAGGATTCGTCCGTGACATTCCATAACCCTAATAGATTTTATAGAGCCGCGTTTTAAGTCCGATAAGGACCCTGCTTTTTTGGCCGACTGGCTTTACTATGTTCCGATACGAAGAACGCATGTCTCAACTTCTTATCGACCTTCTGGCCGATAACTTTAGCAACCAGTCAATAACTTCCCCTTAAAACCTCTTGCCGCCAGCCAATCCGGCCAAACCTTTACTCAATTTCCTACTATAAGCCCACTATCGACCGACGCAGTCATCTGCGATACAGAGGGGTTAAAATTGTCTCTTGCCTTTGCCTTAGCAGCTCCGCTGCTACTCTCTGGTTGAGCGAATTTTCCTTAAGCTTGTTTATCTGCAGCTCCAGATATCCATCCGGATCTTCTTCGAGAAGCTCTTTGGCGTAGTCATCCATAATCGGTTTAGCCCTGAAGCTGCCGTTGAGGCCGAATTTGATGTTTTCAGCGTCGCACAGTACAAGCCGCTGATTTTGGATGTATTCATCGATCGCGTCGTTTAACAAGCCAGAAAACTCCTCCACCGCCATATCTTTAGGTACAAATCCGGGGCTGTGGATATTGTTTATGTTCTGGGTAAGGATTTTTTGGCGAGTCTGCGTGAATTCGATTATCTTGACCAGTAATTCACTAATATTATCCGTCGCCAGAGCCAGAAGATTCATATGTGTCTCTCCCTAAAGAAACAGCAACTCCACGCTAATGTTGGTGCGGTGTTACCTTATAGTCGACTTGTCCCTGTACGCTTTGCTGGTAAAATATAAAAGTGAAAAAAGTGTGAAAAATAACTTGCGAAAGGCAAAAATTGCTTTTTCATCCGTGTCCCTTTCATAATCTTCCTTGAACTCCTATTGCAAACTAAACGCACAAAACGCATAAAGGCAAAACCGTTTCTTGCTATTACCTTTTCTGCGCGTAATCGCTCTAACCCTTTCTCAGTTGTCTTCAGCCAACCCCAAGTTCCCACCGGCATCATTGACCACTGTGTCATCTCTTAGTGCAGCCGATGAAGCTCTGCCGGCAGCTTCTTCTTTGCTTAGAATCCGTCTTATTTCCGAAAGAGTTTTTGTTTTCTTAAGTTCCATAATTTTTGATAGCTTCTCAAACACCGACTCGTCATACAGTCGATGTCCGCCTACGGTCCATCTCGCCTCACGAATAAGTCCCATCATCGTGTAGTTATGGATGGTTTGGCGGGAGAACGGGGTATAGGTGACTAACTCTCCAATTCGGTAGAGCTTAACAGGTACTCGCAACATGTCATTTTTAACTTGCGGTTGCATTGCTTAACGACCTCTTATTGTGGCTTCCTCAACATCCGATAATCCCAAGTTCGGAGCACCCAGAAGGAACAACTATGCTTACTTGCTCGTCGTTTCCAATTTCCATTATTAAGAATTGTCCTTTGAAGGGTACCTCTTAGAGGACCACTTCAGATTATCTGTTTCCTGCCAAAGTTATTAGTGCTATGCCACTCGTGATTTGAGGGGTTGTCATTCTGTCCGGCTGTGACGGAATGCGGGATCCAGGTCTTTTAGTAGTTCTGGATTCCTGCTTTCGCAGGAATGACACCCATCAATCAAACTGTGACGAAGTACTATGCCTTACTTGCCCTCTCTAATGCCTGGATCCACAACGAACTGCTTTCAAACCAACGGTTGCTAAATCGCACAGGCCGATAAAAGATATTTTACGTTTTGCAAAATGTAAAACACATCTTGTCTGCTGTCAACCTTTTTCTGAATTTTTTTTAAAAATTTTGTTTCTATTTTTCACCAACCGATGGATTGCAGGCACCCACAGTCTCAGACCAGCCAACCGGCTGCTTTGTTTTTTTCTAAAGTCCTCAATCCGTTTTGCCGAATCCCGTTAGCTGGATGTTTGATACAAGAGCTTGGTTTTTTTCGGTCCTTGGCCGATGTTTTTTTTCCAAGCGGGCCGCTAAAACATCCGATAGTAAGGGTGTGTAAAACTAATAGGATTGCTCTAAACCGTATAAACGTAACTTAAAGCTGGGCCACATTTTAATTTGATATGCCGCAACCCAATAAGACTGCTGAACATACTGGTAATAATCCTGGTGTGAGTATTTCCCTGCTTGAGCAGATAACTCCATTGGCTCGGCAGATAAACTGCCTGGACATTGAGCGAATAGCCGAGGTCTGCATTAAAAACATCCCCAACCTGGTTGGCGTGAGGTTCGCCTCACTTTATATGCTTGATGAAACAAACAATATGCTGCACCTGTACAAGCATAATCACCCCTTCCTTATAAACAAAATCGTCTCCCTGAATCAAAATCCACCGTCCCCGATGGTTATGGCAGTAAGAAGTAAACAGCTTATGTTGGTAGGAGATATAGACACCCACAAAAAGCCTATAATTAGAAAATCGCAACGCGCCTTTGCAGAGAATTACAAAACCAACAACTGTGCTATTGCTCCTCTTATCTGCCAGGACAGGGTGGTTGGTGTGCTCAATCTGGCAGATAAAACCAGCAGTAACCAGTTTAATTCCGGGGACATTGCGCTGATAGAACTGTTCAGTCAGTTGGTCGGTGCGTCAATTGGTAATATAAGGCTCTTTGAGAAGATACAACGCCAGGCCACGACTGACGGTCTTACCGGCCTCGTGAACCATAAAACCTTTTACGAAATCCTCGAAAAGGAATTGTGGCGCTCACGCCGATACGGAGGCCAAATCTCGCTGATTATGGTGGATGTTGACAACTTAAAGAAAACAAACGATACCTACGGCCACCGTGCCGGCGACAAAGTCATTAGAGAAATCAGTAGAAAAATAAAGGAATGCATCCGGCAAATCGACACAGCGGCGCGGTACGGCGGCGATGAGTTCGCCGTTATTCTACCCAATACTTCGCTCAGCGATGCTACTATTGTTGCCCAGCGTATGGTCAACGTGGTTGCCAGCTCCCCGGCAACGTGGAAAAGAGACCTGATACCGTTGTCTATCAGTGTCGGCCTCGGCCAGTATGACGCTGACACCAACCCCGAGGATATTACAAGCCGCTCCGACCAAGCATTGTATTCTGCCAAGCAGGCAGGTAAAAATACAGTGAGGATATTTGAGCCTTCCAAAAAAATGTGACCACCATTTTCCTAAAAGGTTTGGCCCTTCTTCCATTATAAATTGCCCAGTTTCCCATAAGGGACCTTTATGATTCATGTGCTTGTTAAAATGGGAAATATGCAACTGGAAGAAGATGGGGAAGAAACCTTGAGGATATGGAAACTGCTAAATACTACAAGGTAATGAATTCTACCGCATAATCCAGCGTTTTCCTGCGTAACCCAGGTTGGCATCAGACCTCATGGCGGGGTCGCCCGTCAGGGCATAGCTTAACTCGAGGGTCTTTCTAAGATAAACTTTAACCGGCTTGCCGGTCTCGTCTTTAGCTATGGGATGGTTAATGGCAACCGTTTCGTTACTTAGCCCAGATATAAAGAGCTTTATACCCTTGGCTTTAGAGTCAAAATCAGGCCAGATGATGGCGATATCTTTGGTGTTGTCTTCGCCCTGAAGTATCTTGTTGCCGACCTTTTCAAGCGGTTCTAAAAACGGGTATTTGCTCTGATGCCGTCTCTTTATTTGCTCAAAGACCGCCGAGGTCACGCCTTTGCCGGCTGGTACAATTTGAAAGTTATCTGTCATCAGGTCGCACTTGGGATAGAAATCCACATCCTGGTTTGTCTTGTTGGTGAGCGTTAGCAGCACATACCAGAAACATCTCGGCTGCTCATCAGAACCCATCCGCAGGGTGATTTGTTGCGGGTGCGTAAAAGTTGTATCCACCGTCCATTGGCCCGGGCGGGGCACTACAGCCGGCTCTGGTGCAGCCAGACAAACCCAGGCTGCTACCGTAAGTAACGTAAAAGTGCCATAAACAAGACTTTTCATCGTATGTCCCTTATTCAGAAAACAACATAATTGCTTTCCCTGGAACCTAACCGTGCGTTTTAGCCCATATTTTACCCAAGGTACGTCCGATAGCCAAGAATATTTTACCTTTGTTTGATTTGGAGATATAGAGCATAGCAACTATCCAATGCGTGTCCTACACTACTCCCTATCCCCTAATTACAGTCGGTCGTAGGTTAGCGTTTTGTTTTACAATTTTTCAGGAATTTTTTAGGGTTTGCGGTCCGACTTTTATCTTGGGCCAGCTATGGGAATTGTATACTGGGGACGTTTTGCCTCCGTAATATGCATAAACTTCGGAGTTCGTTGTTCATAGTTCGTAGTTCATCGAACAAGTAACGACCAATGAACAACGGTCAAGGAACAATGAACGGCTTGTGTGGTCTAATATATGTGAAGGGGGCTCTGTAGGCTGGAAGGTCCCAAAATGGCTGGTTTTATCCGTCTGGGCTTGGCCCAGCCGAGACTGATTAGCTTCTCCTTCAGCATTCGATTCAATTGTGCTGACCGAAACCACTCGAGTCAAGGCCAGGGTATTGAACACCGGGCAGTGGAGTGCGCTGAGCGATGCAACATTCGTGATAGTGCCTTGAAAATCTGCGGACTACCGAGATTATGGCCATCCGCAAGACATTGCCCCGAATAGCTGGTTAATTGACAAAGCGCTCTGCATTCCCCGTCCAAAATGTGCGGCTTGATATGTCGTAAGTGTTTATAAAAACAGACCTTATAACCAACAGACATTTTAATTGCTAAACAGTGGAAAAAAATCCTTGACATTCAGAATATGGTCTGGTACATTCATCAGAAGATAATAGTGGGTAGTTGGGTGCAATGTATAAACATTGCTTAATGCCCAAAGGTAAAGGAAATTAAGGGTGAGAAAAGTAGAATTCGGGGGATGCCGGTTGGCGTAAGGCATCCACGCCCGGGAAGAGGGTGTCAAAGATGAGAAGGGTATCTGCATTTTTATTTCTGAGCATATTTCTTTCACTCAACACTACAGCTAGCGCAGACCTTATGTCGGTCTGGGATTTTGGTCCGGACTCTGCAAATTATACGCTTGTTCCGCACGGCCCCACCACACCATAGTTTTGCTCTCAACCGTTTCTAAAGGAGTGGCGTGCGGTAGTCGATAGGAAATGTGGATACATTCCGCCTCGCCTATGGCGGGTGTAATGGATTGGAAGTTAGGCAGGCACTGGCAGCCAGAGGAATGTAAGATGAAAAAGCAGACTAAAAAGAAACGGCTGATTAAGTTCAAGCACATAGTGGACAATCAAATCGATTGTCACCATTGGGCAACCAAAATGGAAATACAACGACTTCTGTCCGGCAAACCGGATATAAAAGTGGTTTCCAAAAGCAACTACACGAGTATCTGATTAGTGTATATGTGCGTTTTAATTTGTGCTTTGCTTATTTTCCCCTGTCAACTCTTCCACAGCAGCCCCGGTTTTCGTTATCAGGGCCCCAAGCGTCAGCGCGGCGTAGTTTAGCCCCCGGACCTGCGCCGGGGGGTTATTTAGCCCGCAGTTTCACTGCGGGTTGCCTGCCCTTCGTAGCGTTAGCGAAGAAGGGTCATTCCCGCGAAGCCTGTCCTGCTTGCACTGAGCTTGCCTGCACTGAGCTTCGTCGAAGTGTCGAAGTGAGCGCGGTCGAAGGAGCGGGAATCCAGCTTTCCGTCTCGTTTTGAATTTTGTGCTTCGGTCATTTGGATTTGTTTCGGATTTCGTGCTTCGGATTTTGTATTTTATGTACTATCGGGATTTAGCCCCCAACCCGTGTGTTGGGGGTTATTTACCCTGTTGTCGCCACGCCTGTCCTGAGCTTGCCGAAGGGACAACACAAAAATGGTTAGCCCCCAGCTCTGCTGGGGGTTTCAGGGGTCATTTTTATCCGCCTGTGGCGGACCGTCCTTGACACGGAATCCACTTTCCTTTATCATTTCTTTTAGTGCGATTATCAAATTTATCCGCCTCTGGCGGAAGGAATACGCAATGCCGCTTCTAATACTACTCTGCGAAGCACGAGCTCAAAACAGACTTTTCTATGGCGGACTTGATAGTCGGGGATCGTAACTTGGGTCTAAACTCAAAATCCCCAAATTTCCTCCTTGACGCCT
>Ga0315280_10008323_pt1 | contig 13583 bp, 15 predicted proteins | sample YL17G06_40_MG_FD_203697 | JGI IMG/M metagenome (GOLD analysis project Ga0315280, IMG submission 203697) | Sediment microbial communities from Yellowstone Lake, YNP, Wyoming, USA - YL17G06_40 | ecosystem: Environmental > Aquatic > Freshwater > Lake > Sediment | place: USA: Wyoming | collected...
AGGGATAAGTACGGGCGCCAGAGGCGGAATTTTTCTCCAGAGGTGGGGGACTGCCTCTGGCAACCTTGTAGAGAACACCGCGAGAAGAAGGGGAGGAGACGTGTTTGATTTTGCCAAGGGCGCGGTCAAACTTATCCGTGGGGGTGGGTACCCTGACAAATTGCAGTCTATCAAAGACCAAAGGAATTTTTAAATAATTTGGTCGAAAGGAGGAAGAAAAATGAAACGACCTTGGCCGCAGGCAGTAGGCTTGGGGTTGATCATCTCGACGGTTTTTTTGCAAACAAGCTGCGCAGGTTTGGCGGTCGGAGGCGCTTTCCTGGGGGGAGGTGTCGCTGGTTATTATGTCCGCAAGGAAGGGCTGATCAAGTGGGAGAAGAAGGAAGGGGAAGAAAGAACCAAAGAAGGTAAGGAAGAGATAAAAACGAAGCGAGAGATCGGTTGCCTCCTCCCCTTTTAACACCCCAACCGATCACCGCAGTGAACGCTGAGCGCACAATCTCGCCGATCTCTGCGGTGAAAGAATTTTTAACGGCCGAGCATAAACCGGTGCATGCTGATGTTCATCAGAATGCCAATGCCGATTAAGGTCGTGATGACCGAGGTCCCCCCGTAGCTAAATAAAGGAAGCGGTACTCCTACCACAGGAACAATTCCCACTACCATTCCCACATTGATGAAGGTTTCCCAGAAGAGCATGGCGCTGAGGCCGATGGCCAGGAGGGCACCGGCTCTGTTTTTTGAGGTGCTGGCGATCTTCAAACCCCGGGAGATGAGGAGAAGAAAAAGGAAAAGCAGAACGAAGGAGCCTACAAACCCCCACTCTTCCGCCCAAACCGAAAAGACGAAGTCCGTATGCTGTTCGGGGAGGAAGTGGAGCTGGCTCTGAGTTCCTTTGAGGTAACCCTTGCCGAAGAAGGCTCCGGAACCCAAGGCGATCTTGGACTGAATGATATGGTATCCGGTTTTGAGAGGGTCGAGGTCCGGGTTGAGAAAAGACAGCAGCCGCTTCTTTTGGTACTCTTTGAGAAGATGCCAAAAGAAGGGAGCGACGGAAGCGCATCCCAGCCCAAGAATGGCCCAGGACCGCGGCCGGAGGCCCATAAAAGTGAGGATGGAGACAAAAATCAGAACCAGCAGGCCCACGGTCCCGAGGTCCGGCTGTTTGAAGACCAGGAGCGTTGGAAGAGTTAGAAGAAGGAAGGGGATGGCCAAATCTCGCAGCCCATACCCCCGGGGATTTTCGTTCTCGGAGAAAAAACGAGCCAGGGCGAGGATAAGCGCAATCTTGGCCAATTCCGAAGGCTGGAAGGAGAGGAACCCGAGCTGTAGCCAGCGTTGAGAGCCCGAGGTCGTGCGGCCAAAGAGCATGACCAACAAAAGGAAAGAGAGGCATAATATATAAAAAGGATAAGCAAAGCGAGTGAAGGTGCGGTAATCGAGCGTTAGAATCAGGGCCAGCAAGCCGACCCCGATGAGGAGCCAGTAGGTCTGCTTGATGAAGAGAGGAGTGGCAGTTCCCGTGTAGGGGTAGGTTGAGCTGCGAAGGTTGAAGATCCCGATGACCGCGATGAGCATGGCAGTCGTGAAGAGCGTCCAGTCGAAGTTCATGATGAGGCGCCGGTCAAACATTGGTCATCTTCTTCCTCTGATAATAATTTTCCAGGATCTTCCTGGCGATGGGAGCGGCCGCAGCTCCACCGTGCCCCCCATGTTCCACGAGCACGACCACGGTCACCTCGGGGTGGTGTGCGGGGGCAAAGCAGACAAACCAGGCATGATCCTGCAGGTCCGGCAAAGGCGGGTCATCCCGACCTTCTCTTCTCTGAATGATCTGGGCTGTGCCGGTTTTGCCCGCCACGTCAAATCCTTCAATGCGGGCCCTTCCGCCGGTGCCGCCGGGCGAATTCACCACCCCCCACAAAGCTTTGCGAATAATCTCCAGGGTCTCCGGGGAGGCGGGGATGGTCTTCAATTCCAGGGGGAGGAATTCTTTGATCGTCTCGCCATGGGGAGCTCGGATGGAGCGGACAATGAGCGGCTGATAGAGCTTTCCGCCGTTGGCCACCGCCGAAACGGCACAGGCAATCTGCAGCGGAGTGAGGAGGTTGAACCCCTGGCCGATGGCTACCGATAAGGTTTCGCCGGCTTGCCAGGGGGTGCCGGTGCGTTTCAGCTTCCAGGAGGAAGTGGGAACGATCCCCGGCTTCTCGTTGCTGAAGGGAATGCCGGTTGTCCTTCCCAGGCCCATTCCGGAAGCATATTTGGCGATGCGGTCCACTCCCAGGCGCAGGCCGACGTTGTAAAAGTAGATGTCACAGGATTCGATGATCCCTCGGGCCAGGCTGACTTGGCCGTGGCCTCCTTTTTTCCAGCAGCGATAATCGCGATTGCCGAAGGGGAAATATCCAGAACAATGGAAGGGGGTCTCGGGAGTGATGACCCGCTCTTCCAAGCCGGCAATGGCAGTGATGATTTTGAAGACCGAGCCGGGGGGATACTGACCCTGGATGGCTCGATTCTGCAGAGGGCGGGCCGGGTTGCCGATGATGTTTTTCCAAGTTTCGGGAGAAATTCCCCGGGCAAAGAGGTTGGGGTCAAAATCTGGCCGGCTGACCATAGCCAGGACTTCTCCGTTGCGGGGGTCCATGGCCACCACCGCTCCTCTCTTCCCGGCCATGGCCTCTTCCGCCGTCTTTTGCAGCTCGAGGTCCAGGGTGAGGATGAGGTTGTTGCCGGGGTTTGGTTCCACCTTTTCCAAAATTCTCATCTTCCGGCCCAAGGCATTAACTTCGATCTGGCGACCGCCATTTTCTCCCATCAGGTGGGGTTCAAATTTCTGCTCAATTCCATATTTCCCGATGAAGTAGCCCATTTTATGATTGGCGAAGTCTTCCTTTTCCAGCTCCTCCTGGTTAATTTCTCCCAGGTAGCCGATGAAATGAGAAGCCAAGCGTCCGTAAAGATAGTTCCGTCTCATGACCACTTCCACTTCCACCCCTGGGAGGTCAAGGCGGCGGGTTTCCACCATGGCCAGCTCCTGGCGGGTGATATCCATTTTAATCTTCAGGGGCTGGAAAGGGGGGAATCCTTTTGCCTGGTCGAGCTTGGCCCACACTTTTTCGGGGGCCATGCTTAAGGCGCGGCTCAAAGCTGGAACCAGAGCGTCCATATCCCTAATATCTTCGCGGATCAGGGATACATCGAAAGAGGGAAAGCTGTCCACAAGGGGATGCCCGTCCCGGTCGAAAAGGATGCCCCGGGGGGCGGCGATCTCTTGGATGCGGATGCGGTTATTCTCGGAGAGGTTCTTGAAAAAATCGCCTTTAACGATTTGCAGGTACCAGAGGCGGGAGAAAATTAAGGAGAAGGCCACCGTGATGATGATGTTGGCGAAGACGAAGGCCGAGGTTAACTCGTGGGTTCCGTTTTTATTCAGTTTCAAACGCATGTCTACGCAATGGGTTGAGAGGGTTCTACCCCCGGAATCGCTTCCAATTTTTTGCAAAGGCGAAAAAGTGGCCAGCAGGCCGCGCACGTGATCAGGGCCTGGGGGAAGACCCAATTCATGGCGGGCAGACGAAGGTTTTCCAGGATTCCCAAAGTCGCGGAAAAAAGGATCAGCAGGAGAGTCTGGAAGCCCATGGATAAAGCCACAAGAATGATCCGGGACCAGAAGGTCTCCCCCAGAATCAAAAATTTAGCAAGAAGTTTGAGGAAGAAAAAAATACAAAGGTAGATGAGGATAAAGAGCCCGAAAGGACTTCCGGAGAAACTATCGTAGAGGAAACCGCAGAAAAGGACCAGGACTCCCCCCACAAAGGGGGAGGAGGTAAACCCCAGGTGAGTGATCAAGATGAGCATCAGGTCCGGCTTAAGGGAACTGGGGAAGAGCTGGCTGATCACTGCGGACTGGAAGAGAGTGAGGAGGTATGCGCTGAGAAGGAAAATGAGAAAACGGATCATGTTTCAGTCTGGCCTCGTGGCAAACAGTCCTTTTCCCCCGTCTGGGTCAGGGAAGACGTGAAATGATGTTTGAAGCAGGAAGCAATGTTCCTGGTGATAGATCGCTTGCTGCTTAAAATATAGACTTGCGGAGGGGCGAAGAAAATTTCGTCCGCGATCCTCTGGATGGGAAGCGGCGGTCCATTATCCCGTCCCCTTTGAGCCAACCGCTCGGCTTCAAAAATAGGCACAATCTTGTCTTTCAGACGTAGTTCCGTGTCCACGAAGAAAAGCGCCAGGTGGGGGATTAAATCTTTAAGGCGGCTTAAAAACTCGTGGACCTCATGGCCCTCGATATTTTTGGGAGGGGAGGATTTCACCTCTATGTAGACCAGCCGCCCCTCCAGGGAGGCAACGACATCGTAGTCTCCCCCATATCGAGTGCCTTTGCAGCGAAGCCCATAAAGGGCGGGGCAGGAGAATTCTTTGCGCAAAATCTCGGCAATGAACCATTCCAGGGTCGGCCCGAGGCTGGCCGTGGGGATGGCGGGCAGGCGATAGCGGCGGCGTTCCCCGGGCTCCACCAGACTCATCTCCATGAGGGAGTGGAGGTATTTCCTGCCGGTCTCCTGGGAGGAGAAACGAACCACCTCGGAAACCTGGAAACCCTCCTTACGGGTGAGAATTTCCCGGAGAAAAAGACGGAAGGAGTATCGTTTGCAGAGGCTATAAAAATCTTCTTTTTTTTCTTCGGAAAAAGAAGGAGGAAAGAGAAGGTTTTGCTCAGGGTTCTCCCGGTAAGGGTCCAAGCCGCGGCGTCTCAACATTCCCCTTAACTCGGGGAGCCCTTCTGGCCTGCCTTCTTTTAAGGAGCGGACCTCCTCACTTAGCGTCCGGACTTCTTTCTGTAGATGTCCCAGGAAGCGGAAGATTTCTTTCTCAGACATGGCAAAGACTGTGCACGTGTTTAGTGTAAGTATAAGTGTCAGTGTGAGGGAGAAATACTGATACTAACCACTCACACTGACACTGGTTTTTTTATAATATACATCAGCTGGAGAGAAAAAACAATTGATTTACTTTCTCCAGAATTCGGGGAGGAGGAGCACAAGAAGGGTGTAGATTTCCAGTCTTCCGAAAAGCATGCAGGCAGACAAAATCCATTTGGCGGCTGCGGGGAGATGGGCAAAGTTATCCGTTGGACCCACGGCCCCCAGACCTGGACCCACGTTGCCCAGGGTCGTGGCCACCGCAGAAATCGATGTTACTATATCCGAGCCCATCCAGGAGAGCGCCAGGGAGGAGATAGAAAATATTAATAGGTAGAAAAAGAATAAACCCCAGATTCCCCTGAGAGTCTCGGAGGAGATCACCTTTCCGGCCAGTTTCACTGGGCGCATGGCATGGGGGTGAACAAGCTGGTAGAGTTCCCCGAGCCCCTGCTTCAGCAGAACGAGGATGCGTATGCATTTGATGGCCCCGCCGGTCGAACCGGCACACCCCCCGATGAACATCAGGAAGATGAGCATATACTGGGAGAAGGCGGGCCATTTTTCAAAATCGACGATGGAGTACCCCGTAGTCGTCTGGATGGAAACCACTTGGAAGATGGCCAGGCGAAAGGCCTGGGAGAGATCCATCTGAAAAGCCCAAACTAAGTTCAGCATGATCAAAAAAGTGGCCAGGAGGACAAAAAAGAAATAAATGCGGAATTCCTCATCACGCCACCAGGCATTCAAATCCCCCTTAATGACTCGATAATGAAGGGCAAAGTTTGCCCCGGCCACAAACATAAAGAAGGTGATGGCGAATTCAAGAAAAGGGCTCTTATAAAACTCGATACTAATATTCTTTGTTGAGAACCCCCCGGTAGCCATGGTGGTGAAGGTATGGCATACAGAATCAAACGGATTCATTCCCCCGAGAAGTAAGGTCAAGACCTCAAGACCGGATATCAACAAATATACCTGCCATAAAATTCGCGCCGTCTGGGAAATCTTCGGCCGCAATTTATCAGGGGCCGGACCGGGGACCTCGGCTTTATAGAGCTGCATTCCCCCCACCCCCAAAAAGGGCAAGAAAGCCAGAGATAGTAGGATGATGCCCATCCCTCCAACCCATTGGGTGAGGCCCCGCCAGAAGAGAACGCTGTGAGCGGTCCCTTCGATGTTTGTGAGGACCGTCGACCCAGTGGTGGTGAAACCGGAGACCGTTTCAAAAAAGGCATCTACCACTGAGTTGAGGGTCCCGGTAAAGAGGTAGGGTAAGGCACCGAAAAAAGAGGCATCGATCCACCCGAAGGCAACGATGGCAAAGCCGTCTCGATGGGTGAGATCGCGTGGGGATCTTTTGAAAAAGAAGATCATGGCCAGTCCGCTCAGGGCTGTTATGGCAATCGAAAGAAGGAAGGCCCTTCCATGGGGCTCATCATAAAGCAAATTTATGACCAGGGGTAGGACCATGGAAGCGGCGAGGAGCAGGTTTAAAAATCCCAGCAGGTTTAAAAGGGTGGAAAGGGACACGATTACCAGTACTCCAGCTTGACCATCAGGGCTTTTTCCACTTCGCGGATGGCTGTGGTCAGGGCGAAGATCATTACCCGGTCCCCGGGCTGGATGACAGTCGATCCACTGGGGATGATTACCTCTGAGTCCCGAACCAGTGCGCCCACGATGGCGTCCTTAGGAAACGCGACCTGGCGCAGAGGCCGGCCCACGAGATCGGAGGTTTCCAGGGCAATGGCCTCGAAGGCTTCGGCGTTTTCCTCGGGGAGGGAAGAGACGGAAAGGATTTTGCCCCGGCGGATGAATTGCAGGATTTTGTTAACCGCGGCCAGGCGGGGACTGATCACCACGTCGATTCCGATGGAATGGACCAGCGGGGAGTAGGCCACCTTGTTGATGAGGGCCATAACCCGCCGGGTGCCCATCTTCTTGGCCAGCAAGGAGATCATCACGTTAGTCTCTTCATCCTCGGTGACGGCAATGAAGGTATCCATCTGGCCTACGTTCTCTTCGATCAAAATGTCCTGGTAGGTGGCGTCCCCCCTCAGGACCAGCGCCTTGCGACATTTTTCAGCGATCTGCAGGCAGCGGGTTTCGTTCTGTTCGATGATCTTCACCTGGATACCCCGTTCCTCCAGGCTTTTGGCCAGCTCTAACCCAATCAACCCGCCCCCCAAGATCATTACCCGCTTGATGGGCGGATGCCTGTTGCCAAAACCTTCCAGCGCCTCCTGAGTATTCTTTTTGGGTATGACCAGGAAAAGAAGGTCGTTGGCGGCCAGTATGTCCTGCCCTTTAGGGATGAAAACCCTGTCTCCCTTCTTGATGGCGACAATCAAAATCCTGGACTTTGGGTACAGTTCGCGGAGGTCGGCCAGCGACTTGCCCACTAAAGGGCTCCCTGGAGGCAAAGGGAGTCCGACCATGCGCACCTGGTCTTCGGCGAAATCCATCACTTCCACGACTCCGGGGACCTCCATCAGCTTGAGGATCATCTCCACAACTTCGTGATCTGGGTTGATGATCAGGTCAATGTCTAAATGCTCCTTATCGAAAAGGGGAAAAAGGGTAGAATACTCTGGGTCGCGAACCCGGGCGATCTTTTTGGGCACGCGGTCCTGAACTCCGGCTGCCAAACAAGAGATCATGTTTATTTCATCGCTGTTGGTAACCGCGATCACCATGGAGGCTTCAGAGATTCCTGCCTGGCGGAGCAGGCTGATGGATCCTCCGCTTCCATGGATGGCCTGGACGTCGAGGGTATTCTGGACACGGCGGATCTTTTCCAGGTCGCGATCGATGACCACCACATCCTTTTTCTCCTGAGAGAGGCGGTAGGCCAGATGATACCCGACTTCCCCTGCTCCAATGATGATGATGCCCATCTGCCGTGCCTTTGTCTATGGCGGGAATTTAATTCCCCTTTCCCCAGTGGGGAGAGGAATGACGTAAGGAAGCATTTTTTACCAATAAATCTTATTTTGACCCTATTCCAGTGTCAAGTCCAAAATTGGATGATTTAGGCTTGACACTTTTTTCGGCTTTGTGGTAGATTCCCCATCGAATGAATATTCATTCAGTGATCGAGGAAATGAGCAGCTTTCAATTCCCCAGGCCCGATCCGTTTATGAAATGGAGTTAGCAATCTTTGGAAGAGGTTGAGAAGAAAAGATTTCATTGGCTCAATTTCTTAGCCACCTTCACCATCCTCTTTGCCTTCTGGGTATTCCTTTCGGGTTTTTTTGACCTGTTTCATTTATCCATGGGGGTGATCTGTTGTGCCCTTGTGGCCTATGCTTCCCATGACCTTCTTTTCACCGAGACCAATTTGCGGAAAAGGCACATAACCGGGAAAAATTTCGCCTTCTACCTTCCCTGGTTGATCTATCAAATCTATTTAGCCAACGTTCATGTTGTCTATTTGGTCTGGCATCCCCAAATGCCCATCGACCCCAAGATCATTCGGTTCAAGACCAGGTGGCAGGGCGACCTCGTCTTAGTGACCATGGCCAATTCAATCACCCTAACTCCCGGAACGATCACTTTGGACATTCGAGAGGGTGAATACTATGTCCATGCCCTGAGCAAAAAGGTTGCCGACGACTTGCTGGGGGGGGAGATGCAGGACCGGGTGGGCAGAATTTATGGAGAAGGGGACTGGCGGGTAGATGAATGATTTTTTTCTGGTGAGCAGCCTGATTCTGGGTTTCCTGGTTTTATTATGCCTTTACCGGGGAATTCGCGGCCCGGGTTTTTTAAATCGCATCGTGGCCATCAATGTCATCGGAACGAAGACGGTGGTCATTTTAGCCCTCATGGGGTTCATCGTCCAGCGTATCGATATGTTCGTGGATACTTCCCTGGCTTATGCCCTGTTGAATTTCATCGGGACGCTGGCAGCAGCCAAATACTTAGAAAGGAAGGGTGCCATTTGATCTCCGAGATTTTATCCGTCTTGTTGGTAGGGTGTGGACTTTTTCTGTTCGCTTCGGGAACTCTGGGCCTCCTGCGCCTGCCTGATTTTTACTGCCGAATGCACGCCACGGGAAAGTGTGATACCTTAGGAGCCCTCTTAGCCCTTACTGGGCTGGCGGTTTATCACGGTTTTTCTCTCGTTAGCCTGAAAATTATATTCATCGTGATCTTTATTTTCCTGGCCAATCCCACTGCCACCCACGCCATCGGCCGGGCGGCCCTGGTAAATGGCGTCCAGCCGTGGACAAAAGAGGGTGGACCGGCCAGTCCAAAGTTTGCTCCAGAGGGGGAAACAAAATGATCTGGCCCCTGGATTTTATTCTGTTGATTTTTGTGGTGATCTGCGGAATCGCCGCCATTACGGTTAAAGATCTTTTGAGTGCAGTCATCATCCTGGGGGCGTACAGCTTCTTCATGGCGCTGCTCTGGGGAGAAATGGGGGCGATGGACGTGGCCTTCACTGAGGCCTCGGTAGGAGCCGGCGTGAGTACTGTCTTTTTTATTGCGGCTGTATTTAAGACCACAAGGAGGTCGAAGGATTGAAGATTTTTGCTCTCCTAATTGTTCTCCTGACTGGGGGGTTGCTGATCTATGGAGTAGAAGATATGCCCGGATGGGGGGACCCTAATTCTCGGCCCAGCCTTCATGTTTCTCCCCGTTACATTGAGAAGACCATGGAGGAGACGGATACGCCCGATATGGTGACTTCAGTTCTGGCCGATTACCGGGGGTACGATACCTTGGGGGAGACTACGGTGATCTTTACGGCAGGGGTTGCTTGCCTTCTGCTTCTCAGGAGAGACCCCTAATGATCATCCAGTATGAAAACGTCATCATCAAGACCATCTGTCGCATGCTGATCCCATTCATTCAACTTTTCGCCATCTATGTGATTATGCACGGCCATTATAGCCCGGGAGGAGGGTTCCAGGGAGGTGTGATCCTGGGAGCCAGCTTTATCCTTCTGGTGATTGCTTACGGTTTGGAAGAAAGTCGGCGACGCATGTCCTTAAAAGCCTTGACGATTTACGCAAGCCTGGGGTTATTCCTCTACTCCGGGATTGGGGCCCTGTGTCTCCTTATGGGGGCGAATTACTTGGACTATGCGAAACTCCCCCTCCCCATATCATCCATCCCGACCATCCGGGCCATGGGGATTTTGGGGATTGAAATCGGGGTAGGAATCGGTGTCATGGCCATCATGATCAGCATTTTCCTGGTGATTGCTTCCTATGAAACCGGAGGCGAGAATGGTTGATTACCTGATCAGCAAGTACAATTACTGGATTTACATCGTTTTGATGATGGTTGGCTTTTACGCCATGATGGGGAAGAGGAATCTGATGAAGAAGCTGATTGGCATGAACATTTTCCAGACCGCCATTATCCTTTTTTTCATTTCGACCGGGGTAAAAAAAGGGGGAACCCTCCCGGTTTTCATGGAAGGGGCAACCCGGGCGGCGGATTATGTGAACCCTCTGCCCCATGTCCTGATGCTCACGGCCATCGTTGTTTGCGTGAGCACCACCGGGGTGGCTCTGGCCGTTCTCTTGTTGATCTACCGCCGTTATAAAACCCTCGAAGAGAATGAAATCCTGAAATCAATCCGATGAACACTCTCCAAACCCAAGCGGTAATCCTGGTTGTCCTAATTCCGCTGATGTCCTCCTATGCGATTCCTCTCATTGGGTGGCGCTGGAAAGGATCCGCCTATTTCATCGCTCTGATGGCCATCGGAGCATCTTTGATTTGCTCCCTTATCCTTCTCTCTTCAGTTTTGACGCAGGGAACGATCCATTATCACTTAGGCGGATGGCTTCCTCCCTGGGGGATCGAGTACGTCATCGATCCGCTGAATGGGTTCATGGGGGCGGTGGTTTGTATCTTAAGCTTCCTGGTGACCTTTTCTTCCAGAGAAAGTGTGCAAAAAGAGCTCCCTGAAAAAAAGGTGCGGTTTTATACCATTTATCTCCTCCTTTTCACCGGGCTCATGGGCATTGTGGTGACGGGAGATGTTTTCAACCTCTACGTCTTTTTGGAAATTACTTCCCTGACCGCCTACGCCCTCATCGCTATCGGCGAAGATGGCGCTCCTCTGGCTTCTTTCAAATACATCATTATGGGCACTATCGGAGCCTGCTTCTACCTCCTGGGAGTCGGGTACCTCTACATTGTCACCGGTTCATTGAACATCGCCGACCTGGCACAATTGCTGCCCCCGCTCTACCAGTCCAAGGTCGTTTTGACCGCCATGGGTTTTTTCGTCATTGGTCTATCCATCAAGACGGGCCTATTCCCGATGCACATATGGCTTCCGGATGCTTATACCTGCGCCCCTTCAGCGGTCAGTGCCTTTATCGCTCCCCTGATGACCAAGGTAGGGTGCTACGTAATGATAAGGATTATGTTTACCGTATTTAAACCTTATTTCTCCATAGAGTTAATACCAGTGACCACCATACTCTCCTGGATGGCTGCTGTGGCTATGATTGTGGGTTCCATATTTGCCATTGTCCAATCTGATCTAAAGAGAATGCTGTCCTATTCTATTGTAGCTCAGATCGGTTATATAGTTTTAGGTGTCGGCCTAGCTAACAGAGCCGGCCTTACCGGCTCTCTTCTCCATATCCTCAACGAAGCCTTTACGATAGGGTGTCTGTTCTCAGTGGCAGGAGCAATAGTGTATAAGCTGGGTACGAGTAATATCTATCAATTTAATAACTTATCTAAAAAGATGCCCCTTACGATGGCGGCCTTCCTCATGGGCGCCTTTTCCATGGTAGGGATACCACCTACCTGTGGTTTTTTCAGTAAATTATATTTAATCTTCGGGTCAATTGCGGCCAAACAGTGGGTTTTTGTAGCAGTGCTATTAATAAGCACTCTGCTTAATGTTATTTATTTCTTTAAGGTTATAGAGATTGCCTACTTTAAGCCCCGGGAACTGGCAACGGAAAAGGAGAAGGAGATTTTAAAAGTTGTTTATGCGAATGGAGGAAGTTATGAGGAAATTGCCAGGGAAGCGACCCCCATACGCATGAACGAGGTCCCTTTAAGTATGCTTATCCCGATACTTATTATGGCTGCAGGAATACTGATATCGGGTATTTTTTACTTTAAAATTATCGCTAAGGTGATTCAATTTGCTATTCCAAGTGGTATTTAGGGGTGGGGTAAGGTGAGTAAATTTGCCTGGCTATGTATACTCTTTCCTTTAATCGGTGGGCTTTTAACTCCTCTTCTAGCCAGGATTCATCCTAAGCTCAGAGATTATGGAGCAGTGCTTTTTTCCTTCCTTGCTGCCTTAGCCAGCATGAAGCTCATTCCGTTATTATTCTATTATCCATCGGTGTTGCCAATCGAGAGCTCCTTTGAATGGCTTACCGCTCCTATGGTAGTGGAGTTTGGGGTTTTGATAGATCATTTGAGCATAGTTTTGGCAAATGTAGTTGCAGTTATAAGCTTCATAATAATGGTATTCTCTTTAGGGTATATGAAGGGGGACCTTTCCTTAACCAGATATTGGATGTTTATGAACCTTTTCATTGGAAGTATGCTCCTCCTTGTGTTAGCCAATAATTTGCTATTTTTCTTCATCGGATGGAAGTTGGTGGGTCTGTGTAGCTGGGGATTGATAGGCTATTACTATAAGGACGAGAGGAAACATTGGGTAGGTGGCCCTTCCCCTACGCCCTTCTGGACGCCCTCCCGGGCAGGCTTAAAAGCGTTGATTGTAACGGGAGTGGGGGATGTTCTCCTATTGGGTGGAATTTTAATAATGTTTTTCTATGCCCAGACCTTGAATTTTATGGAACTTTATGAGACTTCTTCAGTATGGATACCGGAGATGGCTAAAACCCCCGGAATAATCATATTGGTGAGTTTTCTCCTTATTGCCGGTCCTGTCGGTAAATCTGCCCAATTTCCCCTTCATGAATGGCTTCCGGAAGCTATGGCCGGGCCTACCACAGTTTCAGCCCTGATTCATGCAGCCACCATGGTTAAAAGCGGGGTATATTTAATCGCCAGGTTCGTCCCAATTTTCTACTATGGCTACTGGGTAGCTGGGTGCAGCGAAGCTTCTTCCTTCTTCATTTTGGTAGCGTGGATAGGAGCAATTACAGCCTTTGTGGCAGCCACCCAGGGTATGGTCGCCCTGGAGTTGAAAAAGGTGCTGGCCTATTCTACGGTTAGTCAGATAGGCTACATGTGGCTGGGGTTAGGAGTAGCTGGATTAAGTGCTTCCATTTTAGTAGAAGGCTTTACATCAGGAATATTTCACCTAATAAGTCATGCTCTGTATAAGGCCTGTCTCTTCCTTTGTGCTGGCTCGGTACTTCATACTGCTCACTCGATCTATATGCCAGATATGGGTTCTTTAAAAAAGTGCCTGCCGTATACCTGGATTTTCATGGTCGTTGCAGCTCTATCTCTGATGGGATTCCCTCCGTTGCCCGGTTTTTGGAGTAAAGATGCCGTTCTTATTTCATCCCTAAAGGCCAATCGTCCATTATTTCTCTTGGCTTTAATTCCCGTGGCCATAACTTCATTCTATACCATACGTTTTATCGGAATGGTTTTTTATGGACGGGAGAGCGAAAATGTGAAGAGTTTAAAGGAAAAGGGGGTCCCTCTTGGTGAAGGCTCCCGTACAATGTG
>Ga0315280_10008324_pt1 | contig 13581 bp, 11 predicted proteins | sample YL17G06_40_MG_FD_203697 | JGI IMG/M metagenome (GOLD analysis project Ga0315280, IMG submission 203697) | Sediment microbial communities from Yellowstone Lake, YNP, Wyoming, USA - YL17G06_40 | ecosystem: Environmental > Aquatic > Freshwater > Lake > Sediment | place: USA: Wyoming | collected...
CGAGGCAATATAAAATAATTATTAGGCTAGGTGTCGTAGGCTTTCAGCAATTTCACTTGTTCTATTTAAATTATTAATCACGAGACCAAGCCTATACTGGCTTTTCACTGTCCGCATAATCTCCCTAAAAATAAAACTTGGACGATAAAAGAAATTACGAGAATACTCATGAATCATCCACTGAATAGTTTCCAAAGGCACACAATCCGGGTGAAATTCGCTCACACAAGCCCCAGTCTCCCAATATTTATCCGCATCTAAAATGCCTTTCATTAAATATTCGTCCCAAAGATCGGTTCCAGGAAAAGCTCCTAAAATATTAAACTGTGGAACATCAAGACTTAAGCGTTGAGCAAACATTAGGGTATTTCTAATCTCCGCCTTTGTCTCAGTAGGTGCACCGACAATGAAGGAGCCAATTATTACGTCTACCCCAGCCTTTCGGGCAGTTGTGACAGCAGTTTCCGCCTGTGCAGGAGTTGCCTGCTTATTGAAATAATCAAGGATTCTTTGATTGGCACTTTCAATGCCATAATAAACCATAATGCAACCAGCTTTCACAATTTCTCTTAACATGCCATAGGAAGTATGGTCAACTCGCATTTCACAAATCCATTCACTATCCATCTTCTCCCTGCGAATTTCATGGCAGAGCTTAATCACTCTTTTCGGGTTTGTGGCAAAACTGTCATCAACAAAAAGAAACTGCCTATAACCCTCGCTGACTAAAAGACGTAATTCTTCCATGACATTCTTTACAGATCTCGGTCTCCAACGCGTACGAGCAAGCTTGCGACACCCACAGAAACGGCATCTGTAAACACATCCACGCGAAGAAAGAACAGTAGTAAACTTCTTCGGTGCCACATTTGCTCCCGCAACAGTAGAATGATACTCAACATCTAGCAAATCACGGTTAGGAAACGGCAAAGCATCCAAATCCTTTATAAGAGGGCGGTCAGGTGTCGAGACTATTTGGCCCTTCTTTCTAAAAGTCAAACCTTGCACGTTTTCTAAGTTGCCTTCTTCTTTCAGACATTTTACCAATTCAAGAGTTGCATGCTCACCTTCGCCTCGAACAATCAAGTCCACCGAATGATACGTCTTCAGTATTCTCTCTGCATTAAATGTCGCATGATAGTTGCCGAAAACTATGGTTACGTTAGGATTTTCCTTCTTCACCTCTTCTGCAATGATTGCCGCGGTGCGTCCTGAACTGCTTAAAGTTGAAAAACCAAGAATGTCAGGTTCTTCCTTCTTAACCCAGTCAACTGCAGCCTTCACCGAAAGGTCTTTAGCAGCCTGCTCCAATACAGAAACTTCAACTCCCTCCTTTTCTAGAATGCTTGCCACATACAGAATGCCCAATGGAGGCCATGACCCAATAGCCTTCCTCTTCTCGCAAACAGGCAATTCCACATTGGGACTGGGATTTATAAAGGAAAACTTCATCTTTTCTGCCATTCCTTTTCTACTATTTTCTAGAGAAGTTATTTATATGCATGCATGCAAAGAGGATGTCTCATGAATTTGTGGAAAGATATTCCCGCAGGTGACAAACCTCCAGAACTAGTCAACGTAATTATAGAAGTCATAAGTGGCTCGAGAGACAAATACGAATATAATCTAGAATGGGAATCTTTCGTCTTAGATAGAGTTCTTCACTCATCCGTCGTTTTTCCAGTAGAATATGGCTTTATTCCTCAAACATGGTACAACGACAACGACCCATTGGATATAATGGTCCTAAGCTATGAACCTCTCGAAGTCGGCTGCATCATCAAAGCCAGAACAATCGGCGCATTAATAATGGAGGACGAAGAAGGAGAAGACCCAAAAATACTATCTGTACCTGTAAGCGACCCAAGATTCGATGGATTCCGCGATATCAAAGATGTCCATCCACATTTATTAAGAGAAATTCAAGAATTCTTTGAAACCTACAAACGGTTAGAGCCTAAAAAATGGGTAAAATTTAAAGCATGGAAAAACGCTGAAGAGGCAAAAGAACTTGTAAACTATGCGATTAATCTTTACAAAAAGAAGAAACTTTCGTTTCATAAAAAGCGGCAGACTTATTAGTTCAAGGTCAATCAATTTCTATTAAGGAGTGCACACTATATTCGTGTGAAAGGAGACTGTGAGCCGAAATTGGCTAGCCTATGGGTAGAGTTCCGCTGCCCTGAACACGGTTTAGAACGTTATAGGATAAAAATTGTAAAACGCTTCAACATGGATCCCGACACGATGGCTCCAAAATACAGAACAAGACCTAAACCAGGTGAAATCAAATTTTTGGCTGTAGGCAGAAATGTTAGCAATAATGAAATTGAAAAATACTTTGTCGACTATTTCCGTGAGAGAGGCGTTTATCCTCTGAATATGAGGCTGATACTGTAAAATACTTGATTTTTTGATGTTTGGGGTTTCATTGTCTGTTGGTTTCAACACGTGGTTCGAGTGTGCTCATCAAGGAGAAAGGAGGAGACGTCTTTTAACAATAAAAAACGCCTTCCACGTGTTTCACACCCACTCATCCTTTTTATGGATCTTTCAACCTCCACCCCAATACATCCCATAGCGTATTATGACTTACGATATAATATTTAAGAGGAACCTATATAAAAACTTTCTTAACTAGAAAGAAGACTATTCGATTCCTAATGCGCCTTCAAAAATTTTCTCTTCATCAATACCTAGTTCTCTTGACAACCAGATTTTAAGTAATTTTGTATCTTGTGGAAATTCTCCATTGTATGTTAAAACTTTTCTTTCTTTCAAAGCATCAACTTGAAAGGCTCTTTCCGTTTCTTTGAATAGAAAAGAAACTGTTTCTGCACCAGAGGCTAAAACTTTAAACTCTTCCCACTGTTTGCACCTGACAATCAATGGCGCGCCCTGAGAAAGATCTACCTTTTCAGCAACTTTTTCGCGTTGTGAAGAAGAAATAAAGCCAATTAGATTTGATATTTCCGTTTGAAGGGATGAAAGCCGTTCTTCAACATTCCCAATTTTACTTGATAGTGCTCCTGTTTCACCAAACTTCTCCGATGTCTTGCCCAGTTGATTGATTAAGTGGTCTAAATCCTTCTCATGTTCTTTAAGGACATTTATGATGAAGTCAAGAGCTTCGAGGGCGTCATCCCTTGATGGTTTTTTCGCCATATTCTCTCCCCATTTTTTGGGCAACTATACTCTTCTCTTACTATGTAAATAAACATAGCGAATCGAGAAACAATATCCGTGTAGAAGTATGTATATACATACTCACAATATAAACGAAGAAAAATAGGTCCTATATACGTTTTCAAAATGTTTAATAGCGATGAGTAAAATCCACAAATCATGATGGTTGTTTAAGAATGAAACATCGTAGGCTTACATTATGAAGTTGCCTCTCTTCAACTCCACTAAAAAAGGATTATGTACATGTCTCCCAAAGTACAATTTAAATCCTTATCTTGGAAGATGTGCTCATCAATGCATCTATTGTTATGCCACAAAGTTTCCAAGCTTCGTTGGTTTGCCAAAGCCACGCCTAAGACTGATAGACCAAATAGAAAACATGGCTGAAAAAACGAGATTAAAGCTTCCAGTTATGATAAGTGACTGCACTGATCCATATCAGCCACTGGAAAAGGATTATGAGATTACCAGAAAATGTATTCAAGCATTATCAAGACATAATTTTCCTCTTCTTATGGTTACGAAATCAGACCTTATCTTAAGAGACATCGATGTTTTCAAGCAGACAAAAACAGTAGTCTCAATGACAGTAACAACACTTGCAGAAGACATTGCAAAAATCACTGAACCCCACTCACCTTCTCCAAATCGCAGAATTTCAGCCTTGCAAAAAATTACGGAAAACGGAATACCTGCCGTAGCAAGAATCGACCCTATGATACCGACAATTAACGACAATGAAAGAGATTTTGAAAAACTAGTCTCCACATTGGCGGACATTGGGGTGAGGCAAGTCACAATAGCAACCGTGAAGCCTGTAAGAGGATTCTTCTCTTTCTTAAGGCAAAACTATCCAGAAATTTGTGAAAGATTAAACAGAATCTACAGCGACGGCAAATGGGTCTTAGGATACAAGTATTTACATGAAGAAAAAAGGTTAAGAATTCTTGAGAAATTGCGTCCAATCGTATTAAAGTATGGATTACATTTTGCTTCATGTCGGGAAGGACTTGAACAATATAACACTACACTATGCGACGGCTCAGCCTATTGCAGAGAATCATTAAACCACTATTCTAAAAAAATGTTCGGTTAGTCTCTGCCTCCTCTAAGCAGCCTAAATATCAACTCAATCATTGCTACGTAGAAGTTCTTTTCAGGTGGTCGTATAAAGCCTTCATAGTAATGAAAATATGGCCTTAAAACCCATGCTAGCTGTGTTCCGACAAATATGAAGATGAATCCGCCGATTAGAAAGGATAGAACCCATGCTCCGCCTGGATACAATGCCATAAAGCCTCTCAATAAATGCACAAGTGCAAAAAAGCCTGCGAGAGCGAAAATCAGCACATTTAGGAGCACGATAAAAGCATAGGTTGAATAAGTTGCATTCGCAGTCGTTAGTAGGAAAAACAAGTTTACTGGAATCAACGCAAGAAGAATTACTGACATCACTGTAAGACTAGAAAGCAAGAGCACAACTACTTGAGAAAGAGAACGTCGACCTCCAAGAATCGAAGTTAACACGTAGAAGCTTGGAGCAGTTATGTAGAGAGATATCAGGAGAAGCATCGGAATTTTTATAGCATCATAGAGAATTTGCAAACCGCCGGGATGCAGCTCCATAATTGCCCCATAAACTGCAGAAATAACTATGACAACCACATTTGAATTAATGAAAAGTCTTTAAGATGCCTTTCTTCTATCAGATTCTCAAAAAACTCCTATCTCCGCTTAAGATATTCTTCAACAACAGAAACACCTGCAAAACTTTTTGGCGAGACACACTTATTCCTCAAAAATAATATTGCAATATTATCTAATAAAATTATCACTTTGAAAATAATTTAATGTGTGGATGCTAAGATTCGTCAATGAATTCACTTGCTTTCGGAATCTCTGTCTTCAATCCGCGCCTTTCACGTGTCCCCTTAATCACATTGTGTGCAACATTTTCTGGCACCTTTTCCCAGTGATCAAAAGTGCTTTGCCAGAAGGCGTGACCTGAAGTTGCTGATCTCATGTCAGCTGACAAACCAAATGTTTCAGCTACTGGAATGTACCCTGTAATCATGGTCAGTGGCCCTTTCTGTTCCGATGATAATATTTTCCCACGTTTACGAATTATTAGGTTGCTTGCTTCTCCAACCCACTGCGTAGGAACAGATACGCCGATTTTGTAAACAGGTTCCACTAGAACTGGCTTAGCGGTAAGAAATGAACCAAATAATGCTCTTTTTATGGCTGGCATGACTTGCGCGGGTCCTCGATGTGCAGGATCTTCATGCAACGAGGCATCTACCAATTTTGCTTTTATGCCTCTCATGGGTTCTTCACAAAGTGGGCCACTTGTGCATGCCCATCTAAAGCTTGAAATGATCATGTCTCTTGTTTCACCGAGATATTGAATCCCTTTTGTCACGTCGACAAGAATGTTTTTGTGTTCTTCAATTGCCCAAACGTTTCTTGCTTCTTCGATAGGCCAACCGAGCTCTTTTTGCAATACAATGCTTACCTGTTTTAGCGTAGTTTCTTCTGCAATCTCTCCTTTATCAATTAGTTCTATGACCTTTTCATCAAGTGGTTCTACTTGAATCCAGAATCGATTATGTTTATTTGGACTTTTTGACATCGCTGAAATACCTTGTCCCGAGATGCTTTCATGATATACAACGATTGGCTTTGAAGTGATAACTTCTAATCCGCCTCCATAGTCTTCTAGAAGTTTGCAGGCAATTTCAAGGTGAAGTTCCCCCATTCCGCTTAGCAGATATTCGCCGGTTTCCTTGTTTATCGTGGTCATTAAGTTGGGGTCTTCTACAGCTAAACGTTGCATAGCATCAACCAGTCTAGGCAAATCCTTCAGATGTTTAGGTTCCAAAGCGACAGTGATAACGGGCTCAGAAACATATTTAATGCGTTCAAAAGGCACCATCACATCCTTGTGCTCGATATCAACAAGAGTTTCTCCAGCCCTAGCAAGGTCAAGCCCAAGCAATGCAGCTATGTTTCCAGCGGAAATCCTGTCCACAATTTCTCTGAAAGCCCCCATATACATGGAGACCTGTTGAACTCTATAATCCTTCTTCGCTCCCACTAAGAAAACCTGGTCTCCTTCTTTTATTGATCCAGAAAACATTCTTCCCGTGGCAATCAATCCCGCATGCGGATCCATTTGTGCTGAAGTAAAACAAATCACAATGGGTCCATTGTCTTCGCAATTCATCATGGCTTTCCCGATTTCAGATTCTAGTTCTCCTTTCCAAATTTTGGGCACTCGATATTTTTGAGCCTCTACAGGATTTGGAAGATGCCTGACCACAATATCTAATATAGCATTGTGAAGAGGAATAGTTTTTTGTAGTTCTTGCCATTTTTCTGTTTTGTAGGCTTCTGCCACATCGCTGAATCTTATTCCTTTCTTTTGGGCTATGTCAAGTGTGAATCCCCATCTATGGAGTGCTGAGCCAAAAGCAACAGTTTCTTGGGTTGGGGCTATTTTCCATTTATCTTTGAATCCCTCTTCTCCATACAAATCGATTAAATTGTTAAAGTCACGAATGATTCGGAGAAGTTTGCTTTGAACTTCATCTGGACTTAATTTTAGCTCTCTAATTAGGCGGTCTACTTTGTTGATGAATAAAACTGGTCTAACCCTTTCTGCCAATGCTTGTCTTGTTACGGTTTCTGTTTGAACCATAACTTCTTCAACTGCATCTACTACCACGACAACTCCATCGATAGCCCTTAATGCACGAGTCACTTTGCCTGTAAAGTCTACATGCCCCGGCGTATCAATCAAATTAATAAGGTATTGTTTGTTCTCAATTTCATGCAACAGCGAAATGTTGGCAGTCTTGATTGTTATACCTCTTCTTTGTTCTTCCTCAAGATAGTCCAGTGCTCTGGCTTCACCTGCTATTTTCGGTGATAAGAGCCCAGCTTCTGCTAGTAGAGAGTCGGTCATTGTTGTCTTGCCGTGGTCTATGTGGGCGATTATACCAATGTCCCGAATGTTCTCTTTTCTACTCATTAGTCGAAGGATGTCGCTGATTTGCCGGAAACGTGGGCACATAATTAGGCTCCTATTCAGTATGCTGTCTTTAAGCCTTCTCGAAATATCGAAGAAAGAACATAAAAGGCTTCTCGCTAGTCTCAAATCTCACAAAATGAAAGGAAGACAATAAGATGGAAGTGCCCCTCAGTGAAGAAGAACAAAAAATAATTTTGACCCAATCGCACACAAAGACATGGACTCTAATTTCTCAACCACGTCAAAACAAAGCTTTTCCCAAGTGAAGAAAACTGTTGAGGGAAAGTGTCCTTACTTTTAAATGCAGCCAAAAATAAAGAAAATGTAGAAAAAGAGTTTGCAGAGCTAGTTTGATTTCATAGCGTTCATTGCTAGAAAATCTCTTTTTCTCCTATTTTTCTCAATGCTTTTCCTTTTAGCTTTACGCCTGGCCCTAATTCTTCGGGTCTTTTTTCAGTGGTTTTTCTTTTTACGGTTTCTCCACAGACTCCCTTTGGCAATAGGCGTCTTTTTGTGCATGTTGCATAGCTACAATTTGCAACTTCGCAGTCTTCTTCAGTCCATCGGCACCATACTGTATTTCCATGGTAGGCAATGGCGTTTTTTCCACATCGAAACATTTCACATTTTGGGTGACAGTATTTTGTTTCTGCCAATACAAACACAACCTAGTTCTGAAAACAAAATTCCATAGAATGGGTGTCCATTGATCAATTATGACTGAAGACATTTTAATGTTATAAACTTTTCCCAATTTTTCTACTATTTTTTCCCTGAACCCAATAGTCTCTTCGTAATCTTTTGCAAAATTTTCTTGTAAGTTAATGCTATGCCCAGAGAGATTATTAACAAACCTAACGCAATGCCTACGACCAATTGAATAGTTTCGAGGATAAGTCCACCGATGGTGATGTATTTATCTATCTTGAATACGAGCACATGAGTTTCATCAATGTAGAAAGATTTGATGTCGCTGAGCAGTCCTTGCATGTATATGGAGATTGAATATTCTCCACCGATACTTGGCAGTGAAGCAACTCCGTTTGCATCAGTTCTTAGAGGCGACGTAATTCCAACCCAATCTTGTTTAATCTCTGAAAATCTTTCAATTCTGATTTCAGCGTTTGGGATTGGTTGCCCAAAATAATCAACAACTAAGATTGAAGGAGACAAATTAACTATTTTACAATGAATCTCTTCAAACATTCTGTCTTCTGTCAAATCCACTATTGTGTCGTTTAGAACGACTATGCTGCCAAGTTCCACGCTATAATCGTATATCTTAACTTCATATCTGCCGAAGGTGAGGTTTAGGGATATGCTTCCCCTATCGTCTGTCACCCATGATTTGTTTCCGACAAGAAGCCCACTACTCCATTCTGTAACATTCATGGAAACGTTTGAAAGGGGAATTTCCTTTGAGTCCACTACATGAATGAAGAGTGCATAAGTCGGGCATGTTATGTTAATCCACTGTGAGGCAGTTAAATTTCCGATAGATGTAGTATTGAAAATGTAGCCATAACGTTTAGCCTCGATTACATAACTTGTGTTGATGAATGTATTTCGGAAGTTGACAATTCCAGTGCCGTTAGTTTCAAGTGTTCTCATATCTGAAACTTTTGTACCACCAACTCTTGTATAATTATATTTCAAGTCAATGGAGATAAATGGCAAAGGATTTTCAGCGTTATCTTTTATGAATAGCCTAATGTTGGCAAGTTGAACCACTAAAGTCTGATTGATGCTTCCTGTAATGTTTAAAGCGGATATGTTGCCAACCTGAACACCTAGCTCACCTTTCAAAAATGCCTTAAAAGAATACTGGTATGCATCAAGTGACAGTCTTGCCAAACCTGAATTGTCGCTTATGGCAGAAATAACTCTCTGGGTTCCATTATAGGCAACAACAGTGACGTCACTCACGTTTTCGTTGTCAAGATTTTTGATTTGAATCTGGCTTTGGAATATAGCTCTTGAAATAGTAAAGGTTTGAGTGTCACGTATTGACTTGATTGTGCTAGGCGAGGTAGAGCTAGTTACTGTTGTGTTATAGGTTCCGTATGTGGCGTTCCATGGAATAGTCCAATTTGCATTAACGATTCCTTCAATTGCTGGAACATTAGTTGAGAAAACAGTTTTTCCAGCAGATGTAATGTTTATCCAGACTCTTTCATTTTGTTGAGTATAATTTGCCCCTTGAATTGTAACGGTCTCAAATCTATGATGTTGTGTTACCTTTGTAAGTCCCACCATAAAAGACCCAACTGCACGAGTAACATTTAGAATATTGAAAAAGACATTGTATGTACCAGTATAGTTCATGTGAGCATGAAGTCCGAAGTCATTGGGGTAATTGATTTCTGCCATGTATTCACCAAGACGTGTTGTATTCACTAGTTGAAGTAGACTGCCATAGTAAATCGTGCCTACAGGTAATGGTAACATGACCGTGACATTTGCTGTAGGCGGATTGTTTTCTTCGCCCCCTGTAACATTTAATCTAATCTTTGCCGATTGACTTTCCATAAATTGGGTTTGTTGAGGCGGCATAATTGCATTTATGTAATAGTTTGTTCTAACAGTGAAATATACGGGGGCGCTAGTGGTATTAGCACTTACGTCATGTATTGTTACCGCATGATCGCCCTTAAAACGATGAGGTATCAAAAACGTTGTATTCACAGCCTTCTGTGGCGAAGCTGTTCCGTTTGTCACTAATTCTCCATCAAAGAAGATTTTGTATGTTCCATTGACATCGATAGTTCCAATAACTCGCACTTGATCTCCAACGTAGCCGTTTGAAGGAGAAATAGAACTTATGGCTATGGGAGACGCAGCCACTTTAGGTGTAAAGTAAGTAAGAAGAAGTGTTGACGTTAAGAAAGCAATTAAAAAAGCTGTTGTGACTTTCTTTAACAGAGTTGTAAACACATGTTTTCCCTCTTTTCCAAGTCGTTTCATATCAAGTCTTTTTGCATTTTTAAGGAACGCAGACATTTTAAACTTTGCCTCTCTTAATCTTTTGCTTTCTAGAAATGCAGCGCAAATGTCAAGTATCTCTTTAATCTCTTTACTTAAAGGAAAAGTTTCATGGTGATAAATATGATTGACGAAATCTTAAGCTTAACACAGAAACATGAGAAATGGCGTGTAAAAGAATGCCTTAATCTCATTCCCTCAGAGAATGTAACAAGCCCAGCGGTTCGTTCTTTACTTTCTTCAGATTTTGGACATAGATACACTTCACCAGACAAATTCTATTTTGGCACACGACTCATGGACGAAATCGAAGAGTATGGAGAAAAACTTGCAAAGGACATTTTCAAATCTGAAACCGCGGATTTGCGCCCACTTTCTGGTCACATAGCGAACCTAATATTTCTTGCCTGTTTCACGAAGCCGAAAGATACATTTCTTTCTGTTTCACCGTCAAATGGAGGATATCCAGGAATCTCAGAACAGGGCTTAGCAGGTTTTCTAGGCCTTAAAGTAGCGAATTTTCCATTTTCCAAAGAACAGATGAACATCAAAACAGACGAAACTACTGACCTAATATTACGAGAAAAGCCAAAAGCAGTCATTTTCGGAGCAAGCCTATTTCTGTTTCCTCATCCGATGCAAAAAATTGCTGAAACAGCAAACGAAATCAATGCTCTCGTTGCCTACGACGGTTCACACGTATTGGGGTTAATAGGAGGAGGAAGTTTTCAAGACCCTCTCAGAGAAGGAGCCTCAGTTCTGTTTGGCTCAACACATAAAAGTTTCTTTGGGCCTCAAGGCGGAATCATACTTGCAAAAAAAGAATATGGCGAAATTATTAAGGAAAGAATTCACCCGGCCTTCGTAGATAACGCGCACTGGAATAGAATTGCTGCTTTAACGTTATCGCTGGCAGAAATGAAAGCATATGGAAAGGAATACGCTCAGCAAGTAGTTAAAAATGCGCAGACCTTGGCCAAAGCATTGGCGGAATACAATTTTCCAGTTGCATGTCCAAACATTGGCTACACGAAGTCTCATCAGGTTTTCCTAGATTACGGTGGATATAAGCAGGGAAGGCAAATAGCCGAAAAACTTGAGAAAGTAAACATAATTGGCGACTGCGGAGTTAGGCTTGGAGTCTGTGAAGTAACTCGGAGGGGAATGAAGGAAGAAGAGATGCAGAAAATAGCAGATTTGGTAAAAAGGATAGTTGTAGACAATGAACAAGCGCATCTAGTTAAGAAGGAAGTTGTCAAGTTTGCAACTGAATTTCAGGAAATCAAATTCACTTTCTAAGCTAGATATATACTAGAATTCTTCTGCTTTTTCCAAGTATTTAAAAGAAAATGGCTTCAAAATCAAGCTTCCTTTTACGCTTACAATGAAAAACTGCAGGTCTACCAAGTATTTTCCCCATTCAGCTTGACATTTCGAAATGAAATCTGCAAAACTTGTGTAATTCTTGTGGAAAGAGATGCATACGCCATTCTTACCCATCCCATCGCCTTTAGATGCAAATATGGCGTTTGGGTAGTTCATCACCCAATCTATTGCTTTTCTAGTCCTTTCTTGCTTTTCATTGGGTGGCGTACTCATATTGAAAAATGTGAATACCATAAGTTCATATCCAAGCTCAGCCCAATCGGGTATTGCAGTGTATTCCTTTATTATTTTCTTTTCGAGCTTTTGCCTCATTCTGGTGATGGTGGGCTGTGAAACTTTTAGAATTTTTGCGAGTTCTCTGTCGCTTCTCTTAGAATTTTTAATCAACTCAAACAGAAGTTTGAGCGCCACCTTTTTCTTCATACACATCCCTAGAGATAATTATTAATTCAACAATTAAAGGATTTTGCATTAATCCGAATAGTGGACAAAGAAGGTTCCATAATGCACTCAAGAAGAAGAAATAGAGAAAGTCAGGGATCGGTTTTTTAATGTTTATTAGTTGAAAACCGTTTTATGTTTCGAAATGCGGTGACTTGCTTTGCAGTCAATAATTCCTAATAACCTTCTTGAAATGTTAAAAACTCAAAAGTATCATATGGTTGGAACTCACTCAGCAGCCAAACGTTGCAGATGGCTTTATGAAACCCTCATCCATAACAGATCTTGTTACAAACAAAAGTTTTACGGAATAAGAAGTCACCAATGCATCCAAATGACGCCCACAGTTCTCAACTGTACGATGCAGTGTCTCTTCTGTTGGCGTGCACAAAACGGTGATCTAAAGTTAAAATGGAATGAAACAGAACAACCAAAATTAGATAGCCCCGAAGACATTGTGGAAGGCTGCATCAAAGCGCAACTCAAAATTCTCAGTGGTTACAAAGGCAATCCAAAAACCGACTTGAAGAAATTGAGTGAGGCGTTAAGCCCGAAACATGTTGCTATAAGCCTAACAGGTGAGCCAACATTGTATCCTTCGTTAGGGGAGTTGATTAAGGTTTTTCACAAAAAAGGTTTCACCACATTTCTCGTGTCAAATGGGACCCTTCCAAATTCCTTATCTCAACTTAGTGAGGAACCCACTCAACTGTACATTTCAGTTTGCGCTTTCGATAAAGAAAACTTCTTAGAAACTTGTCGCCCTCAGGTTCCGTATGCATGGGAAAATCTTAACAAAACCTTATCTTTACTGCCAAGTTTCAAGTGCCCAACAGTGATTAGGATAACTTTGACTAGGAATTTGAACATGAAAAATCCAGAACTCTATGCGCGTCTTATTGAAAGGGCAAATCCTACATATATTGAGCCGAAGGCTTACATGCATGTTGGTTTCTCTCGATTACGCTTAGGGTTTGAGAATATGCCGACGCATAAAGAGGTTCAAGAGTTTGCGGCTGAACTGGCTAAAGAAATGGGGTACAACGTTCTTGATGAATCTCTGGAAAGTCGGGTAGTCTTGCTTAGTCGTTTGGAGAAACCAATAAAACTAACTTAACTACGTTGCCATATAGAAAACTCATTTAAGTCAACCGAGTGGATAGTGGGTATTATGTCTCTAGAAAAAATTTTCAATTATATTGACGCCAACTATGAGAAATTCATCAAAGACCTTGTTCGCCTTGTGAAGCAACCAAGTGTCTCAGCAAAAAAAGAAGGATTGAAAGAATGTGCAGAAATAGTAGAGAGAATGATGAAGGAAGTTGGACTTTCGACGAAGATCATCCCTGAAAAAGATGGCAACCCCGTTGTATTTGGAGAAATCAAGGGGAAAAAAGCCAAAAAGACCCTTCTATTCTATGACCATTACGATGTGCAGCCGCCAGAACCATTAGAAGAATGGATATGCGACCCATTCAGTGGGGTAATACGTGATGGAAAAATATATGGCAGAGGAGTATCTGACAATAAGGGAGATTTTGTTTCAAGACTAA
>Ga0315280_10008325_pt1 | contig 13579 bp, 14 predicted proteins | sample YL17G06_40_MG_FD_203697 | JGI IMG/M metagenome (GOLD analysis project Ga0315280, IMG submission 203697) | Sediment microbial communities from Yellowstone Lake, YNP, Wyoming, USA - YL17G06_40 | ecosystem: Environmental > Aquatic > Freshwater > Lake > Sediment | place: USA: Wyoming | collected...
TGGACCGGGCTACGCGAGTGGAGGAGAAAAGGGCCAAGAGGGAGAAGCGAGCAATTGATCCTGCAAATATCGAAAGACTTACAGAGCGGTACTTAGCCCGAATGCCTTATAAAGCTCAGGGCGCCCGTTTCCATTCTTTCATTGTCTACTTCTCCACCATCCAGAGATTGGACTGGGTGGAACCTACCGGACAGGAAGAGCCATCAAGTTTCCAGGAGCATTACCCGCCCGGCCCACCGCGCCGGTATTACCACCTCACAAAGGCGGGGCGAGAGGCCAGCGAGACAGCCTGGGCTAATCCCCATCGAGCACTCTATGGCTAGAGCTGGTGTACCAGACTTAAAGCCAGTAATAATTTTTTAAACTCATGAAATCCAAGAAATCGGAGAGGAGTCTCTTGTTCAGTTTTCGTTCAAATAATGTTCAGAACCCTGTTCAAATAGCAGTTCACATGTTCATCATATCGTTCAAATGTCAGTGAAAAGTTGGCACAAAAATGCATATAAAGGAGGCTGTAAATGGAGAAGTTGTCAACGAAGAAGAAACTCGCCGTAGTCAGGCAGTACCTGTCTGGTCTATCCTATGATGAGATTGCCACCAAAAGTGGTGTTAGCAAAGGGACAGTCGCCAATGTTGTCATTGAGCTGAAGGCCGGCATGTTCCCTGAGGCGGCTGATGTTGGTGAGCACATTGAACTACTCCGCGAACTATCCCTCGACCTGAAACGGTCAAAACTGAGTCCAGGTCAATGTGCCACGGGACTCCTCCTTCTCACCCGTATCAATGAATGCGGACTTGACCCGGCCGATGTCGACCGCTGGCCGATGATTCTTAAGTCAGTGCGAAACGAGGATGAGGCTCAGGAGTTTGTCCGGCTGGTCTACAGCATTGAGGAAATCCAGAAGAGGAGCGGCTTGAGCCTCGAGGAACTCGACAATAAAGCCCACGAACTGGAGAGAAAAGTGGCCGACCTGGAGCCTATGTCAGAGAAATTGAAGGACTACAAAAAGCAACTTGCCGAGCTAACCAGGCGGCGGGAAGAGCTTGCCAGCGCAGTAGCTATTCTTGAACAGAAATATGAACTGCTGACTCCCCGGGTGAAGGACCTGGAAAAGCGTGAACAGACCTTGTCACGTCGGATTGTGGACATGGAGCCGAAGGCCCAGAAAGCGGAAACAACCCTTTCCGCTCTGAAGGGCGAGATACAAAAGCTTAGTGATATTGGACTCTCCCTCAAGGAACTGGCTGAGTTCAACGACAGGCTACAGGTGATTGCCCAGCATCAGGTTATCGAGCCAGCCGAACTCAGGAGCCGGTTACTGCAAGAGCTGGAGACTCTCGACAAAGGGCTGACGTTGGAAGCGCTAATACAGAGCCGCCAGCAGGAACTGGAGGAGCAGGAGCAGGCTATAGCCCGCGCCAAACAGGACTCGGAAGGCGTAAAGGCAGCTATCGGCAGCCTCAAGCAGGAGAAAACAGGCCTGGAGACCAGCATCAGAGATACCAGGGAGAAAGTGAGCAAGGAAATCATGAAAATCACTCCACTCACCAGGGATACAATCAATCGGTTAGCCGAAGAGCTTCGACGCGGGCATAGCGAGGCTCTGGTAGAGGTTCGTCGGCTCAGGGATGAAGCCCTGGAGATAGGTAAGGAGGTTGGCCGATACCAAGGGATAGTTGAAGCTAATGAATGGCTGAACGGGCTACTGGATCTGGTGCGAGGCGAGGAGAGTCTTGAAGGCAAACGGGTAAGGGCCATTACCTTATTGGTACTACGGGGCATTGCCATCTGGTTGAAGCACCAGGACAGCCATTCCCTGTCATTCACGTCTTTGTCGCTTACCACTGAGAGGCTGATTAGCGAGTTGGAACAATGGAAAGTCTGAAGCCACTTCACGCCCACCTGGAGAATTTGCAGCGTAAGGCGAAGAACCTGACCGCCACCGGTCTCGCTTTGACCAATCTATTTACCGAAGAAGCAAGCCGTTTGAACCGGTTGGACGAAGCATCACGGCTGAGGACGTTATACCTCTCTATCAGGCGGCAGCTGGATTGGGTAAAGGCCAGTGAGGATGCAGCAAGCTGTAGCTACAGCCAGGCAAACCTGATAGTTTCCCTGGGTGGATTAGCTGTAGGCGGCATGATTAAGATGGCATCAAGAAACAAACAGCTATCAGCTTTTGCGGACTATCTACTCAAGAGTCCCGCCAGCAAAGAGCACCCTTTCGGGCAGGTTCTTATTTGTATCGGCCCCAAGGGGCTACCTGATGATGCAGGAGTTGTCTCCATATCCCGGTTAGCCCGTGAATCAAATCGACCGGAGTCCGAGATTATCAACAAACTACAAGAAGGCGGCTATCTCCTGTTCAGTGAAAAGACCTTCTCGCTCTTGATTGACAGGCTAATCGCTGATGTTCGGGAAGGACAACTGCGTTTGTCTGTATCAAGGGAGAAGCTGTCCGAGATTACAGCATCAGGCGAATTGAAGCCTGATGCTGAAAGTTTAGAATAGGTGCCAGCTTCCTGATGACGACAGTGCCCTTGATACTGTCCGTTATCCGCTGCGGCTGCGCCTGACCAGTCTTTTCCGCCCGCCAGTAACTTTTTATTCACCTGCCAATTCTATCATGAAAATATAGGTTCATTTTGAAATTCAACTTCATGTCCTTTTGTTGGATGATGGTATTAGGCATTTTAGCTTTAGCACCTTAACAATTGAATAAAGCTCAAAACTGAACGCTTGCCCTGTCTGGCGGGCAAATTAAATGCCCTAGACTAGCGGACACTAGCTAGGGCAAATCTAACAAAGCGGGGTGAACCGACAATGCTAGACTGGGACAAGTATATCGCAGTAGCCGACAGGTTTCAACACAAGGCGAGGGCACAGGATAGGGAGGACTTGAAGCATACCATTATATTGAGGCTCGCCCAAGTCGCCAGCAACAACGGACACAAGCCCTTTACTGAGGCTACCATGTACCGAATAGCCAGCTATGTAGTAGCTGATTACTGGCGGTCACAGTATAGACTCACTAACGGGCTGGACTGTGGAAGCTGTAGCCGAAAGCAAAGGCGCAAATGCCGGTCAAACTGGCTATATCTTGAATGTCCAAAGGCCATCAAGCTGGAGAGCTTAAATAAGCCCATCATAGACAGTGAAGGGAATATTACCGAGCTCGGAGAACTGATAGCCGATGATAAGGCGATTGACCTTGACGCTTGGCTAGAAGCTAGGACTTGGCTACTCGGTTGCCCAAAGCGGTTAATGGACATAGCCCATAAGATAGACAATGGCGAAAACCTTACCGCTACCGATAGCCAATACCTTTGGCGATACCGCAAGCGAGAGCAAAAACCTTTACCAGTAATGTAGAGATTTTGAGCCTTAATCCCGATATATATAGTGGAAGCACCGATTATGCCAGCGGGTTGCGGGTAATCGGCAGCTTACTACTAGACAAGTGAGGTAGCCTTGCCCACTACCTCAGACTGTCAAAAGGAGGGTTGTTTTTGGAACAACTGAATATTGAGGGCAAGCGTTCGGGTTCGGGCTTCATTTCGCATAAGGCGATGCTGGTGAGTGCCTTGTCAAGGGCGTTAGCCGATAGAGTCGTGCTAATGGACTTGACTATCGGGCGCAGAGGCTTACTCGGCTACCTCAAGGCTTTGGGGGGCAGTAATATCGTCAAGGTTGTCCCCGACGGTAGTGCTAGCGGGTCGCAGACTAACGGACATAAAGGGCTTAAGGTGGTCTGCGGAGCCAATACCAGCACACTGGCCGACAATGAGTGGATTGGCGAAAAAACGCCTCTTACCCTTTGCGAGGTCAGGATAAGCCCCAGTAACTCCGTCAGGCCCAACATCGGGGCTGGCGAGCTAGCCGAGGCACTGAATAGAGTGCTGTCCTTTACCGCTAAAGATGACAACCGACCAGTTCTCCAGTGCGTCTACTTTGTGGCTAAAGAGGGTAAGCTCACTCTGGTCAGTGCCGATGGTTTCAGGCTAGCGGTAGCCAGCCTTGACTATGATGACGGAGAGGGGCAAGCCCTGATTAACCGAGGGGATTTAAGAGGCATAGCCAATGCCCTGCGGAGAGCCAAGCGGGCAAGGGTTAGCTTTGAGAATGGCGGGGAAAAGATGACCAGCACCAGTCTGGTTATAGATACGGAGCTAATCCGCTATAAGTGGGTAAGCGCCGATGGCAGCTTCCCCGACTATGAGAAGCTAATCCCCACCGAGTTTAACATCTTTGCCCACTTTGACACTGTAGAGGCAATCAAGGCGGTCAACTCACTCAAAGTCCTGTCCGATAGCAAGGCCTACCCGATTGACCTTACCATTGGCGACGGTAAGATGGTAATAGCTAACCCTGATGATAAGGGACAAGCTGAGCTATCAGCCGACACCGAGGGTGAGGGCAAGGTCAGGGTAGACGGAAGCTATCTGGCCAGTGTGCTCAAAGCCTGTGGGGGTATGGTAGACTTTAAGCTCACCACCCCTATATCGCCAATGCTCTTTGCCTCAAACGGCTATCAGGTGGTGGTCATGCCGATGATGACCACCGAGGGAAAAGAGGCAGAGGCGAAACAAGCCGAGCCAGCCGAGGAAGCGAAAACCAAGCCCGCCGAGCCAGAAGCCGAGAAGCCGAAAAAGGCAAGGCGCAGCCGAGAAAAAGAGCCAGTAACAGCCTAAACAGAACGCTTGAACTCAAACAAGAGAGCCAACGCAAAAAAGCGGGGGATGACCCCGCTTTTTTGCTTATTTAAGGGGGTATTCCTGCCCCAATGCGGGGGTGGGAATACCCCCTTTTTGCTGGCTAAGAGGGCAGGTAGTGCCGATGCCCGATGGCAGTCCATCTCAGACGGACGATGGCAGGGAAGTACCGGCGGTTGCGTACTTTTTGGAAGCCCAATAGGGCAGGTGCACAGTACAAACAACAACCAAAGAGAGTAGGCACTTGTGGAAAGGGCTGGAGGTGTAAGACCTCCAGCCCTTTTTGTTTGTCAAGATTGTACGAAACAAGCGAGTGTGACCTCAACCGCACAAACCGGACTTATGTATCCCCCTTTTCGTTCTCAAGTTTGTGGATGTCACTGAGTCTGACACCTGCTTTTGTCAGAATCTCCTCTGTGACAAATATCGGTGCGCTTGCTCTAGTGGTGTGGCAAGCCCATCTGAAGGTCTGCAATCAATTTCAACAGGCTTGCCGGCCGTTTCAAGATAAGCCTTGGCACGGTAAGTTTCACCCGAATACTTTTTGAAAACTATGAGACTGCTGAGAGCCTGACACAACACGTTCAGTGTGCATTTAGCCTCGGCATCTGAGCCAGCCCCAGCTATTTTAAGTTTCTTTTTCATAGTCAGCTACCTGTTCGTCTAGCCAATCGCAGAATTCAACCACTCTCTTCCCCATGTGGTTTATTATGGCTCTGGCAATACCAGCACGATGCTCACTTGGTTCCCAAAGCTTTGTTCCGCTCTGCAAATCAAGCTCCTGTGCCAAATGATATAGGTTATGTGGTTTATAGCAACAGGAAAAGGGGTTTTGGATACAATCATCCGCATCTGAAAGATCCGCAACATCATCGTCTCTGGATACAGCCCACTCCTGATGTTCGTAGAAGTTTTTCCACAATGGCACGAACTGTTCTTCGTGGTTGACGAGCCAGAAGCGAAGTCTCTGATAGTTCAGCTCATCAAGTTCAGTGGGCGGGGGTGGTGACCATGGTGGCTCGTCAGTACCGGTTACTTCGATTATTAGCAAACTCAACTCGAACCACTTATCTATCCACTCATAAGCCAGTTTTCTCTCGATAGGAGAATACAAACGGATACTTCTATTACTGTCGTTTCTCAAGTTAATTTACCACCCCGGGTGCACCGTTAAGCATAGTATCACACGGTTGCCACCTCCTTTTCAATGGCTTTGTCAGGAGCCATCATGCCATCTTGATTGTCTGCTCCCGTTACTTTTGATAGCTTTCTCTTGATGGTCTCCCTTTGACGATTTATCTTCAGTTCCCCCTTGATTTTCAAAGATGACCTAAAAGTGACTCATTAAGTGACTACCTCTTGACCTCAGTGAATTGAAGCTACACGAGAACGTTCCGGCAACCGAGAACCAAGAACCGACATAGCTAAGTGAATTAAAGCTAAAGTAAATCTAATGTCATAGACACTCAATTGTTGAGATTGAGGTTGCCCTCAACTATAATATCAACTAATTGAGACTACCTCTCCCCTTAGAATAGAACAATAATTGAGGTTCAATGATTTTCCTCAGTTATTAAACTCAATGAATTGAGAGGACGTAACCTTATGCCAATTGAAGCTAAGTGACCTACTCTGTGACTCATCTCTTGACTATCTCTTGATTTTACCTCAATTCAGCTTCACTTTGCCTCAACAACTTCTGGCGAAGGTGCATTAGCTTTACGGTTCCCGTTAGCTTCACCAGCAACCTCTGGTGAAGAGGAAATGAGTCCCCTTAGCTTCTGCCATTCTGAATAGTAGTTATATCTCGTCTTCCCCTTCAGCTTGAGTGCCTTCACTTCGGGGCTATAAGCATCTTTACCTTCACTAAATAGTCTAAATGCTTCTTCTTTCTCAGTCACTTTTTTAGTCATTTAATGACTCACCTAAATGACAATATTTAGCTTCACTAAATGACCTTCACTTTTTAGAATAATGACTGATGGGAAAACCTATCTGGTACATGGTTCTAAGGAAGAGTTGGTGGAATAGCCCGGTTTATACCTTGTTTACGTAGTGTAGCTTTCCTATACATTAAGATGTAAAGTTACCTGATTTATAGAAAGAAGAAAGGCTGGACCGTTCCTTGGATATCCAGCCTTTCTATATGCGCTCCAACGCCACTCTAAGCCTTGCCGATTCTGAATACTTTAGTCCCGCATGTTGGGCAAACACCTTGAGTTGCTGGTTTGCCGTTCTTCATCGTTATCGCTCTGGGGTTTCTAATCTCCTTTTTGGCTCTGCACTTGACACAATATGCTTGCATCGTTTACCTCCTTTTTGAGGCTCAGAATACATCTTCCCATAGTCGAATGTCAATAGCTTTCCTACACAAACTGGCTTTATGTTCACTCCAGCATCATCACTGTCCAATTCAACCTAGTGCCAAACATCACTTACTCGTGGAAGTCTTGTGCTATGCGTTATTATTCCCCCCAATAGACTATGAAGTTATTGATAATAGCCGGGGGAATATGGGTCTTTTCAACCACTTCCGAAACTTCGAGTTTTCCCTGGTGTAAGTCTGCGACCAGTTGTTCCAAGCTGATTCCGAATAGCACCTTTATTCTTTTCTTTACAGGCGCAAGGTCTAGGCGGTCATTACCGGGCGGGAGTTCCCAATGCTGATTCTCATATTCTAATTGCCTGATTGCCTCCAGATATTTTGCTTCGTCCTTGTCACTACAAACGTAGTAACGAAACTCAAGCAGGTGTTTTGCCCGACGTATCCATTTCTCTGGTCGGTTTAAATATCTAACGGTGTTACCAATCCGTTGCCTAGAAATCCTTGTTTTTAGGCTCTTGGCGGCAGACCCAATTGTTAGCAAAGGCGAACTACCTTTGAGCCTCCCAAATTCGTAATCGGTTCTAACCTCATAAATACCGGGCGCCTCTGGTATATTTCTAAAGGAGTCTTGTGATAGTGAATATGGATACCAGTCAGACCAGTTATGCTCATCCACGGTTGACCTCCTACTGACTAATTCTTTTTTCGACGGTCTTGGCATAGGGTTTGACATCACCGAACATGTCTTGTTGAAGCCAAATCCATACGAGCACATTGGCCTTCCGAAACACGAGGCGTTTGCTTACCGGTACAGAAACGTCTAGGAAAGACTCATCACCAATTCGGGGGTCTTCCAATGAAATGTTTTGGGGCTTCTCACCAGCATATATTTCATGCGCCATTTGAATGGAAGGATACACAGCAACTGTATTTTGAATAACTGCGGGATAGAAACTGCCACCCTCGTAGTAATAGACATAGTAGGCAGAAATAGCACCTTCTTTGTTTGCTGGCTTTGCACTTGCCTGAACCCAGCCTGGCTTAAAGTCATCAATTAAAAGCACCATATCTGAGGCGTCTTTCGTAACAAGCTGTGATAATGGTTCTGTAGAGTGTGACTCTGACGGTATCTTAGTAGGTCCGGGTTCAGACAAGGAAACACCAACAATAAAAAGCGCTAACCCTACGATGGCGACTATTCCCCAAATCCGTAGTCTCCTCTTTCTAATGGCGCTGATTATCACCATTAGGATGCCGACGATGATGGTGAAAAATCCTATAATGCCTAGTGCTACCAAGTTGCCACCTTATTGGTGCGCTTGAGCCGTTTGCGGGCAAATCCACCTAGCAAAAAGATAACCGCTATGCCAGTTTTTGTCAAATTGATGAGCTGTTGGAATGTAAACCGTGTTAGCTAGGTTTTCTGTGCGCTCCTAATTGCTGCACGATATGACGGAATGTGTGGGGAGGTTCTGGGTTTATCAACCAATGCCATAGTCTGGTAAAATATCATCAATGCATAATAGAAACCGAAACTGAGACCTAAGCGGCCTGCTGATCTTCGAATCTGCCCGGGTTATGGAGGCCTCTATAAAAGATAAAGGGGGCCTTGGAGGATAAGAGATGACATGGAACTATGATACAGAGATTGCTACTGATTTTTGGAAGAACCTCTTTTCACAATTAGCCTCATTCGAGGCAGTAGACTCGAGACTACCCACGGGTTGCATTTTTAGGATACCGATAGAGGAAGCTGTATTAATATGTCGACTCATGCCGCCAACTTCGCAGCTTTTCAGTGTGCATGTACTTGGTACTAGAGGGAACGAAGAGGTGATTTTGCCGGAACCATTGGGGGCCATTTCATTTCAGGGTATACACGCGGTTACTACTCTTCTAAGCCCTCTACTCGGACATTCTATGCAGTTCTTACGAGAACGGTTTAGTGAATTCTTTGCCACACCATGGAAGTACTTGGTGGTGATAGAGACAGCACGGGCGACAAGCCATCGATATAAGCATGACATCGAGGAAGCACAAAAGGCACTGGTACAGCAAGGGATTCCACTTATGCAGTCAATGATGATGATCATTGATTTGAAATGGAGAAACCATGCGACAGGTGGCGTTGGGCTGAATCGGGCATACATCCCTGAGCCTGTTCTGACATATGTCGCCGCAAGCCACTTCCGTGAGCGTGGCTTTATCACGGATACCTTCCGTGAGCAACTATTACAGGCAGCTGGCGGTCCTGACCTGTATGCGATAAGACTTCCTGATATTCAGCGAACGCTAGTAGAAGCTGGGATTACTAATGCTGGCTTCTATCTCTTTGAGTTAGAGACCGGTATCAAAGAACACAACAGACCCGCCGGTAGCGTGCCTCTAGGAGGGAGTCAGACAATCGTTTTAGAAGTGGAAAGCGGAAGAAAGGCGGTAGCAAACGGGCATGGTCAGCTTATAGGTTATCTTAGCCATGGCCAATTCAATGAAGGCTATATGGTAGCACCCTTTATGGACACATCTTCCTATGATGATGTCGGTCTATTCACCTGCAGCCCAACGGGGAAAATACAAGTACGCCCATGTCCTCATGATTATGGCCGGGCGCAGGAAGTCTCAAGAGTTTTGCGTGAGGTGGAACGAATGGTGAAATTGGGCCTTCTGAAGAACATACCACTTGGCAAGGTGTTAAGCCTTCTTCCTCCCTGCAACAGTTATGCCGACCTTCACTACGGAATCGACGAAGTTTCGCTAAGCGAAATAATCAAGTGGGTGACCAAAGAACCTAGGCAATAAGGAGAGCATCGCAGAGGCAAACGAGGACCACAAGCGGATGAAACTGAAATCAGCAGCCAAATGCCGAGTTAGTGCATTAGGGGGGTATCCGTTGTATTATGTAGTGCTTCAGGTTGATACGCTGAGTTACCGTTGCACGAAACTGACTATTGGTCAATCGGCTCGAAACAAGCGGATTTTTCCTTGACAGGCCCACACGGTCGATGTATTCTTGACTCGTTGTGGTTAGTACCCGCCCTAGAAAGTGCTGACTGCGTGCTGCGGGTAGTAGAAGATACCTCCATTAGTAAAAATTCCGAAATGTACCGGGTTAACTTCATAACAACTGAACAGAAGGATGACCTCATCGTGTCATTTGCCATTGCTGCCGGTGACCTTCCCGGGGATATCCTCAGTCTGACCTTATTACGGACGCCGAAGTATGAGTTTATCCTTGATCCCGAGGAGCGAGGTGTCAGCGTTTCTTGGGAGGAAGACGAGGACGAGACCGAGTTGTTACTGAAAGTTGAGCGCTCCAAGGAGGTAGTGAAACTTCACACGACCAGAAGGCAATTTGTCTTGGACGTATCTCATGTTGATGATGACGACTTCAAGCGCATGGCCAAGGTGCTCCATAAGATGAATTTTGATAAGGCAATCCGGCTGACAGGAGTTTGAGATGAGTGGGCGTCCGGTGATCCACAAAGTAATCTGCCGATGGGGACTCGTTGATGACCCCAAAGACTGGCGGGGACTGAAGACAACCACCATCGGGCAGGATAAGCTGTCAGACGAAGTTGTTAATGCTATATTCGATAATGACCTGCTAGCAGCCGGAGGTGTGTATGGTGTTCCAGAGGCTGGAGATCCGGTGGAGGTTACATCACTCCAGATAGCCCACAGCAATGGCATTACGGATATTACCGTCTACAACCTGGGCATCATGTTGTTCCACACCAACGATGAAATATACCCGCGGGTCCTGCGTGTGCGAAGCGCCATTGAGAACCAAGCTGAGAGGCGTCAGCAAAATGTACATGAGGTAAGTCGGGCTTCAACGAGCCTCTCCCACCTTGGCAAGCAAACTCGAACACAGAAAGGGCAGAACACTAAGCAAGTGTACCAGCTTAAGGTTGCCTTGCTGGAGATAGAACCAATCATTTGGCGCCGTTTCCTTGTCCCTTCGAGTGTGACCATACACCGCTTACACCTCATTCTGCAAGATGTCATGGGTTGGTCGAACTATCATCTTTACAGGTTTCAGATCGGAAGGGAAGAGTACGGCGAACCTGACCCGGACAACGAGTTTTATGAGCTCAACTTCAAGAACTCGAGGCGAACGAAACTCGGGAAGGTCGTGACCAAAAAAGGAGACATTTTCCAATACGAGTATGACTTCGGTGATAGCTGGGAGCATATGCTCCTGGTCGAGGACATCCTGAAATACCAGCCGGATATGAGATACCCCGTTTGCTTGGCCGGCGAGAGGGCATGCCCGCCAGAAGATTGCGGAGGCCCTCATGGGTATGCCAATTTACTTGAGATTATCTCTGACCCCGGTCATGAGGAGTACCAGGACATGATGACATGGCTCGGCGGGAACTTTAGTCCTGATTCGTTTGATATCGAGATGGTTAACCAAAGATTAAAGTCTATGCGAGTATAGCAATCCCGGCTGATTCATTCCGCCGCCACAATTCTCGGTTTCGTTCAACCTTGCATGTCTAATGAGGACCTAGGAGGACTCATCCTGTACGAAAAAGGTAAAAGGACCGGGCTTCGCCCCCCTCCTTGACTTTCCCCCAGGGTGGTTATGGTGGTAAAATCTTGTGAAGGTGGCTGAAATGAAAAGGTTATTGGTGATTCTCATGGCTGGGGTATTCTTATTTAGTGCGTGTGCTACATCTGCCCCTACACCGAATATAACACCACCACGTGAAGAGATACTAGTTCCTACACCTTCTGGACCAGTTGAGCCTGCTCCTACACCCTCACCCACTTCGCCTGTGCCTATACCCAAGCCTGTCGAACCACCACCAACGCCTAGACCATCGCAACTGTCACCGACCCCGACGTCAGCAGTCACCTTCACACTCAGTACAACTGTGAGTCCTATAGGGACTGGTTCCATATCTCCTGCGAGCGGCCAGTATGAGCAGGGAGCACAGGTAAATATGACGGCCATCCCGTCGGCTGGTTACGCCTTTAGTCATTGGAGCGGTGATGCCTCAGGGACCTCAACCACTATCACTGTAACTATGGACTCAGATAAGACCCTTACTGCTCACTTCGCTGACATAACCGCTCCGGTAATTTCGGAGGTCAGGGTCACGAATGTTACTGAGAGCAGCACCAGCATCACTTGGGCGACTAACGAGCCTGCCACGAGTCAGGTGGAGTGTGGCAAGACTTCTGGCTATGGATTGAGAACTCCTCTGAATGACAACTTGGTTACCAGCCACAGTGTCACTCTAAGTGACCTTGAGCAGAATACTACCTACCATTTCAGAGTAAGGTCGAAGGATGCTACCGGCAACGAGGGGATGTCGGGAGATTTTACTCTCACTACATCTAAGGGAGCAACAGAAGTTGGAGGCATTATCCCTGGTGATACAACATGGACGAAGGCGGGTTCTCCATACGTAATAACCAGCACTGCTCAAATACCATCCGGAGTCACTCTCACAATTGATCCTGGCGTTACTATCAGCAAGCCTACAAGCGGCGATATGTTCTTGCTAATGGGTACAATACGTGCCCACGGCACCGCACAAGAGCCAATAGTATTTGATGGGGGCGGCAACTCCACTATTGTTGGCACACAACCGGGTTATGGTTATGGAGACTTTGAGTATTGCGTTTTCAAGAATGGGTATAGTCTATGGGATAGATGGGGTCATCTCACTTTGCGCTATTCTCAAATAATTAACTTGACTACAGGAAGCCAAAAAGCGATCGGGGGAGCATCCATCCAACTGGATAATCCCTCAGGCGAGGTCGTTATCGAATATAATAGGTTTCTCAACACAGGCGGCATCGTTTCATACGCAAATAACTATGGAATCAACATAAAATACAACCTGTTTCAGAGACTCCGCTCGCCACTCTGCAATGCTGGCGGTGGAACTCCACAAACTCCGAATAAGATGGTTGTCAAGTTCAACTCATTTGTTGACATAGAAGGAATCATCTTATCGCTAGAACCAGTCTTCTCGCCCACTATTGATGCCACGCATAACTACTGGGGTACAACGGATACAGCTGCCATTGACATCAAAATCTATGATGGCCATGACGACATCAGGATAGGCAGCTATATCACATACCTACCCATCCTGACTTCACCCCATCCGAACACTCCATCTCCAGATTAGGTTTAACATACATCCAGATTGCATGACCTTGCACAAACGCTTGATTTGTGCAATCTTGACAAACAAATACAATCTGCCAATGCCATACGGCGAAGAAACTCAGGCGGTGGAAGTTCTATCTATGGTACACCCTGGTGGGCCACCGTGTACAATAGGCAGAACTTTTGAGCTGGCATTCAGCCTCACGATTTAGTCCCGGAGCTTCCACAGGGATAATTGTAGCAATTTATCGCGCTATGTGCAACGGAATAGCGATGACGCTATCCCTGCACAAAACAAGCAAAACTGCCATTGCTGTCAATGTATGTGCCCCAGCGATGGCCTTGCCTTAGGCCAGAGAATGTCCATTTAATCGTTCTCGCTGAGTCTGCCAGTCCCTATAAAAAAA
>Ga0315280_10008326_pt1 | contig 13578 bp, 12 predicted proteins | sample YL17G06_40_MG_FD_203697 | JGI IMG/M metagenome (GOLD analysis project Ga0315280, IMG submission 203697) | Sediment microbial communities from Yellowstone Lake, YNP, Wyoming, USA - YL17G06_40 | ecosystem: Environmental > Aquatic > Freshwater > Lake > Sediment | place: USA: Wyoming | collected...
CAGATCACGGTGCGCGCCAACAACCGAACGATAGCCCAGTACTCGGCCGCGGAGGTGTAGCACTTTGGAGTTACAAAACTGTAGCATCTTGAAGGTTACAGGACAGACGGGCAGGAACCCAGCATCTGCGCCAGAATGTCCTGCTAATGGTTCACGACGTAAGTGAAGGTGTGCGTTGCTGTCATTCTGAACGAAGCGCAGCGGAGTGAAGAATCCCTCTGTTGCGGCCAGAACCGAGAGATTCTTCGCCCCGACTGCGTCGGGGCTCAGAATGACAGGTTGGCGGCGCTTCCTGCAGCGCCTGGACGCCAGAAGGAGCAAAATGCGGCCTGCGGCTGTTAGTACCAGCGGAGGACACCTACAATGAGCCAACGCAAGAGAGCCTTGCTGGTGATTGACATGCTGGACGATTTTTTGCTGCCGGGCGCGCCCCTTGAGGTTCCAGCAGGCCGGGAAGTCATCCCCAACATTGCGCGCGAGATCGCCGCGGCGCGTGCAGAGGGAGCCCCGGTAGTGTATGTCTGCGACCGGCACGCGCCCGATGACCGGGAGTTCGCTCAATGGCCGCCGCACGCTGTGGTCGGCACGCCGGGCGCCGACGTAATCAAGGAGCTGGCCCCGCAGCCGGGCGATGTGATGGTGCCAAAGACAACCCTCTCGGGCTTCTACCGCACCGACCTGGAAGCCAGGCTCAAGGAACTCCGGGTGCAATCGCTTACGATCACCGGGGTACTGACCGATATCTGCGTCTACTGGATCGCGGGCGAGGCGGCCTTGCGCGGGTGGAAGCCGGAGATCCCGCGCGATTGCGTCGCCGCCGCGACTGAAGAGGATCACGTAACAGCGCTGCGACAGGTGGAGCGGCTCTTCGGCGCAAAGATCAGGTGAGGCGAAGAAGCGATGCACACGGCGACCTGGGAGCAGATCAAGCGCGGCGAGGTAAGCGACGTTTACTTCGCGCGCACCGTCGAGGTGATGCGCAAGGCGGGGATCGAAAGGCACGTGGCGATGGAAGTGCGCGCGGCCTCGCTTCCGCCGCGGTGTGGGTGGGCGGTGTTCGCCGGGCTCGAAGAAGCCCTGGCTCTGCTCGAAGGCGTGCCGGTGGACGTCGAAGCCCTTCCGGAGGGGACTGTGTTCCACGCCGGGGAGCCGGTGATGACGATCTCCGGGCCATACACGTCATTCGGGGTCTATGAGACTGCCATCCTGGGCATGCTCTGCCAGGCTTCCGGGGTTGCTACCAAAGCAGCGCGCTGCAAGCTGGCTGCGGCTGGTCGCACCGTGATCAGCTTCGGCGCGCGGCGCATGCACCCCGCGCTGGCGCCCATGATCGAGCGCGCCGCCTACCTCGGGGGCTGCGACGGCGTGTCGGTGGTCGCCAGCGCCCAACAACTGGGGATCGCGCCCAGCGGCACGATGCCGCACGCCCTGATCCTCTGCGTCGGCGACCCGGTGCAGGCTTTCCGGCTTTTCGACCAACACGTGGACCCAGCCGTCCCGCGCGTAGCCCTGGTTGACACGGTCTGCGACGAGAAACAGGAGGCCATCCGCGCGGCCGAAGCGCTGGGTGAGCGGCTGGCAGCCGTGCGGCTCGACACACCGGGATCGCGCCGCGGGGACATGCTCGCCATCGCCCAGGAGGTCCGCTGGGAACTTGACCTGCGCGGCTACGCGCACGTGGGCATATTCATCAGCGGCGGCCTCGATGAGGACAACATCCCGCCGCTCAACGCTGTGGCGACGGGATACGGCGTGGGAACGGCAATCAGCAATGCGCCTGTGATCAACTTCGCAGCCGACATAGTTGAAATCGAAGGAACGCCGGTGGCCAAGCGAGGCAAGTGGTCCGGCCGCAAGCAGGTGCTGCTTTGCCCGACGTGCGGCGCGCGGCGGATCGTCCCCGCCGACCGGCCGCGGAAATGCGCCTGCGGGGCCGAGACGGTCGCGCTGCTTGAGCCGTGGATGCGCAAGGGGACACTATCGCAGCCGCTTCCTCAACCCGCTGCGATACGAGGGCGCGTTCTGAAACAGTTAGAGGGCCTGTCACTCACGGATGACCCGCGGCGCGCGTAGCCACGCGCGCCCTACAGGGGGACGACTGTGGGGCGGGCCTGCCTAGGCCCGCCCGATATGTCACCCCGAAGGGGCTGTGGACGTTAATATCAGCACGCGGACGATAGGAAGGAATGCGAGCGCCGTTGAAGAACCATGCTGTGGACATGGTCGGAAGCGTGCAGTTTGTCCGACCTGATGAGCGTCACCGTTTGGCAAGGAGGAGCAAGCAGTGGAAAACGGTATCAGCAGACGTGATTTCCTGAAGCAAAGCGCCGGGGCCGCCGGCTTCGCCCTGGGCATGGCCGCCATGGGGCCGTTCGCGGGGCGAGTCCTGGGCGCTAACGACCGCGTGCGCATCGGGATCGTCGGCCCCGGCTCGCGCGGCCACGGCCTGATGCAGGAATGCGTCGAGTTCTGCAAGGAACTGAACATGGAACTGGTGGCTTCCTGTGACATCTGGAACAAGGCGCGCGAGGAAGGCGCAGCCGTGATCAAGAGGCTGACGGGGCAGGACGCGATCCAGTGCCGCAACCTGGAAGAGATCTGCGAGCGCAAGGACATTCACGCCCTGATCATTGCGACCGCTGACTTTCAGCATGCCGCCCACATGGCGTATGCGGTTCGCGCCGGCAAGGACGTGTACGTTGAAAAGCCGCTCGCGAACAACCTGGCACATCTCAAGGATGCAGTGAGGGCGGTGCGGGAGAGCGACCGCGTGGTGCAGGTTGGCACGCAGCGCCGCAGCGAGGGCAGTTGGCCGGCTGCGGCGGAGTTCATCGCCTCCGGCGCGCTGGGCAAGGTCTCTTACATAGAACAAGCGTGGAATTACTTCGGCCCACGCTGGCGCCGCGGCAATGTCGAGAACGAGATCAAGGAAAACGACACCGACTGGAAGCGCTTCCTGATAGACAAGCCATACAGGCCGTGGAACCCGCACTATTATCGCGAATTCCGGCTGTACTGGCCGTTCTCCAGCGGCATTCCTTGCCAGTGGCTGAGCCACACCATTGACGCCATCCAGTGGATCATGGGCAACGACATGCCCAAGACCGTGGTGGCGCACGGCGGCGTGTACGTGTGGCGCGACGGGCGCGAGAACGCCGACACCTTCCAGGCGTTGCTCGAGTACCCGAGCGGCTACCTGGTCAGTTACTCGACCCGGTTCGGCAATTCCGGCGGCGAAGGAGGCCCGGTGATCTATGGCACCAATGGCTCGCTGGATGTCCCCAGCCTTACTGTCAGCGGCGACGGGGGCGGCGGCTCGGTAACGATACACGAGAGCGAGCACGAACCTTACAAGATTGACATCGAACCGTCCAAGAAGATCAAGCAATCCTTCAAACTCAAGCCCCACGAAGGCACCAGCCACATGCGCAACTGGATGGAATGCGTCAGGCTGCGCAAGAAGCCCAACGCCGATGTCCAGGCGGGCTTCTCCCACTCGATACCCGTGATCATGGCGATCTGGGCCCTGCACACGGGGAAGCGCGTATGTTACGACCCCGACGAGCAGCGCATTTACACCGTGTGAGCGGCACCCCACGGGTAAAACGATGAGAAAAGTAGTTGCATTGTCCATCGCAGCCTGCTGCATGGTCGCCGGCTCTGCCTGTCACGCAGCGCGCCAGAAATGGGAGTGCTTCGTTGCAGTCAAAGCCACCGACGCGAGTTATAGGGAAGTGCCTCTCTCGATAACGCTCCCCGCCCCGCCGGGCGCTCGTTCCATCGCGCTTCGTGAGGCTGGCGGCGAGCCGGTATCTTGCGACGCTGACTTCCAGGGCGGCGCCGCGCAGGTGACATGGATCCTGCACGACCTGCCCAAGGGAGCTTCCCGCACATACGCGCTGGAATTCAACAGCAGGCCCCGCCCCGAGAAAGCGCCAGCCGTAAGGCTCTACCGCTGGCAGGGAGCCATTGAGGCGAGCATCAATGGCGCGCTTTTCACTCGCTACAACTTCGCCGGCGCACCCAAGCCGTTCTGTTATCCGGTCATCGGCCCGACCGGCGAGCCCGTCACCCGTTCGTATCCCATGGAGAAGGTGGCGGGCGAATCAACGGATCATCCGCACCACCGCTCCTTCTGGTTTGCGCATGGGAACGTGAACGGGCACGATTTCTGGGGGGAGTCGGAGGAGTCGGGCAAGATCGTGCATCGGGGGTTCGAGGCATTGCGCAGCGGCTCGGTCATGGGTCTCATCCGCGCTCGCAATGACTGGGTTGCTAGCGACGGGAAAAAGATCTGCGAAGATGTGCGCGAACTGCGCATCTACCGGACCGGCGATGGAAGGCTGCTCGATTTCGAGGTGACCCTGATCGCCAGCGATGGCCCGATCGAATTCGGCGACACAAAAGAGGGAATGATGGCCTTCCGCGTCGCCTCCTCGATGGAGGTCACGCGCAAAAACGGCCACATCCTGAACTCCGAGGGCGTGCGCGACAAGGAGGCCTGGGGGAAGCGCGCCAACTGGTGCGACTACTGGGGGCCCATCGAGGGTAAGACGGTGGGAATCGCCATCCTCGATAACCCCGCGAACTTCCGCCACCCCACCTACTGGCACGTGCGCGACTATGGCCTCTTCGCGGCCAACCCGTTCGGGGTGCGCGACTTCGTCGGGAAGCAAGCGCCCTCTGGCGCCCATACTGTGCCGAAGGGCGGCTCGATCACTTTCCGCTATCGCATTTTCATACACGAGGCCGATGCGCAGCAGGCCGACATCGCCGGCCTCTGGAATCAATACGCGCACCCGCCGGTGGTGACCGTCTATTGACACCAGCGGGGTCTGGCGCAGGGGAGCAGTGCTACTGCTCCCACCTTTTTCAAGGGTGGCACAGGTTTGAAATGCCTCCGGCATCCCGTTGGGTGCCAACGGCATCCCAGAGGGACCTGTGCTACCCGAATAGAAGCGGGCGGAGCAGCGCTCCGCCCCTACGAGGCCGATGACATGGCGCGTCGCTCTCAGAAGACGAGGAGGGAGTTTCTGCGTGATGCAGCGCTGCTCGCGGCGGGCGCGGCGGCGCTGTCCGGCGATTCGCAGCCGGCACGCGCGCGCGGCCCGATAGATAGGAAAGCGCAGCCACGCATGAGACTATCCTGCGCCGCGTATTCCTACCGGCGCTTCCTGGCAGGCCCCGAGAAGAACATGGACCTCGATGGTTTCATCCAGGCATGCGCTGCCGCGGACTTCGACGGGGTGGAACTCACGGGCTACTATTTTCCCGAACCCATTACCGATGAATACCTGCACCACATCAGGCGCGAGTGCTACCTGCTGGGCCTCGACATATCCGGGACCGGACACCGCAACGACTTCTGCCTGCCCCCTGGAGCAGAACGCGAGCGCGAGCTCGCAAGTGTCAAGGCCTGGATAGATTACGCCGCCATCATGGGCGCGCCGTTCTGCCGCGTTTTCGCGGGCGGCGTGCCGAAAGGCGCCAGTTACGAGCAGACGCTCGCCTGGTGCATCGAGTGCATCGAGGCAGTAAGCGAATACGGCGGCAAACGCGGGGTGATGGTCGGCCTCGAAACGCATGGGGGGATAACTTCGACCGCCGAGCAGACCCTTCGCATCGTCGAGGGCGTGAAGAACGATTGGTTCGGGCTGAACCTGGACATCGCGAACTATCATACTGAAGACCCGTACGCTGAGGCGGCGAAGGTGGCTCACTACGCAATCACCGTCCACCTGAAGACCGAGGTGAGCCCCGCGGGCAAGCCCAAACAGCCGATGGACTTCAAGCCCGTGATCGAGATCTTGCGCGCGGTCAATTATCGCGGCTACCTGACCATCGAACACGAGGCCGCCGAGGACCCGCGCGAGGCCGTGCCCCGCTACGCGAAGACGCTGCGCCGCCTGCTGTCGTGACCCGGCATGTACCCACCACAGCCCTTGAAGCCGCCGTAGGGCAGGACCTTGCGTCCTGCTCAGTTTTCGGGGCAGAAGGCAGCCTTCTGCCCTACGGAGTGCCTCTTCGCGGGCGCGGATCGCCTAGGCTGGTGAATGACCATCCGCGCGCGGCGAGTTGGCGGTAGGCAGCCATCAGGCGAGACGTGACAGGGCCTGGCGCGCCGCCCGGCAAGACGCGCCCGTCAACCGAGCGCACTGGCAGCACCCCCACGATCGCGCTGGTGATGAAGCACTCGTCCGCGGAGCGCACATCATCGGGAGTAAGCGGGTTCTCTGCACACGTGATCCGATCGCGCCGAGCGATTTCGAGGACCACCCCGCGCGTAATTCCCGGCAGCACGCCGCACTCAAGAGATGGGGTCGCAAGCACCCCGTCGCGCACCACGAACAGGTTGCGCGACGTGGCCTCGGTAACCTGTCCCCTGGCATTCACGAGCAGCGCCTCATCCGCCCCCGCTTCCTGCGCGGCCCGTTTCGCAAGAGTGTATGCCAGCCGGTTTATCGTCTTGTGCCGCGCGAGCGCGGCCGGCGGCGCTGTTCCCTCATCGAGTATCGCGCAGTCAACCGGAGGCGGCTCGATCTCATCGGGCCCCAAGGGTATCGCCCGGCAGAACACGTCGCTCTGCTGATCGCCGCGTGCGAGAACGGTGAGCCGCACGCGCGCGTCATCGAGTTGGTTTGCACTGGTCAGTTCAGCCACAATGCTGGCGACCTGTGCATCGCTGAGAGAACACGGTATGCCTAGGGCGCGGGCCGAATCGCGAAGCCGGGCCGCGTGGGCCGACAAACGAAGGACCCTCCCCTTCCGCGCGCGCATTGTCTCAAACAGCCCCATCCCCAGCGTCACGCCCTCGCCGAGCGCGGGAACAAGCGCCTCGCGCGCAGGGACGAACTCGCCGTCGAGATAGACGACCTCAACGTTCATCTCTCTCCAGCCCTCACCGTCCCGCGGATACCGAGCGCCTGCATCATGCCGGCCGCCTTGTCCCAGGTTTCCTCGTACTCGGCCTCCGGGTCTGAATCCGCGACGATCCCGCCGCCGACCTGCGCATAGGCCCATCCCTTGCACGTCAGGATCGTCCGAATCGCGATGTTCAGGTCAAGGTCGCCGTCGAAACCGATGTAACCGATCGCCCCCGTATAGACGCTGCGCGCCGTTGGCTCGAGTTCGTCAATGATCTCCATCGCGCGCACTTTCGGCGCCCCGGTGATCGAGCCGCCGGGAAACGTCGCGCGCAGCACGTCAACGGGCCCGCATTCATCCCTCAATTCGCCCTCAACCGTGGAGACCAGATGGAAAACCTGCGCATAGGCCTCCAGCGCGCAAAGCGATGCAACGCGCACACTCCCGTATTTGCAGACCCGCCCCAGGTCATTGCGCTCCAGGTCAACGATCATCACGTTCTCGGCGCGGTCTTTCGCGCTGGCCAGCAGTTCATTCGCCAGTGCCTCATCGCTTGGTCTATCGGAACCGCGCGGTCGCGTTCCCTTGATCGGCCGCGTTTCTATCCATCGGCCGCGCACCTGCAAGAATCGCTCCGGCGATGCGCTCAGAACCGCCCCGCCTGGAACCTCCATGTAGGCCGCGAAAGGCGCGGGGCTCGCGCGCCTGAGTCTCCTGTAAAGTGCAAACGGCTCGTCATCCATTCGACAAGCCAGGCGCTGCGACAGATTCGCCTGGAAAATGTCCCCGGCCGCGATGTATTCCTTCGCGCGGCGCACTACCTCGAGGTAGTCTTGGTGTTCGAAATTGGACACGATGCGGGTGTCTGCCTCGGCGGCGCGGTGTGCGCGCGCCTCGGGCCACCCCATTTCCTCACTGCGAGCGATCCTTCTCCTCAGCGCCTCGGCCCTCTCGTTGGCGAGCACGGCGGCGAGCCTGTGGCTCCGCTCCGGCAGCCCCGTTGAGCAGAGATAAGCCTCCTTCCGCGCGTGGTCGAAGCAAACCACCGCATCGTGAAACGCAAGCCAACCGTCAGGCAGGGATAGGTCGCTGACCCCATTCTCAGGCACCCTCTCAATGAATCGCCTCAGCCCGTAGCCGAAGTAGCCGAATGCCCCGGCCTCGACGGGCAGCGCGCTGGTCCTGGTGCTCTGGCACTCCCACAACAGGCGTCTCAAGACCTCAAAAACATCCCCCTCGATCCGCTCGGTGGCCCCCTCGCGCTGTATCTGGACGATTTGGCCGCTTGCCGTCCAGGTCAGAAACGGCGATGCCGCAACAAACGACCATCGGCCCAGTTTCCCGTCGCTCAGCGCGCTGTCGAGGAATACCGCCCCGGGCACGTCCCGCACTGCCGCGAAGACCGCTTCGTCATCGCAATATGGCACCGCCTCCAAAACCACTACAACCTGCCTTTTCCGGGTGGGACGGACGCTGCGCGCCGTTCTGGCCACCAACCTACGCGCGCGTTTCGGAGTTGCCCCTTTTTTCCTCGCGAACTCCGGTTTACCTGCCAAGGCAGAGGGGCCACACGCTGGCCCCTCTTCTTCTGGAGACTGCCTGGCGGAAGGATGGTCATGCAGGGCCGCGAACCTACCCCAGCGTGGGCATCATGAAAGCCGGCGTTGGCACGGCCGGATAGGACATGCGCGGCCGCGAGATCGCTTATAGAACACTGTGCTTTGAAAGGCTGACCGAGCCGTGCATCGTCGGCGACTGGGTCTTCCACGACCAGTTCTTTCGCGCCGTTACCGGCCGTTCGGTTGACGAAGATCCCCTGCAAGTTGCGGTCGAGGCCTTCCGCCGCGTCGGCGCGAACCTGATGCCGCAATTCGCGGTCGGCAGCGGCGCTCACTTCTTCGGCGGAACCAAGGAGGCCTCCGAAAACTGGATTCCGCCGGAGCAGATCAAGCGCGAAATCGAGTCCCTCCCCAGCCCCGACACGATCGAGAGGGCCTTCGACTTCGAATCCGTCAAGCAAGATTACTGGCAGCAGGTCCGCCGCGTGCAGGACGCCGCCGGAGATGACATCCTGCGCATCGCATGGTTCGGGCAGCCAGACTTCATGGGCGGTTACACTCGCTGGGGCTATCAGAACTACCTGGAGGCAATGGCACTCTATCCGGAGCATATGCGCCGGTACTACGAACACTCCGGCGAACACGCCCGGCTCTGCAACATGGGCATCGCCCAAGTGATCGGCGAGCGCTCTCTCCCCCGCTTCGTTTATGGAGGCCAGGACATCTGCTTCAACGAGGGCCCGATGTGTTCGCCCGCATGGCTGGCGCAGAACTACTTTCCCAGCCTGCGCCGCGCAATCGAGCCACTGCTTGAAAATGACATCGCCATCATCTGGCACTGCGACGGCAACATACTGCCCATTCTGGGCCTGCTGCTCGATGCCGGCGTCGCTGGCTTCCAGGGATTCCAAGAGGAGGCAGGAGTTTCGCTCGAGCGCATGGCTGCGCTCAAGACAAAGCGCGGCGGCAAACCCATCCTGTGGGGCAGCGTCTCGGTGACCTCGACCTTGCCGCACGGGACGGTCGCCGACGTGAAGGCAGCCGTGCAGCGCTGTTTTCGCACCGCAGCGCCGGGGGGCGGATTTGCGCTGGCCCCAACCAGCTCGATACTGCCCGACGTGCCGCTCGAAAACGTCCTGGCTCTCTATCAGCACGGAGTCGAGTTCGGCCGCCGGTTCTTGCGCGAACGCCAGCGCGGCTGAATGAGGCCGCTGCACAATTCCTGAACCCCCCTTGGTCGTCGCCGGTCTTTACACCGCCTCCCCCCTTGTGGGGGAGGACTGAAGTGGGGGCGTGGCACCAAAGTGCCCTCGGATCTCTCCACCCCCACCCTAACCCTCCCCCATCCAGGGGGAGGTGATTTCATTGTGTCCTACGCTCCGGGTAATTGTGAGACACCCTCTGAATCGGCGGTAGGTCTCTGCGGCCCTACTTCTCCGCCGGTGGAGTCCCTGCCCACAAACAACCGCGCTGCAGAAGCAGGCGGAACATCTCGTGCTTGCACGCCTTCCCGTCGTGGCCCAGCGCGAGATAAAAGACGCGCCCCTTGCCCCATGGCTTGGTCCACGCCACCGGATTCGCCGCTCCCTTCCAGAGCGATGAACACAGCACGTTGACGCGCGGGTCGTAATCGGTAACGTACATCTCGTCTTCAACCGCGAACTCGACCAGACCCTTGGTGATTGCGTGCTCCGGGTCAGCAACGCTCACCTGGTATTGGCGGTAGGCCGGGTGGGTCACAAACCAGCCGCCCACCATTGCGCGATATTCGGGGCACTCGCGGAATGAATCCGCGGCCGAATGAATCCCCACATATCCCTTCCCCGAGGCGACCCAATTGAGCAGGCCGTTCTTCTGCGCGTCAGTGATCTGGCCCACGGTGTAGAAAAAGACAATCAGGTCATAGGGCGCGATTTTCGCCGCCTCAAGCGCTGAGAGGTCCTCGTTAACGCGGGTGACCTCGAGTTCCTTGCACCCGGCAAGGACCTCCTGGACGACCTCGCCGACGCCCTTCCAGTCGTGAATCTCTCCCCCTGTGAACAACAGCGTCTTGATCTTTGGCATCTGATACCTCCACTGGCCCTCGGTTTCCACGCGGGCCGGCCTTCCCCTCTGCTGCGCCCGCAAAAGCGCACTCCCATGAAGTAGGGGCGAAGCGATGCTTCGCCCGCTGGATCGGGGTAGGGGCGGTTCGCGAACCGCCCCTACAAGGCTGCGGAGCAGCAACACTGCTCGCCTACCCCACAATGCAGCAGGGAACGGCACGCGGCAACGGAAAATGGGATCCGAGGAGGTGCACAGACCAGTGAGAGTGACGCCGGTGCTTGTCGCCCTTGTGCTGTGCGCGCGCCTCGCATCAACTCAAGCACGGGAGGAACCCATGTCACCTGAAACACCCCAGGCCCAGCAACAGCGAATGAAATGGTGGGATGACGCCCGCTTCGGCATGTTCATTCACTGGGGAGTTTACTCCATTCCCGCGCGCGGGGAATGGGTGATGCACGTCGAGAAAATCCCCGAGGAGATCTATGCCAGGTACGCGCAGTCTTTCCATCCCAAACGCTATGACCCGAATGAATGGGTGGCGCTCGCCAGGCAGGCAGGCATGCGCTACATGGTGCTCACCAGCAGGCACCACGACGGCTACTCGCTCTTCGACAGCCAGGTGTCCGACTTCACCGCCCCCAAGACAGCCGCCAAGCGCGACCTCATCGCGGAGTACGTCAAGGCCTGCCGGAAAGCAGGCATGAAAATCGGGTTCTACTACTCGCTGCTCGACTGGCGCTGGCCTGCCTACTGGGACGGGCCCGACAAAGACCCGCAGGCCTGGCGCAAGTTGGTGGAATACGTCCACGCGCAGGTGCGCGAACTTTGCACCAGGTACGGCAAGATTGATGTCCTCTGGTACGACGGCTCATGGCCCCACAGCGCGGAGGCCTGGCAGTCGGCCAAACTCAACGCAATGGTGCGCCAGTTGCAGCCGCACATCATCATCAACAACCGCTCCGGCCTGCCTGAGGATTTCGGCACACCGGAACAGCATATCACCCCGGAGGAGGGCGGGCGCGCCTGGGAATCATGCATGACGATGAACGACCACTGGGGCTACGCCGCCGGCGACCACAACTGGAAGAGCACCACTCAACTGATCCATAACCTGGCCAACTGCGCATCCGGCGGTGGCAACTACCTGCTGAACGTCGGCCCCAAGCCCGACGGCACGATCCCCGCCGAATCCGTCAAACGGCTCAAGGAGATCGGCGCCTGGATGAAAGTCAACGGCGAGTCAATCTACGGCTGCGGGCGCGCGCCCTTTGGCGGAGGCGCCGCGGGCGTGACCACCGCCAAGGGGAACACCGTTTATCTGCACGTGTTCTACTGGCCCGGCGCGGAAATTTGCATCTCAGGGGTCGAGCCGCGCATCAAATCGGCCCGCGTTCTCGCAACAGGCCAGCGGGCAAAGGTCTCGCAGCGAGGCGCCAGCCTCTGCATCAGTGGCTTGCCCAGGAAGGCTCCTGAGCGGCACGACTCGGTCATCGAACTCAAACTTGCAGCAATGTAGAGCAAGCCCTCATAGCTTGCAGATTATCTGCGGCAAGGGATAAACCCTTGCCCTACATGCGAATGGCCGAAACTCGCGGCAGACGCGGCCTGCGCGCGCCGATCCGCGGATCGGCGGGTTCGAGCCAGGAGGAAGGAGTGAAGGGTGGAAAAGGCTGCCATCACAGAGCATCCGATTCACGAATTGCTCGCGCGCCGCTGGAGCCCGCGAGCGATTGACCCGTCGCGACCCGTTCCGCGCGATGCGCTCCTTTGTCTGCTGGAGGCTGCGCGATGGGCGCCTTCCTGCTTCAATGAGCAGCCGTGGCGCTATCTGGTTTTTGACGGCGGCGATCCCGATTCACTTGAGCAGGCGCGGGATTGTCTCAGGCCGGGGAACGCGTGGGCCCGCCGCGCCCCGCTTCTGCTGCTGTCAGTGGCCAAGGATAACTGGGACCGCGACGACAAGCCGAACCGCCACTCGCAGCATGATGTCGGCCTCGCAAGCGAGAACCTGGTGCTGCAGGCCGTTGCTCTTGGCCTTGTCGCACATCAAATGGCCGGCTTCGACTCTGCCAGGGCCAGGGAATCTTTTGGCATACCGGATGGATTCACGCCAATGGCGATGATAGCCATCGGCTATCCCGGCTCTATCGAGGACCTGCCCCCAGAAGTGCGGGAGCGTGAAGTCGCTCCACGCTCCCGCAAGCCGCTAACGCAAAACGCATTCGCCGGCCACTGGGACGCGCCGCTCCGGCACCCGTAGCCGCCCCGATTACATCAGAGCGCGCAAGGTGCGCTGCCTGCGCGTCGAAGATGCGGCCTAACCCTGGAACAGCCGCGGCAAGCGCTTACCAGCGCCGGCCGCCACCGCCGCCGCCGCCGCGCCCACCGCCGCCGCGCCCGCCGAAGCCGCCGCCGCCACCGCGGCCGCCGCCACCGCCGCCCTCACCGCGAGGTCGGGCCTCGTTGACGGTCAATGCGCGCCCTTTGAAATCCCTGCCGTTCAGAGTCTCGATGGCCCCGGCAGCCTTCTCCTCCGGGACGTCCACGAAGCCGAATCCCTTGCCGCCGATGAGACGGACGTCGCCGACGGGACCGTACTCCGCGAACAGGCTGCGCAGGTCGTCCTCCGAGCACTCGTAGGGCAGGTTCCCCACGTACAGCGTCTTGGATGCCATGCATCCCTCTCTTCCGCCGAGGCCTGGCCCGGCAAGATTCTGTCCCGATCTATCGGGACTAGCGCAGCCTACGCCGTCCGTCCACAGCCGTCAGCCAGGCCTGTCGAGATCAGGACGCATCAGCCGCGCTCGCCCGGTGATTCTCCCCTACCCCCGCACCTTCCTTCCACCCCCCAAAGAATTTGTTGCCAACTTGAACCACGCCTGGGAGCCCGCCCCTCGAAGAGGGACCCTGAAGGGTCGCTTCCTCGGGGTCCTGAAGGCTAGAAGGGCTCCCCTACCAGGGTGGCCCCTCGTCGCTTACGCTCCTCGGGGTCACTCGTCGCTGCGCGACTCGTGGCGGACGGGTCGGATTCGCCGCCCGCAGGGCGACCCTGAGCGCAGCGAAGGGAACCCACATCCATCACCCATCTCGCCTTACGGTCAATCCCATC